>Ga0256406_1003908_pt1 | contig 17778 bp, 27 predicted proteins | sample RumenRJG_03DNA_FD_185986 | JGI IMG/M metagenome (GOLD analysis project Ga0256406, IMG submission 185986) | Bovine rumen microbial communities from Lethbridge, Alberta, Canada - RJG_03 | ecosystem: Host-associated > Mammals > Digestive system > Stomach > Rumen | place: Canada: Alberta | collected...
CACAAACCACTGTAGCAGCTATTAACTTAATCATGATAATCTCCCCCATCCTTCTCTGGTCAAACTTGTAACAAGACACTTTTCATTTACTGCAAGTTTGAATTCTTCAATAAGATCAATAAGTATCTTTTGCGCCATTACTGAATCAAAGAACGGAACTATGACTCCAAACACATAGGCTCTATGCGGTAGTAACAATTCGTACCCATTCTGGTCTGCTATTATCTCTACTTCTGTACCATCCTTAAGCTTGAACTCAGCTATGAAGGGATCATACCCATCATCAAATGCTACAGCTCCAGCGTATGCGCACCAATCTGTTTTAGTGAAATGTCTTACAAATATCATTTTGTTTTCTCCTTTCTCAAAACTGTCTGTTCAACCAATAGTCAAGCTGTTCTTCGGCTGACCCAAAAAATTCTTCGTCCTCATCATAATAGAATGTATATGAGTCATGCTCTGTGATGTTATGGTTCTGTTCATTATAACTACAAATAACAAACGAGAAGCCTGTTTCTCCCCATATCCAGTCATCTGCAAATTTGTCCTCTGGAAGTCTGTTTCTGAGCTCTTTCTGAGCTATCTCCATCAATCTTTCCATGTTCTTTTCCATCTTTGTGTTCTCCTTTCTGTGATGAGTCAAAAGAGCTTTTACGCTCTTTCAACTCTGTTGGCATAACGTGCTTTTTTGGGATCTGTGATCTCTTTACCAGTCTCACGGTCAAACATCAGTTCGCCTCTACTCTCTGTGTAGACCAGGATGTGCTCACCATCATCCTCAGCTACAAACTCACCAATTACCATACCAGTGAAAGCATACATTGTAACCTTGTTGATCTTTGTTGTGTGTTCCTCTGGGTCAGGCTGACCGTAATTGTGGAACATGAGTGCAGCAATGAGCTCTTCTTTCTTAGCTCTGGACATACCCTCAATGCCGTGTGCCTTTGCTTCTGCTCTCAGTTCTTTAACTGTCATGTTGTTCAGTACTTCTCTTTTGTTTGTCATTTCTTTGTCCTCCTTGTTCTCTTTGTCTTCCTGTGTTCTTTCGATTTTCTTTTCCCAGTATTCTTTGAATGTGTCTTTACTGACAATAGCCAATCCAATTTCTATGTCAATAGCATAGGATACATATTTTCTACCTGCAGCTATTTTTGCTTCTTTCAGACTATTCATCTTCATAACTTCAATCAGCTCAGGTTTGTCTGTGTTACGGTTCATCTTGATAACATAGTAATTTTTCATTTTCGTTCTCCTTTGGTTCTTTAGGGTGTGGGGAGCAGGTTACCTTTCGCAACTATTTGGCTCAACTACACGTGATAGTTTATTGCCCAGTGAGTATTCTGTTTTATCCTGCTCCCCTGATTACAAGCTAAGCATATACTATTTCAAATCAAAAGTAAAGTGTTTTTTGTAAAATTTCTAAAAAATTTTGTAAAAAATCTTACAACTCTTGTAAAATACATCAATTTAAGCTTCAATTTGTCTTGATTTCATATGGTTACGACCATCGGTCTTGCCTGAATTGTAAGCTGACATATCAGCACCACGCAGTCTTACACCACCCTTATATTTGCCTGAAGATCTAGAATTCACCTCCTCATTGACTTCTTCAGGAACTACTATCATGAGTGCTCTGCACTGTTCGTCAAGGACTTCTCTGATTCCTGCGCAAAACCCCATCCAATAGGAGTTTGCTACACCACGTGTTGATCTACCTTCTTTACGTGCCTGACGCTCGAGCCTTGCTCCAGCTCTACGACTTACAGCATAAGCGTGATTGAAGACCTGCACGCATACTTCTGCGTCTGTCTTGTATCCTATAAAGTTGACCTGATTGCCACTCATAATGACTCTGCAACGGAAGTTCTTTGCCAATATCATGGCCAAGGTTGTGCGATATCCGTTATTGCTAGGATGAGTTGCAGGCATCATCACAATCTCGTCTCTCTGCCCAGAAAATTCGTCCATATTGAGGTTATATTCGGCAATAAGCTCCTGTGCCTTCAGATATGCAGCATTTGCTTCTTCCTGTGAAGGGTTGTTACCAGCCAATGCCAGCAGCTTGTTAACTTTGTTCATCAATTGTTCTCTGTTCATTTTTGTCCTCCTATTTGTTGAGATTCTGTCTCATCAGTACAGGTAGAATCACTTTCCTGTAGACTGCCCTTGTGAGGCAGTTTCGACCTGTTAAAATCTCCAGTTGAAGTCAAATAACAGCTGTTCTAAAGGTTCAAATGTTTCCGGATCTGTCTCATCAAGATCGGGAAGAGTCTCAAGTATGAGCTCTATGTAAAGGTTGTATGTATCAAATGCTCTTGCTCTATCCTCTTCTATCATCTTGACTAATGTTGGGTCTTCCATGGAATAGTCATATTCAAGTCTCATCTCATTAAGGGCACGAGCCAGAGTTATAGCTGCTTCCAGATCTTTAGCAAAGTTCTCTGCTTCAGCAGGCGATACACTGCCTATTGATGACCAATTAACAACCCATGTCAGCGGTTTGTTGTTACCAAATACAATACCATCATTCTCATATACATCTATGTGTTTGTCTCTCATGTACCAGTTAATTGCTGTTCTCAGTGCATTGTAGCTATGCTTATCCATTACTGTTTTCATCATTTTTGTTCTCCTTTCTTGTGAGTTTCGGCATAAACCTCTGATCCAGATATGATCCAAGCCTCTATTTTGTTGTAATTCTTAGCTAATATCCAAGTAATCAATGTATTTCCTACTTCTTCAAAACGTTCTTGTGAGTCAATTTCAGGATCAAGCTCATCTGTATATACAAATTGTACTTCGTGATAATTGAGTATGTCAGCAATTTCAATACCCATATCCAACAGATCTCTGAATTTTTTAGTTTCTTCTACTGTTACTGTACCGCAAGCTGACCAATTTATACCGTATTTCTTTGCTGGCTGGCCAAACTGTTCTTTAACTTCATATATTGTGACTGTTCTTTCTGATATCGCTTGAATAGCTGTGCTCAGCACTTCCCATCTGTCTCTGTTAACCTTCATTTTAATTCTCCTTTCAGGTGTGTTCTTTATCTTACAAGCTAATGATATATTATCCTTTAACAAAAGTAAAGGGGTTTTAACAAAAAAGTTTACAAAAATTTTTGTTAATCTTGTTATGTGTTGAAATCTGTAGGTTTTGTTACGAAAAAATTTTGTAAAAATTTTCTTGTTAATCGGTTTTGAAAGAAAATTATGGACGAAGGGAGGGAAAATTATGGAAAGATTTAAGATTTAAAAATTGAGATTTAAAAATCGGTCTAAAAATCGGCGTGATTTTAACAGGTGGTATTGTTAAAGTGTACCGAAAATGGTTTTTAGAAATCGGTTTTTTCGGAGCAAAATTTTGGTTTTTTAGAATGAAAATCGGCTTGTTAAAGTTAGCAAACGTGAGAAAAGAAAAGAAAATCTTGGGAATTTTTTAGGTATATATACCGATTTTTATTTTATTTATAACGTATATAAATATATATATAAAAAAGAATATAAAATAACAATATATATTTTTATATATAAAGGGTAGAGGGTGCGAAAAATCGGTCGATCGATGTTAATTTTTTAACAACAAATCTCCGGAACTTGAGTAATTCTTGTAGCAAAAAGTGTCGGAAAAAACCGATTTTTAGGTTTCGAAAATCGGTTTATTTTAACAAAATTATGTTAAGAAAAGTGGGTAAAAAAGCCGATTTCTAAAATTGGTTTTCGGTTTTAACAAAAGAAAAGTCTGGTTTTTTCGGTATATAGAGTGGGCTCGCTGAAGAAATCTAACTATATTGCGGAAAATCTAACTATATTAAAAAGTGGGTTTTATTTTTAAATTATATAATATATAATTTATACTATATTATGTTAATTTACAGAAAGGAGGTGAATACATGGCAAAAGCTAAAAAGTTGAAAAGACCGCCAAAACGTTGGAAGCAGAAACGTGCTAGACTGTGGATCTTTGATTTTAGAGGGATACAGAATCACGCTCCCAATAAAAGCCAACAGCAAAAACTGAAGAGAACATATAGGTCATACCGTGGAGAGAAGCCATTATTCACTTCGCCTGAACAATTACAAAGTGAAATTGATCAGTATTTTGAAAGTTGCTTTGGTCCTTTAATAGATTGGAAAAAACATGAAGTTGTTCGGGATAAAGATGGAGAAGTTGTAAAAACTCAAGTGAAACCCTTTACGGTCGCTGGATTGGCATATTGGATTGGTGTTCCTACTGAAACGTTAAACAGAATTGATTGGGGTTTCTACGACGATCTTGATGAAAAAACAGAAGAGGACAGACTTTACAGTGCAATCTTGAGAAGAGCCAAGCAAAAGATAGAATTGTACGCTGAACAAAGATTGTATGATCGAGATGGTGTAAACGGTGCAAGATTTGTGTTAGATCACCACTTCAGAGCTACAACTCAAAGAGAACAAGCTGAGATTAATGCTTTGATAAAGAACACTCGGTACAAGCAAGAAGAGCTTGAGCTCAAAAAGAAAATGCTTGATGTTGGGTCAGATGAAGATGGCTCTTTGCAGGTAACGATTGTGAGAAAGGAAGATTGAACATGGAAGACAACAATTGCACTATTGTAGATATCCTTGGTCAGAAATATAAGGTAAGACTAAAAGATGTTACAGACCCACGGCTGGAGGATTCAGATGGTTATTGCGATTTTACATCAAAGGAGATAGCAATCAAGTCAGATATAAGAGAAACTGCTCATACGGTCAGTAACTTGCAGGAGTACAAAGAAAAGGTGCTGAGGCATGAGATTATACATGCTTTTCTGTATGAATCAGGTCTTAGTTATAATAGTTGGGGGTACAACGAGGAAATAGTTGATTGGATTGCTATACAGTTTGATAAACTAGTAAAAGCTATAGACAGTTCAGTCAGAGCTTTGAAACAGAAATAACTTTCATTTGCGTTCTCTTTAACATATTACAGAGAAGGTGTTGACTGTAGTACAGTCCTTAAATGTTGGCAGACAGCCTTCTCAACATTGGGGTATGGTGAAGTGGTAACACAACGGACTTTGACTCCGTCATGCGCAGGTTCAAACCCTGCTTCCCCAGCCATAGTAAATTTACAACAGAGCTTCATGCAAGCACTAATAAAGGAAGGAGGTTGAGTCTTGCAGATACAAAAGGAAGTGAACCCAAGATTTGAAAATTTCATATTTGATTGGGACTACAAGACTCAACTCTGTTTTGGTGGGTACGGTAGCAGCAAGAGTTATCACATTGCTCTGAAGATAATACTCAAGTGCCTTCAAGAACGTAGAAAGGTGCTTGTAATTAGAGAGGTATATGAAACAATAAGAGAGAGTTGTTTTGACTTATTTGAAGAGATCTTAGATGAGTTGGGAATACTTGCAGATGAAGGACTGCGGAGCAGCAGAACAAGAGTAATAAGTAAAAGCTCACCTATGACTTTCATCTTTCCCAACGGGTCTAGGATTATCTTCAAGGGTCTGGACAAACCCAGAAAGTTGAAGTCAATCAACGGTGTAAGTATAATTTGGATTGAAGAGGCAAGTGAAATCAAATATGAAGGATATAAGGAGCTTGTTGGACGTTTAAGACATCCAACTGCAAGTTTACACATGATACTCAGCTGGAATCCTGTAGATGAAAGTAATTGGACATACAAACAGTTCTTCATAGACAAAGAGGAAGACATTGTTCATATGAAGCCAGAGATTGTCTACAAGCGTAAGACCGTAGCTAAAGACGGAGTGTATTATCATCACAGCGTAGCTACAGACAATAAGTTTTTGCCTCAGGCGTATTTGAAAGAACTTCAAGACATAAAGAACTATGATCCAGATCTATATCGTGTCGCTTGGTTTGGGATGTATGGCATAACAGGAGCTAAAGTTTTACCGCAGCTTGTAAGGATGCCGCACCAAGATGTCATACGGCAAGTTCAAGGTATAAGCGAAGACTTCAAGTTTACAGGGATGGATTTTGGTTTTGAGACATCGTATAACGCTGTAGTGAGAATGGCAGTTGATGATGCTAACAAAATTTTGTATGTGTATGATGAGTATTATAAGAACAAGATGACAGATGTAGAGACAGCTGATGAATTGGCTGAGCTTGGTTACAAGGATGAGTTGATAACAGCTGATTCTGAAGATCCAAAAGCAATAAGATACTATGTGTTGAGCGGATTCCAGATGCGTCCTTGTAAGAAGTATGCAGGATCAAGACTCGGCAATACTCGTAAAGTTAAAAGATTCAAGAGCATCGTGATCAGCAGCAATTGTGTGAATACGTGGAAGGAACTGAAAGACCTTACATATAAAAAGGACGCTAATGGGGATGTTCATTATGATGAATTCAATATAGATCCGCATACATTTAGTGCAATTTGGTATGGATTGGATATGTATGATGTTGCGGATGTAAAATTCCAAAGTAATAGCAGGAGGGGCTAAGAATGAAAAATTACAATACAGATACGGTAGCTTGGCAGATGAAGAGCTTTACATTTACTCAGTCTATGATTCAACAAGAGCTTAGTGGCATTTTTGGGTCTCAGGTGCTGAGAGACATGCATGAGTTGTTAGAGCTATACAACATCTATGAAGAGGGTGTAAGCTTTGACCCAGATAACGCCAGTGGAGACTATGTGCCAGCAGATCATCACTTCAAGATAATTAGAGGACTCATAGACAAAGAGGCAAGATTCTTGTTCAGTCAACCGCCTACAATTACACTTGAAGATACTTTGGAACCAGAGAAGGATGAAGAAGGGAATCTTGTTAACCGACTGGAAGCAAATCAAGCTCTAGTTAATAAAGTTCTTGATTCAAATCACTTCAGCAGCAAATTAGTCAGGGCAGCTAAGGATTGTCTTGTTGGTAGAAGGCTTGGTATTGCAGTTGATTTCAGTGAGAAAGGTATAGACATAAGCTTTATGCCTGCGTTTGAGTTTGTATATGAGACTGATCCACAGGATGTTGATATAATAACAAAATTCATACGTTTTTACAGCGTAGCAGAGAACGATGAAAGGGGAAACCAAAGAATCTACAAAAAGAAGTGGGAGTTGAATGAAGAAGGCTATTGCGTGATCAGTGAAGGAATGTATGACGGCAATGCTAAACTGGTTGAAGAGATTATGCCTGAGACTGTTACACCACTCACTGAGATTCCTTGCTGGGTCATAGTAAATGGAGGATTGATTGGAGACCCGTTTGGAAGATCTGATGTTGAAGAGATAATTGAAGATGAAGAGTGGTACAACAAGCTCAGTAGTAAAGACTTTGATTCACTCAGAAAAGGTACAGATCAAATTATCTATGCAATGGACGTAAACCCAAAATCAACTAAGAATCTTTCAAGAGCAGCAGGATCTTTTTGGGACTTAAGTACTGATCCAGTAAATCCAGAAAAGACAGGTCAAATCGGAGTGTTAGACAATAGTATGGCATATTCTCCTGCTCTAGACACAACACTTAACAGGATTAGATCTAGTATGTTTTCACAATTAGATATACCAGATACAACAAGCGAAGCTCTTACAGGTGTCATAAGTTCAGGCAAGACAATGAAGGCTATTTATTGGGGTCTTATGGTTCGTTGTGATGAAAAGCTTTTGGACTGGATACCAGTACTGCAAAACATGGTGCGTATGATCATTGAGGGGTGTAAAATCTTTCCTGATGCTAAAAGAGTGTATACAGATCAAGAATTGGTTGATGACTACACAGTGAAGATAGACAATACATATCCCATATTGGAAGATGAATCTGAGGAGAAAGGAACTAACATGGCTGAGGTTCAGACTCAGGTCATGAGCAGAAGAGCTTACATGAAGAAATGGAGAGGACTCAGTGATGACGATATAGATGATGAACTGCAAAGAATTGCTGAAGAACAAGCTTTACTTGCAGGTGACAACTATATGCCAGAAGAAGGAGAACTGGAAGATCTTGAAGGCGAGGAAGGTTTAGAAGATCTTGAAGAAGGTGAAGAAGGTGAAGAAGGTAACAATAGCAACCTGGTCGCTATGATTGACGAGATGTTAGATATGCTTGATGAATTGGATTTAGAAGAGTCTGATGAAGAGGGTGAAGAGTAATGGCTAAGTATGCAAGCAAACATTATGATCCTGTAAAAGCACATGAGTATTACATGAAACATAGAAAGCTCAAAGGCAGGAAAAAAGGCAGAAAAAGAAAAGTTGGGTATGTTGATACTGCAAAGCAAGAAGCTCATATTAAAGATTTGAGGAAGCAAGCAGATAATTTAGTGAAAGAAAGTAGAAAAATTCCTAAAGGGAAATCAGGAAAAGCTCAAAGAGCAAAACTAGCAAAGAAAAGAGATAAACTCAGGAAACAACTAAGATCTGCAAAGGCATCTCTTTTAAAGACAAGAAAGTCAAATGCTAAAGTTATCGAGAAGAATCGACAAGCCATACAAAAAGCACGTAACAAGCTGAGAAAAGCTTATGGGGATGCTATACTGAGTAAGAGTAAGGGTAAACCAATTAGCAAGAAAAAGATTAATTCTATTCAGGCTCAATTGCTTGGTATTAGAGATAATCTAACAGGAGGGCAATGATGAGAAGATCTTGTACTTGTGATAAGTGTAAAAAAGACTTTATTGTTGAAAAATTTAGTAAAGAACATGATATACTCAGAGACGGAACAAATGTGTTAGTGTTGTGCTTTTATTGCCCTAACTGTAATGAAAGATACGTGGCTGATGTTACTTCAGATCAGAGCATTCAATTAGCTCAAGAGTATTACATAGCATTAGATGAATATGACAAGGTCAAAAGAGAAGGTAAAACAGAAGACGAGCATAGAGTTAAAAAAGAGATGGAATACAGAAAAAAGAAATTCAGGAGATATTCTATGAAGTTGTACAGACAATATCTAAAGAGGGTGAAACACCGTGGCTACTAGCAAGAATCCTTTTTTGAGGGCACACTATGAGAAGATTGCTCTCAACAAAACAAATGAACAAAAACTGAGGTCAGTCTATAAAGCAGTTGCTAATGACATAGACAAAAAGCTAAGTACGCTGCAGACGGCAAACCCTTCTGACAGCTTGAAGAAAGTGTACCTTGAAAACTTAAAACAAGACATAAACAAATCGGTGGATAGTCTTAACAGAGTAGTACAGAATACTATTGAAGATGCAGGTGTAAAAGCTGGTAACATAGCAGTCAAAGCTGGAAACGATATTATGAGTCAAGCAGGATTATCTATCAGAGGAGCTTACAGTTACATTCCACGTCAGGAGACATTTAATATCGTCTCTGGCAAACTTTACGGCACAGGCTGGAACTTATCTCAAGCGATCTGGAAAAGTGGCTCTAAGATTAAATCTGACATTGAGAAAGTCATAGGCATAGGCGTGGCTGGGAATAAGCCCATAAAAGATATAGCAGACGATCTTATGAAATATGTAAATCCATCTGCACGAAAGCCTTGGAATTGGAATAAAGTTTATCCAGGAACATCTGCACAAGTTGACTATAACGCTCAAAGGCTTGCACGCACTATGATTCAGCACAGTTTTCAGCGTAGTCTTGTACAGTCTCAGAGATATAATCCATTCTGTAATGGTATTATCTGGTATAGTGTAGGAATTCACGGCAGAACGTGTGAATTGTGTCTCGAAAGAGACGGTCAGGTGTTCCCAGTAAAGGACTTACCACTTGATCACCCTAATGGGTTATGCTACTTTGAACCTGCTCTATGGAAGATGGATGATATAGCGGATCGACTTGGTGATTGGGTAAATGGTAAAGAGGACGCAGCAATTGAGACATACATAACTAAAGGTTTAGGGCTGAAGAAGTCTGCACCTGAGGCAAAGAGAGCAATCACTAATCAAAGAAACTATGTCAGACGTAAACTTAAACAGAAAGAAAAATCAGGAGGACATAAAGTTGTTAATGGTAAAGATATTTCAGGAACATGGACACGCAGGTCAGATAAGTTTGCTTTTGAAATTGAAGATGTAATAAATGCACAAGGGTTTGACGGACTTCCAAGAGTAGTATCAGCTGAAGAATTTGAGGCTGCTGTAAAGGAAAGTAAGTTCATTGCACAGCGTACTTATTCAGCTGAGTCCCAAGAGATTCTCGAAGCCTACAGAAAGCAACTATACAAAGGAAAATGGTATGTTGACTGTGGAACTGGTGGTGCCCAATACGGTCAGGGAATGTACTGTGCAGCAGATTATACTGGAGCTTTATCAAAAGGTATTAGAACTGAGATGAAGCACTACCAAAACCTTGGTTTAGACAGGTTGGGAGAAATCTCACAAAACGATTTGAAACAAATTCTTCAGCACCAGAAAGATAAAGCAGATGATATATTAAAACAGTATAAAGCTGGTAAACTTGGAAAAGAAGAGGGGCTAAAACTATACAGAGAAGTTAAAGACATGAGTGCTAATGAATATCTTGCTACATACATGAAAGAATCAAAGATACAAGGAGCACGAGCTTATACTGAGACATTTACTCTTGCTAAAGATGCAAAAATTATTGATTATGATGATATTGTTAAAGAATATGAAAAATATCGAACACCTTACTCTTATAAGGTAAGAAAAAAACAAGCTATAAAAGAAGTATTTCAAGACCTTAAATTGACAAAATCTCAAGAAAAAGCTTACAAATCAGCTCTTAAATATTACCAAACTGGTTTAGGTGGTGGAGCAAAACAATATGAAGAGCTTAAAAATTTTGTAGATTTTGATGATTTGAGTAATCGTGTTTATGAAAGAGCACAAGCTCTTCCAAAAGCTCCTATTCAAGATATGGGTTCTTTTGCAGCTTCAAAAGGTTATGACGCAATCAATGCGGGTGGACATGGAGAATCTGGGTCATATACAGTTATTTTGAACAGAACTAAATTGATTATCAAACAACCGTAAAAAAGTGCTTTACTTTAGCGAAAAAAGATATATAATATATTTGAAGGAGTGTGACATATATGAGTATTGAATTAAAACGAAACCCAGAAACTGGGCTTGTTGAAGCCTATGAAAACGGACAAAAAGTTGGAGAAGTTATTACAATGGGAGATCAAATAGAAAAGGAGGTTAAAGATGAAGATACTGTTTGAGTGTGATGATGGTAGTTATGTAGTAGAACTATGTGAGCATAGACTTTTTGCTAAGATACCTGATAAAAAAGATATGTTGCCTGCGTATAGTACAATTACATCAAAGCTATTGAATCCAGGAAGTTTCCATGAATATAAAGGAAAAAATAATAAGATGTTGGAAACAAGGTTAAAGAATAGGCTTAAAGATGATTTAGAAAAGGTGTGGGCAGATGATTAGAACCAAAAAAGCAAAGATAACAGAAAGAAAAACAACTTGCTACAACTGCGGTCAAACTATTGATTTAACACCACAGGCAATCAAACGAAAAGACTTTGACATGGGGATAAAAGTTATAGCCACCTATATAGAATGTCCTGTTTGTGGTGAAAATATGTTAAAACAGTTGGATACAGAAGAAACTTACAATGTGCTCAACCCACAAAGGATGAAACTTGTGTTGAAGCAGAAAAATACAAAACTTTCACCAAAGCAAAAAGATAAGCTATCAAAGCTCAATAGGAGTATTGATAATACAAGGCAAAAGATAAAGCCTTTGTTTTGGGATAAGGTTTACCAGTTACTTAATCCACAAGAAGACAACAAAACTGGGATAGCTGACCAAGAGCTTACACTTGGGAAAACACAGGAACCAACACCTGAGATTGTTGGGAAAGGAGATTGAATATGTTTACAAATGATTGGATTCAAAAAAGACTTTTCAGCCTTATGAAGTTTGAAGCTGAGGGAGGTTCTGACGGAGGATCTGGTGAAGGTTCTGCAGAAGGGGCTGAAGGAAACCCAAGCGAGGAAGGATCTTCTGGGTCTCAAGAAAAGACTTTTACACAAGAACAAGTTAATTCTATGATTGCTGCAGAGAAAAGAAAAAACCTTAACTCTGCCTACAAGGGTCTTGGTTTTGAATCTGAAAAGGATGCAAAAGATTTTGTCGAAAGATACAAAGCTCAGGAAGAGAAAAACAAAACAGATCTTGAAAAAGAACAAGAAAAGGCTAGACAACTTGAAGCCGAGAAGAATGCTGAAGCAGCAAAGGCAAAAGATCTTGAATACAAGTTTTATGCTATGGTTGAAGGCTGTGATACTAATTCTGCAGAAGATGTTGTTGTTCTCGCAAAAGCAAAGATGTCTGAAGACAAAGACTTTTCAGCTGCTCTGAAAGAAGTAAAAGAGCAGTATCCATCCATGTTCGGTCAAACTGTAGGATCTGGCGGCACTGGTAACGGTGGCACAGCTCCAAGAGGAAAAATGACTGGTAAAGATGTCTCAGGAATTGGGAAAAGGCTTGCTGGTCAAAGAAGAAATAATACTGCAAAAGACAATGAATATTTTAAGTAGGAGGAAATGAAAATGGCAAATCGTATTAAAACACAAACTGCTGTTAACGTTAATCAGATACTGTTTTGTACAGAACCTCAGGTATCTGTAGGTATTCTGGTTAGCAACACAGGAATTACAGCTGGAGATGATGGTAAAAAGATTGTCAAGGCTGGAACACCTATGACGGGTTCTCTTGAAGCAAGAGGCACAGCGTTCGCAAAGGCTTCCACAACTGAGGGAGTATCAAATGCTGTTGGTATTCTGCTTCACGATGTGGACGTTACTGCAGGAGCTGAGAATGGAACACTGCTGATCTTTGGTTTTGTTGATCTTAATAAGGTCGATACAACTACTGCTGCACTTGTTACTTCTGAAGTCAAAACTGCCCTGAAGGGTGGAGTTACATTCCTGAAATAAGGAAAGAAAGGAGATAATATTATGACTATATATGATCTGGTTACAGCACCTGAAATTGCTTCTTATTGGGAAGAAATGTCTCAAGACAAAGCACCTTATCTTGGTGAGACACTGTTTCCGCCACAGAAAAAGCTTGGTCTCAGCCTTAGTTGGCTGAAAGGAAAGTCTGGTCTTCCTGTATCTTTGAAGCTTTCAGCTTTTGACGTAAAAGCTATTCCTAGACAGAGAATTGGAATGAGTAAACTGTCTGCAGACATGCCGTTCTTCAAGGAGTCTATGTATGTAGATGAGGAGATGAGACAGGAACTCAACAAGGTAATGGAAACAGGAAACACTGCTTACATTGATGCGGTTATGAATCGTATTTTTGATGATCAATCTACGCTGCTTGAAGCTGCTGCAGTAGCAAGAGAAAGAATGAGAATGCAGCTAATCACAACTGGTGAAATCTCTATGGCATCTAATGGTCAGGCTTATGACTATGACTACGGTCTGGATGCTACTACTCAAAAGGTTGACGCAACTACAGCATGGACAGATACTTCTGCAGACATAATTGGTGACATCCGTACATGGCAGGATACAATTGAAGACCTTACAGGTGTTAGACCTAATAGATCTATTTGTTCAAGAAAGACTTGGGGTTATATCCTGAAGAATGTACCAATCATCAAGACTATCTATGCTATGTCTGATGGTACTACATATCTGAGCGATTCAAGACTGCGTTCATATCTGAGCGAAGAACTTGATCTTGCTGTTACGGTCTATAGTAAAAGGTATGCAGCAGATGACGGCACACCGACAAAGTTTGTGCCAGATGATACTTTCATTCTTCTGCCTCCAGGAAATCTCGGAAACACTTGGTTCGGTACAACTCCAGAAGAGTCTGACCTGATGGCAAGCTCTGCAGTTGAAAACGTATCTATTGTTGATACTGGTGTAGCTATTACAACAATGAAGCAGGCTGATCCTGTAAATGTTGAAACAAAGGTAACACAGATCTGTCTGCCTGACTTCCCTGTTGCAGATCAGATTGTTATTGCTGATGTTACACCGTAAGGAGGATATTATGGTCAAGATAACAAACGGAGAAAGGACAATTATAGTTACGACAGGGGCATACAGAGAGATGTATGCTCCTCAAGGCTATAAAATTGTAGACGAGGGAAAAGAAACTACTTTTACTGAGGAAATACCCAATACTGAAGAAAAAACCGCAGAAAACATAAAAAATGAGCCTTCTGACAACATAGCTGAAGACAGCATAGATCAAGAGGATTCAAAAGTGGATTCAGAAGAAGTCATGAAACCTTTTTCAGAAATGAATGTAAATGAGCTGAAACAATTTGCTCAAGAGCATGAAATTGATATAAGTTCTGCAAAGAATAAACAGGACATGAAGGCAATTATATCTGCTGAAATGGAGGAATAATCATGACACTAACCAATGAGCAACTTACACAGATAAAGTTTATTTTAAGAGAAGAAGATATGCCTATGTTCTCAGATGAACAAATACAAGCTTACTCTACAAGTTGTAAGACATTAGATGAACTTTTGTATGATTTGCTTTTATTGAAGTCAGAAAATACAGCAATGAACATATCAGGTCTTACAATAGAAGACACTTCTTCTTATTTTCGTAGACTTGCACAAACATATCGTCCACATAACACAGGAAATCTTGGAGGTTAAACATGAGAACACCTTTTGCTATACGTAGACAGATACAGTTGGCTGTTAATTGGTATGGAACATCTTTTACCTTTCACAGACCTAAACTTGATGAGTACAATGAACCATCAGGAGAAGATTCAATAGAATTTGTAGAAGGTATATATCATGCATCTTCACATGAATTTGTAGAGTTAATCAACCAAGAAGGTATTTCTATAAAGAGTAAAGTAAACAAGGGTATCTTGTGTAACCATAATTCAAGTAATACTGATGTACTTCAACAAGGCGATAGTACTGTGATAGAAGGTGTAACTTACAAAATCACAGCAATTGAACCTGTAATGTACAACGATCAGATCATTGCCCATGAAATTTCTTTAGAAGAATTTGTAGAAGGGGTTGAAAACTTATGAGAATGGACATGTCAGGTTTAGAGAGAGGGCTTGAATCTATAGGAGTAAGAGCAGATGCAGCTGTAAGAGTCTTTGCTGAACAAGGGGCTATTAAGTTACGAAGTAATGCCCAAAGAAATGCAAAATGGACAGATAGAACAGGATCTGCAAGACAAAGACTTAATGCTTATGTAAGTGCTATGGAGAATGGTTATAGAATAACTCTTGCTCATGGTGTTGATTATGGTATATGGTTAGAACTTGCTCATGAAAAGAGGTTCTCAATAATACCGCAAACAATAAACTATGTTGGCACCTTTGAAATTATGCCAGCGTTTGAAAGGTTCTTAGAAAGAGTGGGAGGTTAATTCATATGCCTAAAGAGTCAAGATGGAGAGATATCTTTACTAAGCTAAAGGAACATGAAATTCCTGTGTATGCTCCTGGACAAAAGACAGGGGAATGCAAAGAGCCTTATGTTGTTGTAAAATCTGCAGGTAGAACAGGTCTAACAACGGTTTCAAGCAGTCAGAATTTGTATGATCTAATGTGTTATGTTCCTTTGTCAAAATACAGTATGTTAGACATTTTTGTTGATCAGATAGAAGCAATAATGGATGAATTGTTTCCTATGTTTAGACCTGTTCACTATAGATCAGCCAGTTTTTTGGATAATGAAGTGAAAGCTCATATGGTCAGTGTTCAATACGTTAATTACACGAAAAATACAAGGAGGTAAAAGACTATGGCAGTAAAAAAAGCAACAGAAATTCCAACCATAGATGTTAATTTGGTGACAATACAAAAACAAAATTCTTCAGGAACTCCTGAGGGGGATGAATACATACTTGATACTGCAAGTCAGATTGAAGTTGAACCGCAGATTGAAGAAGAGGAAGGTGTAAAGCTTATCATTAAGGGAGTGCTAAAGGCACAAAAACCGAGCACAAGTACTCTTACAGGAAATCAGATAACGCTCACAGATAATGTATTCACACCTGAGCTTGTTCAGATGCTTCAGGGAGGAACAATAACAAGAGATGACACAGACGGTACAGTCACAGGATACACACCTCCAGTAGCAGGAAGCAATGAAAAAGGTGATGTATTCACTCTTAATGCTTATTCAGCTCAGTACAATGCTGCAGGAATTATTGAAAGGTTTGAAAAGATTTCATACCCTAATTGTCAAGGTGTTCCTGTTGCTTTTGGGTCTGAGGACGGAACTTTTAGAGCACCAGAGTACACAATCAATAGTGCTCCAAATATAGGTCAAGCACCTTATGAAATCACGTATGTTAACACTCTTCCAGTTCCAGCTGTTACACCATAAAGGAGATACCAATGTTGAATATAACACCAATAGAAGAACTTATTGAAGCGAGCAAAGGCGAGATTGTTGAGTTACCGCCTTTTGCACAGGGAAGACCTTTTGTTGCAAGACTAAGAAGACCTAGTATGCTCAAATTGGCAGAGTCAGGCAAAATTCCCAATTCTTTGTTAAGAGCAGCTAACACCCTTTTTGCTGGAGAGGTTGATAGAGAGCTTGATGCTGATGATGATTTCATGAAAGATATGTTACAAGTTGTAGAAGTAATGGCTGAATCTGTTTTTGTTGAACCTTCTTGGTCTCAACTGAAAGAAGCAGGAGTTGAGCTAACAGATGAGCAGTACATGTTCATCTTCAACTATACACAAAAAGGTGTTAATTCTTTAGAGCCTTTTCGTGAAGAGTCAGAGAGTGATAGCTCTGATCAACATGTCGAGTCTGTATAGCTGTAAACCTTCTGAATTGTTGGGTATTACAGATACTTATACAGCATATTGCTTAGATGAAGCTTGTGCTCTTATCAAGATACGAATTGATAAGGGTGAAGAACCAAAATTCACTAAAAAATACTCAAGCTTCAGTGATATATACAATAATCTTCAGAAAGGGGGTGTAACTGTATGTCCGTAAACATGGGAACAGCAACTGGATACTTAGACTTAGATACTAGTAAATTTAAGTCAGGTTTTAAATCAGCTCTTGCTGACCTTAAAGTGTTCAAAAGTGAAACAGCAACAAGTAAAGACAAATTGGCAGCTTTTGGATCTGCAGCTACATCCACGGGAAAATCTTTAACTAAAGGACTTACTGCTCCAATTGTAGGTGTCGGAGCAGCAGCTGTGGCAGTTACAGCTAAGTTTGATAAGGGAATGAGCGAAGTTCAAGCCATTTCAGGAGCTACAGGAAGTGAGTTAACACAACTCAGAGACAAAGCTAAAGAAATGGGAGCAAAAACAAAGTTCTCAGCAACTCAATCAGCAGAGGCTTTCAAATATATGGCTATGGCAGGTTGGAAGACCGAAGACATGCTTGATGGTATTGAAGGTGTTATGAATCTTGCAGCAGCATCAGGAGAGGATCTTGCTACCACATCAGATATTGTGACTGATGCTTTGACAGCTTTTGGTCTTGAAGCAAAAGACAGTAGTCACTTTGCAGATGTTCTTGCTGCTGCAAGTTCTAACGCAAACACCAATGTTTCTATGATGGGAGAAACATTTAAGTATGTAGCTCCAGTTGCTGGATCACTTAAATTCAAAGTTGAAGATGTTTCTACTGCTATAGGTCTTATGGCAAATAGCGGTATAAAAGGTTCTCAAGCAGGAACAGCACTCAGAAATATATTCACAAGAATGGCTAAGCCAACAAAGGCATCTGCTGAAGCAATGGATAAGTTAGGAGTTAGTATGACTGACTCTCACGGAAACATGAAAGACCTTGATACAATAATGGGAGATTTGAGACAAGGTTTTTCAGGTTTAACTGAAGCAGAAAAAGCAAAATATGCTGCTGATTTGGCTGGCCAATACGGT
>Ga0256406_1003909_pt1 | contig 17776 bp, 17 predicted proteins | sample RumenRJG_03DNA_FD_185986 | JGI IMG/M metagenome (GOLD analysis project Ga0256406, IMG submission 185986) | Bovine rumen microbial communities from Lethbridge, Alberta, Canada - RJG_03 | ecosystem: Host-associated > Mammals > Digestive system > Stomach > Rumen | place: Canada: Alberta | collected...
CAAGATGAAAGCCTTTAGGTCATGCCTGAAGGGAATAAGGGATATACCCTTCTTTTTCTATAGATGTGTTACTGTCTTTGGTTAGGCAGCGGCATCTGCCCGCCACGGACAATCCCCCTTGGGCCAGTTGATTTCAATAGTTTGGTAATTTAAATCTTAATATGATTAACGTTCCGTCGCCATCTCTAGGATGCTTCTTTGAGGCTGAGCGTTGTAAGCGCAACCACCTCATTATGAAGTTTTTTAATTATTTCGCTGTCTGGGGAAATCCCGGACACGCAAATAAATCGCCCCATGAGATACTGGCCCCTGGCAAGTGTCTTGAGATTGCTGATGGAAAACGGTATCCCGAGCGACCTGGCAGCAAACTTGAGACAGTTTACGGCGGTAAACGACATGTTGAGTTTTTGAGCTTTTAGTTTGAGTTCATGAGTTCAGTTTCTGAGTTCTTGAGTTCTTGAGTTTTGAGTTCTTAAGTTTTTGAGTTTTGAGCTTATAATGTCTGTTGACTATAAAAAAGCCCCATACCGTTCTCTCTCGGTATGAGGCTTTTCAATTTCATTTCATGTTGTCGTCTTCCCAATTGTGCATATTGTCGGAGACAGTCATCTTGTTTAGTTTCCTCATCTTGCCGGCCTTCAGCTTCTTCTTGTATTCCTTCATGTTCTTGCAGGCCTTGGTGGGGTAGATGCCCTGCATGCTGACCACGTCGGTCAGGTAAGTGCCGGATGTCTTATACTTATGTGCTTCCACCAGTTCGATGTCGTGTTCCCAGTAATAAGGATTAGTATACGTACCACCTTCGATGACGAACTTCAGATGGTCGCCCACCTTCTGCATCAGGTCGTGTATGGTGACCAGGTTTGTGTCATGATCGTCGTCCACATCCACATCAGGAAAATAGCAATCGGCATAATACTCACCGTCTTTTGCAAAATGGTAGGGAGGTATGTCGATATCCTTTCGGTTGAAGGCAATCAGGATGAGTTCGATGAATGCGGCGAGATAAAGATGGGAAGGCACCTCGATGACGCGCTCTACGGGGTCGGGGGCATCTTTCAAGGTTATCTTCATCTGATAGCATTCGTAGTCGTCATCATACCTCGCAGCGTCTCCAGGCTCATCGTCGTCATCCCAGTCTTCGTCATCTTCTTCGTCATCCCAGTCATCTTCATCGTTATCCTCGTCGTCATCCCAAATATCAAAACCCCAGTCGTCATCCTCTTCTTCCTCCTTGCGCTTCTTCTCTGCTTCCTCGTCGAGTTCCTTCATCTCCTCATCTGTGAAGAAATGTCCGTAGGGCTTATCACGATAGGGGTCTGCGCCTGGCTCGGCATAGAGGTCCATGAGATATTCGTTGAGCGATGAGTGCCCGTTGTTGAACGGAACGCTGTCGTCGTTCATGATCATCTTGATTTCTCCTTCCAATATGTCATTCTGTGTTAGCATAATGTTGATATCGTGGAGGAGTTTTTCGATGATGGGCATGACCTCATGGATGTGGGCTGAGGCCACGGAGTGAGCGTAGTGTGAGATGTTGGTTGGCGCTGCACCCTTGGAGCAGATGTCATAGCAGTGGTTGAGGTATTTGATGATGTCCGTCACCACAGCCAGTCTTTTCTGGGGCTCCTTCAGCGCAATCCATACCAAGGCGTCGAAAAGTATAGGTTTGATTTGCGGTATCAGTCCGTCTTCATACAGCATCTGCGTCAGCTGGTCGCTGTGGTTCTTCCCAAGCTGATAGAGCAGGGCCGACATGGCTTCTTCGTGTCCAATGAAATAGACAAAGAAGAAATGAGACTTTTGCCGCAGGGTCTCCAGCACAACGTCCAGACAGTCGTCCAGCTTCAGTTGCTCCATCATCCAGAACGCGCCCAGGAGCGACCAGTCGATATGGTCGTACTGGTGTTGCTCGTCGGTGAGCAGGGTGTAGACATATTCACGCAGTTGCTTGCGCTGCTCTTCCAGCGACATGCCCTCGCTGTCGTCTTTGATATATCCGCATAGCGAGACCTTGTTGTCTATGTGCTCGGCATTGTAGAGAGGGCCCAGCCACCCGATTTCTTTCGTAGCCTTCGCGGAGTAGTCGGGCTGCTGGTAGCGGTAGAAGATTTTGTCGATGCCTATTGCCAGCGAATTCTTACGGTCGGTGAGGTCGATCAGCTTTCCGATATCTTTTAATAACGGCGATAGCTCGTTCAGGAGTTGTAAACCTATGGGTAAGTGGGGATTTGACTTATTGTCTTTGCCTGATGTCTTTTTGCTCATTGTCTTGGGTGAATGCTTATATCATGTTACAAAGATACGCTAAAAGAGTGGAGCGGCAAAAAGAAATCGCGTTTTATTTCTCTATTTCCATTCGCAGCCTCATAAAAGGGCTGTAAAGAAGGGGAAGACCCACCCCCAACCCCTCCCTACAGAGGGAGGGGTTGGGGGTGGGTCTTCCCTTTTCTTTCTTGGCCGTCAGGAATGACGACGCTCCTAAAACGCTCCTATCGCAATCCTTCGGCGGCAGGAATGAGCCGCTCCTACAACTCCTAAGGGAGGGAAAACAAACATCATCGAGCAATCACTCGGGACCGTCTCTTCATATTGAGAAAAGAAAAATTTGCCTTCCAGGCCATGTCGCATCATTTGACGTTAGGCTCTTTGTTAAATCCTTCGGCTGCAGGATTGCCGCAGCCTACTTGAATTGCTTCATCCAATTCGTAATCAGTTCGATGGCTTCGGGGGCGAAGGTCTCTTCGATCTCTTTATACTCCGAGAGGTCACCGGTCTTGCAGTGCTGGAAAAGATGATTCACGCCCTCAACGGCATGGATTTCCTTCTTTCCGCGAAGCCCCTTGCGAATAAGCCCCAGGTTCTCCTCGCAGTTGACCTGTTGGTCCTTTGTTCCATCCAGTGCCAGCACGGGACATTTGATTTTGCCTAGTCGGTCGGAGACATCCAATTTCAGAAAATAGCGCATATAGGGACTGCTGCACTGCGCCTTCACCGCTTGTAGGTTTTGTAGCAATTCCGTGGGCAGGCCTGTAGTGGGCAGGGTGGGTTCTTTTCCATCCTTCATCGCGTCGAAGAGGGCTTCAATGGCTTTGCAGTAGTTGTTGACCACATCCTGATCATAGCCATCACGTTTCAGTATCCATTGGTTCTGCTCCAGCAAGGTCTTCTCGCCAGAGACGACCATGCCAGCCAGACTCACCACGAAGTCAACTTTCCCCTCGGCAGCCAGCATCAAACCGATGGTGCCGCCCTCGCTGTGCCCCAAGACGCCAACGCGGTCGAAGCGGGAGCGCAACAGCTGGATGCCCGACAAGGCATCGTTTTTCAAGTCTTCGGTCGTCACATTTATCAAGTCGCCAGTCGACTCTCCGAAGCCGCGGTCGTCGTAGCGCAGCGTGGCAATGCCTTGACGTGCCAGTGCGTCGGCTAGGACGACAAAAGGCTTATGCTCGAAAATCTCCTCGTCCCTGTTCTGCAGACCGCTGCCCGTGACCATCAGCAGCACGGGCGTCTTGCGGGTGTAGCCCGGAGGCAGGACCAACGTGCCCTCTAGCACGGCATCGCCATTCGTGAAGCTCACCTCCTCGGTCTTGTAGGGGAAGGGACCCACGGGCGTCTGTGGCCGTGAGAGTTTCACTGCACCTGGCTTCAGCGTCATGGGGAAAGAATAACCGTTCTGCTTGAAGGTTCCTACGATAGAATCGTTTTTGTAATCGCCCTCGAAGCAGGCGTTGATAGCTGCCACAGAGACCTTCACGCCCGTAGCGCTCCGTTCCAGTTTGGCCGGTATGCCCTTGGCGCCCTGGTCGGGAGAGTCTATCGTACAGGAGTCATCGTCGAGATGGAAGACCAGTCTCAGTTCGCTGCCCATTACTTTCAGTTTGCCTGTCCACGCTCCAGTTGCCGGAGAGTTTTGTGCCCCTACGGCAAGCGTAATGAGACACATCAGTGAGATGATGATTAATTTCTTCATGTTTCTTATTTTTAGTTATTGATTGTCTTGATAAGTGCAATAGATGCAAGCATATTGCCGGTGGGTTGTTGATGCTGTGATAAGCTCCCGGCACTTGCAAATATACGAAAAATCCGTAACAAACCGACGTTTCATCGAATTTTCTTCAGAGTTCATTTCGTTTTTCCTCAACTTCTGGATGGGGGACTGTTGGTTGACTACAGTCTTTTGGTTGTACCTTCAAATATAGAAGGTAGTGCCTTCCAGGCACGTTTACTCTAACTACTCTTACAGGGCACGCGTCCGCTTCGCTCCCGTGTACCCGGTTACCAAGGTGCTGCCTTCCAGGCAGTTGTTCACTTTCGAAACTTGAGCTTTTTTATGAGTTGGGCACAATATTGCTCCTTGCGCCTAAGATGTCTATGCTGAGTGGAGATTAGTAGACCGAATAGCCATTCTCTTTGCAGAAGTCGATTGCGGGCTTATAGTTCTGTGCCGTGGCTTTATGAATCCATTTCAACCCCAACCGCTTATCCTGCTTCACGCCGCGCCCATTCAGGTAGAACCATCCCGTACAGAATTGCGAGAAAGGGTCACCGCTGTTGGCCGCCAGCTCATACCAGAAGGCCGACTCCGCCTCGTTGTGGGGAAGACCGTCGCCATTCCAGTAGTCAGCTCCCAGGTTCTTCATGCTCTGCACGTGACCCTGCCATGCAGCCTCCATCCACCATCGGTTGGCTTTCACGTGATTCTCTTCGATGCCCTTGCCGAGATAGTAGGCATTGGCAAGGTTCACCTGCGACTGCATGTCGCCTTTGTTGGCGGCCTTGAGATACCATTGGCACGCGAGTTCATCGTTCTGCTCCACGCCGTCGCCGTTGTAGTAGCACTCGGCAACGTTATAGCAAGCGTAGGTGTCGCCAAGATCAGCCGCCTTCATATACCATTGAAAGGCCGTGGCATGATTTTCCCTCACCCCCTTGCCCGTATGGTAGCAGACCCCGAGGTTGTTCATCGCCTGCGTATCGCCCTTGTCGGCTGCCTCGCGATAGGCCTTCACTTGACTATAGTCTTTCTGCATTGTTTTCTTTGTTGATATCCCATTGTCATTACAAAGATAGTGCAAGCCGAACACAAAACAAAATAAACTGACCTTTATTTTTGCTTTGTTGAGGCGCCTATCTTATCAAAAGATACAAGTTTCTGAGGTATTGCCTTCCAGGCAAATGCTAGCGATATTAGAATCACGAATGCCTAATCACCGATGATTCTCTCCTCCATCGAGTTGACAGAAGCGTCGTCACGACGAAGGATTTATTTGTGATGAGCAAGCGAAGTACTTCCTTGGCCGTCAGGAATGACGGCCCTCCTACTTGCGCTCCGGTGTTCGCTCCCCTCCCTTCGTAGGGAGGGGGCGGGGGTGGGTCTGTATTGGCATTCCTGCCGCCGAAGGATTTACTTTAATTCGCAATCGATTTATCTTTCTTGGTCGTCAGGAATGACGACCCTCCTATCTGCGCGCTTTGCGCTGGTGTGCCGCCTTCGGGGCACTGAGTGTAGAGAGCGTGGGCGGTCATATACCCCGGTCTGCGCTTCTAACGTCGCTGAACCGGGGTTACCGATACGCCTCTCTATCAGGACTCAGTGCCCCGAAGGTGGCACACTAGCACGTAGTGCGCAAATAGGCCTGTGGTGTAGTAGGCCGTCATTCCTTACTGTCATGAAAGAATTATAGCCTACAATCCTCAGAAAATATCCGATATCCTGTGAATTCTCTTGCTTTCCTATCTATACAAGAATAATTCTCCAATTCTCTAATTCCAGAAAAATAGTCAAGAATTAGAGAATTGGATATTTTTTCTTTTTTGTGCTTGCAAAATAATAAGGTATCCGTCTTGCGCAAGATTTAGAAAGAGTGATGATCTTCCTATAGGCGCATTAGCCAATGATTTTAGCAATTCGTTCTGCTACGGTCGACCAAGAATACTCATGAATGTAAGAGTCACGATTAGCAATTACATTCTTGGAGAAGGAATCATTGCTAAGTATTTGCTCCATGAGAGATGCGAGCGCTTGAGGATCATTTTTCTTAAGCAGCAAACCCGTCCCACCGTCTTTTATGAAATAAGGCATCTCGTAGCTGTCACGGCCTATGCAAGGCAATCCGAACGTAAGTGCCTCTACAAAGACTAAACCGTATGCCTCGAAGTAGCTCGGCAAACAGAACAAGTCGCACATATTATAATACCTTGCCTCTTCATTGTATGGTATAAGTCCCACGAAGTGATAGCCATCAATCTGATCGCCAATAGGGTTTTGTGAAGGCCCGATAACATAAAGCTCAACGTCTTTGCCCTTTTCTCTCAAGAGTTTAAAGGCTTCGTATGTGATGTAACCGCCTTTTCGCTTGAAGTCTTTTCCGACAAACAATATCTTGTTATGGGTTTTTCTTTGAGGGGCGATCAGGCGCTTATCAACATTGATACCTCCTCCAACCGCATGGATTCTGTCGGGAGAATATCCTTGTCCAATGAGCCATTCTCGCAGCCAATGTCCCATGGTGAACAAGGCTGAGCAAGTAAGTATGTACTGGTTTTGCTCTTTTTCTCTCTTGTTGAATATTGCAGAATTGGTATCTTGAAAGCCAGAGACAGCAAAGACGTCGGGTAGATGGTTTCTCATATAGTTCACGTAAGAAACCGTATTGTCAACATACATATAAGTATTACGGACCTCGCTGTCATACAACACCTCGCTAAATTGGAATACATTTCCATTTATATTGTCCAACTTCTTTCCCAGTTTGTGACGGCGGTAATACTCTATACTGGCGCCATTTAAATGAAGCAGATGCTTTATAATTTTTTGCGTCCATCGATTGCCACTTAGATTGATGTCTTTGACATTGTAGAATTCATTCAAGGCCTTATACAAAGAATAATTTGTACCGCTCCAGGCTGTTTCCTTGTTAGCACCCCAACTGACCAAGTAGGTGAGATCCTTCATGATGACTTAGTTTTACTTTTCATGCACGACCCCAACAAGAATGTCTGTAAGTTATGGCTCTTTTGATATATACGAAAAGCGTGGGCCGTCAACTGTTACCCGTCCCACGCTGAGAGGCCTTCGCATTGCCCATTGCCGTCAGAACGAGCAACGCAGAAGCCCACGCCGATATGTATAATACACCCATAGACGTACACCTCTTTGATAGAGGCGTACGCCACAGGTAGATGCATACACACCTACAAGGCATCTACTGTGCTCTGCCCTTTGACGGCAATTGAAAGTTGCGAAGTTTCTCAGCGTCAAGAACAAGCGTTAGTAAACGCTTTCCAATATATATACCCCACCTTCAGGCTTCTGCAAAGCAACAGCCCTTCGGGTGGATACGGCAAAGGTACAATAATTTTATGATAATATGGTGGATTTGCAGAAAAAACAATACTCGCACAGTCAATTCTTTGAGAATGTGATTGTGTGAGTCGTAACATGATGTATTAGCCATTGTCCTTCACATGAGTGACGGAATGTGTTTTCGATTCAATTTGCTTTCAACGTCGTTTCAACCAATCGCCCCTCTTTCATAATATAAAAGCGAGGCAATATCGCTATTATCATTATGGGCGGCAATTGGCAACCACAAGCACGGCAATTGGCAGCCGTAAGGGCGGCAATTGGCAACCACAAGGGCGGCAATTGGCAGCCGTAAGGGCGGCACGTGGCAGCCATAAGGGCGGCACGTGCCGCCCGACGAGAAAAGCTTGTCATAAAACTAAAAAACCGTATAAATCTGCGGAAATCAAGTTCGGCATTCACCCACAGAAGAATGTTAGTGGGGAGGGCCTTGAGCGTAAATACGTCGTATTGCGACGACTGAAGCCTTTGACAGAAGATGAAATTTCAGAGCGCATCTAGGACAGTCAGTCTCAAGAACTGAATAATCCTCTGATTCTCAAATTCTTGAAAAATCGTCAAGAATTAGAGAATTGAAGAATCCTTTTCCATTCTGAGCTTGCTGGAACAATTCTCTCATTCTCAAATTCTAGATAAGAATCAAGAATTAGAGAATTGGAGAATTCTCTTTCATTCTGCATTTGCTGGAATAATTCTCTCATTCTCAAATTCTTGACAAAAAATGGATTGTAGGATTCCTTTTCCTGACTTCGAATCGTTCTTGATGTTCGAGGATAGGCGCGTTCTTATTCATTCTGGCCCAATCCTTGATTTAATCTGGCTCGCTGAAAACATTCTTCTTCTATTTCAAATAGTAATCTAATAATCCTGTTTGTTTATCAAAATGATAGTTTAGTTGAATGAAAAGTAAAATAAAGTAAGTTTTTGCTTCTTTTTAGAAAAGTATTGTTTAAATTAGCGGCGGAAAACGTTAATCATTGACGCTTATGAGAAAGATTTATGTATTATTGTTTTTGCTGCTGTCATCAAGTAGGATGCTGGCGACGGACTACAGCAGTGTCATTTTCCATTTCGCGGATGGCACGCAGTCTTCCTACTTGTTTGCCGACAAGCCAAAGGTTGCCATTCAGGGTGACGACGTAACGATTACGGCAGGCACGAGCGAGCTCACCTGCGAGTTTTCCGACATCCAGAAAATCACTTTCGGAACGGTCACCGACGGCATCAGTGCTATCAGCGCTGCCCGTCCGCCGTTTCTTCTCAATGGTTCTACCATCAGTTTTGGTGGTATGAGTCCCAACGAGCCGGTCGAGGTGTTTTCGCTTAGTGGCACGCGACTGAAGTCAGCCCGTGCTGACGCTTCAGGCAGCCTGAGCCTCGAACTGAGCGACTTGGGCCCACAGATCGTTATCGTTAAATCAAAGTCTTCAACATTTAAAACCGTAGTGAGATGAAAAGAACATTTACCTTATTCGCAGCACTTATTGCTTTTGTTTGCACCGTCAGCGCGCAACGTGTAGTAGTATATCAGGGTGACAGCGTGGCTGCCAGCTACGACGCCTCGAAGGTGGACAGCATCGTTTTCCAGAAGACGGTGACCTTCACATGCTGGATCGACAGCGTGTGCTCGGAACGTTGGGAGGAGACCGCCGTTGACTTGGGCAATGGCACCTATCGCTTCGACAACTTCATGAATGCGGGTTATCCCTTGCTGTTCAACATTGATCCCACCGACAGCACGCTGACCGTCAGTTTTCCCGATGGTGTGCTCTATCCCTACGAGGTGAGCTATGGCACGCTGCTCTATTGGTACACCGAGGCCGACGACACCTACCACTCGCTCTATCCCTACGGCAAGGACGCCTCAACCTATCTCACCGACCTCGTCTTGCTCAACGGGGCTTCCTACAACAAGTATTTTCCTTCCCGCAAATACGGCTATTTCTATGTTGAAGAGGCTCGGACCAACACCATGACGGCTCCAGCCTACTGGCAGTGGTTCTGCTTCACGATTAAGGAGTAGGAACGTTCATGGAGCGTATTAGCCCCTAATATAATAAGGTAAGGGTCGGCCTATTCAGGTCGGCCCTTTTCTGTCCTTCCGCTTTCCCACTGTCAGTTGTTACGACACAAGCCCTGGAAAACGAAGAAAACATCTGCCAAGTTGTCATTCTTGTCATACTGGCACATGGTTTGCTGATTCATGGGCGGATATTTTATCCAAGCAACTTAATATTTGAATAATAATAAAAATACAAAATACAATGGGAAAGATTATTGGAATTGACTTAGGAACTACAAACAGCTGTGTTGCCGTTTTCGAAGGTAATGAGCCGGTAGTGATTGCTAACTCTGAAGGCAAGCGTACAACTCCTTCTGTGGTTGGCTTTGTGAAGGACGGTGAGCGCAAGGTGGGTGACCCTGCAAAGCGTCAGGCCATCACCAACCCGAAGAACACTGTATACTCTATCAAACGTTTCATGGGTGAGACCTACGAGCAGAGCCGCAAAGAGGCTGAGCGCGTACCCTTCACCGTGGTGAACGACAACGGCTATCCCCGTGTGGAGATCTCCGGCCGCAAGTACACCCCGCAGGAAATCTCTGCCATGATTCTGCAGAAGATGAAGAAGACCGCTGAGGACTATCTGGGCCAGGAGGTGACCGATGCAGTGATTACCGTACCTGCCTACTTCTCCGACTCTCAGCGTCAGGCCACAAAGGAAGCCGGTACGATCGCCGGACTCAACGTGCGCCGTATCGTCAACGAGCCTACAGCCGCAGCTCTGGCTTACGGTGTAGACAAGGCCGGTAAGAACATGAAGATTGCCGTATTCGACCTCGGTGGTGGTACATTCGATATCTCTATCCTCGACTTCGGCGACGGTGTGTTCGAGGTGCTTTCTACCAATGGTGATACCCACCTGGGCGGTGATGACTTCGATCAAGTGATTATCGACTGGCTTGTCAATGGCTTCAAGCAGGACGAGGGCATCGACCTGAGCAAAGACCCGATGGCCATGCAGCGCCTGAAGGAGGCTGCTGAGAAAGCAAAGATTGAGCTCTCTAGTTCTACTACAACCGAGATCAACCTGCCGTATATCTCTGCTGAGGGCGGTGTGCCAAAGCACTTGGTAAAGACACTGACCCGTGCACAGTTTGAGCAGTTGGCTCACAACCTGATTCAGGCTTGCCTCGTGCCTTGCCAGAACGCCATGCGTGATGCCAAACTCCAGCCGAGCGATATTGACGAGGTGATTCTCGTGGGTGGTTCAAGCCGTATTCCTGCTGTGCAGACATTGGTTAAGAACTACTTCGGCAAGGAGCCTTCTAAGGGCGTCAACCCCGATGAGGTCGTTGCCATCGGCGCCGCTATTCAGGGTGCCATCCTCAACAAGGAGAACGGTGTGGGCGACATCGTGCTGCTCGACGTTACGCCGCTGACCCTCGGTATCGAGACCATGGGTGGTGTGATGACAAAGCTCATCGACGCCAACACTACAATTCCTTGCAAGAAGAGCGAGGTGTTCTCTACTGCCGTCGACAACCAGACAGCCGTGACGATCCACGTGTTGCAGGGCGAGCGTCCTATGGCAGCTCAGAACAAGAGTATCGGCCAGTTCAACCTCGAAGGCATTGCACCCGCACGTCGTGGTGTTCCTCAGATTGAGGTGACCTTCGATATCGATGCCAATGGTATCCTCAACGTGAGCGCAAAGGATAAGGCCACAGGCAAGGAGCAGGCCATCCGCATCGAGGCCTCCAGTGGCTTGAGCAAGGAAGAGATCGAGCGCATGAAGGCTGAGGCTGAGCAGAATGCCGCTGCCGATAAGGCTGAGCGCGAGAAGGTGGACAAGCTCAATCAGGCTGACTCCATGATCTTCACCACCGAGAACTTCCTGAAGGACAACGGCGACAAGATTCCTGCCGACAAGAAACCGGCCATCGAGCAGGCTCTGCAGCAGCTCAAGGACGCCCACAAGTCTCAGGATCTGAATGCCATCGACACTGCTACCGCAGCTCTGAACCAGGCTGTTCAGGCTGCCAGCGCTCAGATGTACGGTCAGGCTGGTGCACAGCCCGGTGCCGGTGCACAAGGCTTCAACGGTGGCGCTCAGGGCTTCAATGGTGGCGCTCAGGGTGGCAACACCCAGAACAACGCCGGCTCGAAGAGCGACGACAACATCCAGGACGCCGATTTCGAGGAGGTGAAATGAACAAGATAACTGATTATCAGATAGTTACAAAGGTGGTTTAAGATAATAAATTCATATAAATCATTAAGCAAACGTCTGATATTCAGTGAATTACGAAAAACCTCATAATTCAAGCTTGGAGTACTTTGAAACCATAAAGTAAGGAAAGCATTGATTTCGATATCAAATAGTATTGAAACCGTATTAAAACGGCGTGTAACTCAACGAGTTACACGCCGTTTTCCGTTTATACGCACGTGTTTTCTTATCTGTGAATCTGACTCAGTCTGCCCCTTTTTAAAACACGGACTAAGTGTATGGGAAAAAATTGGAATGAGATGAGTACTATTGAGCACAAAACCATCAAAGTGGGAAAATCTTGCGATAGGATGCAAACGGATGAGCACTTTTATAAGGCTTTTGACCCTCCTGACGCAATAATCATGACCGATTACCCCCATAGTGAGAATTATTATTATCGCAATGAGAAAATTATAAGAAAACATGGCAAAATTAAAATTGGACATGGAGCGCACGTGCAAGGTATGTGGCGCGACCTTTAGACCGGCAACGCTTGAGAGCATCTACTGTTCTCCTCAATGCTCAAAGATTGCCTGGAGTCGTAAGAAGTATGAAGAGAAGACTAAAGAGATGCGTGATCATCTCAAAAAACTTGGCGAGACCAGTAGCTCTTTTCTGTCGGTACCCGAGGTAGTGAAGATGTATGGTGTTGCTCGTAGCAGCATCTACCGTTGGCTGAAAAATGGCAGCCTTCCCTATGTCATCGTAGGCAAAAAGAGCTACCGTATTAAGAAGAGTGCGTTGGAGGAGAAACTCAATCCTGTAGGAGAACCTGTTCCAACGAAAGCCCCAAGACTCTACAACATGGAGCCAGAGGCCTGCTACACCATTGGTGAGATATGCAAGAAGTACAAGCTCAATGATAGCAGTGTGTGGGCTCATATCCGCAAGTATTCCATTCCATCCCGGCAGATTGGGAGCAATGTCTATGTCCCCAAAGAGGACATCGACCAGATTTACGGTAAGAAATAACCCACAATCCAAAAGATATGAACTATACTCAACCCCAACCAGTAGTCACCGTGCGTCTGAGACGCTCGGAGAACAAGAAGAAGGAGGCTTGGAATCTTGTTCTGGAAATTATCAACGTAGTGCGTGATGGCAAATACACCAAGATTTTCGAGGCTGTCCATCGCACTATCACCACCCCCATTTGGGACAAACGCTTGAAGACGACACGTGGCACCTACCTTCCAATGCGTAATTCCAATGGAGTTATCCTTTGTGAGTCTGAGATAGATCAGGAGGCATGTGTCTATGCTGACAAGGTTCGCCAGAAGCGCCAGCATGACTTTGACTTGAGCATCCTCTATGATGGTTATGAGGATGAACTTGACGAGCAGGAGTCCAAGAGAAGAACCGATGTGGTCTCCTATTTCTATCATGTTGCAGAGAACCGGCATCCTAACGATGAAGGTGCCCAATATAATTGGAAGCTATCTGCTAGTAAACTTGAGCAATTCCTTAAAGGTCGTCGAATCTGCTTTGACGACTTAGACATACGTCTCATTAATGACTATCGCTCTTTCTTGTTGAACATGCACAATGGACTATTTACCCAGAAGAAGAACGAGAAAGTCTCATCAAATACTGCAGCCCGTCATTTCATGTTCTTTCGTGCTGTTCTTCATCAGGCATATAATGAAGGCTACCTGGACATAGACCTTTCTGCAAGAACAACTGCCATACCTAAGGCGGAAAGTATGCGCGATGCTTTCACCGCTGAAGAGATTGATGCATTGGCAGCTGCTCCCTGCAAGGATCCCGTTCTGAAGCGTGCAGCATTGTTTTCGTGTCTTACAGGCATGAGACTGGGCGACATCCGGAAGCTTCGTTGGAAACATATAGTCAATGTGAATGGCTCATGGAAAATTAACTTCAAACAAGGCAAGACCAGCGTGGTAGATTATCTTCCTATATCAGGGCAAGCGTTTGATATTTGCGGAACTCCTAAGGATGGGGAAGAGCATGTGTTCCCCGGTATAAAACAAACCGCCTATTTTAAGAAAACGTTGAATAAGTGGTTGGCAAAGGCTGGCGTGACCCGTCACATGACCTTTCACTGCTTCCGTCACACCTTTGCTACTTTGCAGTTAGAGCATGGGACGGACATCTACACCATCAAATCTATGCTTGGGCATACTAGTGTGAACACAACTATGGTATATAGCCATATTGTGGATGATCGCAAACGCAAGGCGATGAATGGTCTCTTTATCGAGGATCTCAATATTAACGATTGATACTTTGTACTATGAACCCAAAGAAAGGAAACAACAACGGGAAAGCAGTCATCAATCTGCGCAAAATCAGGGGAAAAGAAGAATGGTATCTTTTCCTTGAGATATCCCACTTGAAAACAAGTAATGGTACGTCAGACAACAGCGGGGAAAACCTGAACATGACCATCACGACCCCCGTATTCGACAAGTCAACACCCGTCAGAGTCAGAAAGGATGGAACTGAGATATATGCTCCAATCCGTGATTCGCGAGGCGTTATTATTTGCACTTCTGTGGCAGACCAAAAGAAGTGCAACAAGGCCGAGAAGTTACGTAAGGAGCGTCAGAAAGAACTGGACCGCTTTACATTCTATTCAGCGGAAGAGAAAAAACTATATGTGCAGTTAAAGCATAGCGAGGAGGACTTCATTGCATATTTCGATGATGCAATCTACCGTCTTCATCCTAACTCGTCGAGAAACACGTTGGGGAATTGGAAACTGACGCTCAATTACCTGAAGGAGTTCAATAGCAATCGGCCACTGCCTTTCAAGAATCTGAACATGGAGTTTTGCAATGAGTTCCGCTCCTACATACTTAGTCGTCCAGCCAGACGGCCTGGGTTCGATGGCACTATCTCTCAAGCAGCCGCCGCCACTTTCTTCAGTATATTTAAAGCCGCTTTGAAACAGGCGTTTGTGGAGGACTATCTGCGTGTTAACTTGGGCGCCTTGGCAAAAGGCATCAAAGCTCCAAATGCGAAACGAGAAACTCTTGACAAAGAAGAGCTCCGTCGTCTTGCCAGCACTCCGTGTTCCAACCCGTGGGTCAAGCGTGCTGCTTTATTCACGGCCTTTACCGGCCTCCGACATTCTGATGTCATGCAGATTACATGGGGGCAATTCAAGAAGACACCAAGTGGATGGCGGCTGGACTTTGATCAGGAGAAAACGAATGTTCCGAATTATCTTCCAATTTCTGACCAGACCTTTTCCCTGTGTGGAGAGCCGGGGAAACCAACAGATTATGTGTTTAAGAAGTGCCCGGAGATAAACAACACAAACAAGATCATTCACAAGTGGGTGGCAGCTGCGGGTATAGAGCGGCGCATCACATATCACTGCTTCCGGCATACTTTCGCAACCTTGCTCTTACAGCAAGGCACTGACCTTATGACCATCAAGTCGATGTTGGGGCATACAAGAGTGACCACAACAGAGATTTACGCGCATATCGTTGACGAGTCTAAGAACAAGGCTGCGAATGCCATCAGAATCAACAATTTGACCCCAAAGAATCCCAAGAAAAAATGAATACGGCACAATCAAGCCAGATAGCACAACTCCAAAACGAGGTGACTCAGTTAAGAGCCACCTTGCAGGAGGTTCTGGATAGAATCAAGGACATCCAGTTTTACCAGTGGCATGGTAATGACCATTGGCTGAGTATTGACGATCTGTGTGAATACATCCCCAGCCATCCGGCGAAGCAGACTGTCTATGGATGGCTGTGTCGGTATGACATTCCAGCCTACCGCATCCCTGGTATGAGTAAGAACATGATGTTCTTACAGTCTGAAATTGATGAATGGCTGTTGAAAAACAGAGTCAATACATCAAAAAGCATTGATAGCACGCCCTAATTTGATGGCCTGATCCAACGACGGAATACCAGTTAACAAGGTCTCACAAGGTACTATACTGACTGATGGTCAGGAAGTTAATCTTGTGAGACCTTTTCTGTTTAGTTTCATTGAAGGTACAATGATTCGCTAAATTTTCCATTGCACATTTTGCACTTTGTGAATATTGAAGCTCAGCTGTTGTACTGTTTAATAATGAGTGATTTATAAGTATGGTGATAGCAATTCTTGTCACCATTAGTTTCATGTGTCTGTTAAATTGTAATACTATCTTTGCAAAAAGATAATATTTTCTAATTCAAAATAACAAAATGGTAACAGACAATAAACAAATCGACGAACGTGAGGTAAGATTTGAGGATATGCCGGCCATGTTGCTTAAGTTGTCCGATCACATGAAAATGATGTCGGAGCATATTATCTCCATCAGTACGGAAGTGGGAAGTTTGAAAAGTACAAAGAAAGAGTGGCTGTCGTTAGACATGCTCATCGAGTATCTTCCAAACCATCCTGCCAAACAAACCGTTTATGGTTGGATGGCTCAGAAGTCCATCCCCTACTACAAGGGTGACAAAGCCACTGTCTTTCTCAAGTCTGAGATTGACGAATGGCTGAGCCGTCGTCAGATTGTGCCAGACTGGTGGCATGAAAGGAGAAAATTGAGTGATGAGTCAGGAGGTGCGGAGTGATGGTTAAGAGTCCACAAAGGTCTCTCCTAACGGCATTCCCTCGAACTTTACAAAAACTCGTCAAGCAAATAGTATGTCAGGAAAATTACAATGAGGAGTATCTCCTTGTATCAATGCTTTCCGCCACTGCGAGTGCTGCGGGCAATGCTGCAAGGATAAGTATCAAAGGAGAATGGACGACTTGTGCTTCATTGTACATGATACTCGTCGGCAATCCAGGACAGGGTAAGACTCCACCTTTGGACTTTGCTTATGCCCCCATACGAAAAAAGGATGAAGACTTGCGTCGAGAGTACATATCCATGATTGAGAAGCAGAAAGACATCAAGAAAGGTCATTCGCAGCCGACCACTCTGTCATTGTCACGAACAATTGTTTCGGATTTCACTCCCGAGGCTCTGCTTCAGGCTCATGATGCCAATCCGCGAGGCATAGCCATATATGTTGATGAGATCATGGGCATGTTCAATTCTGTCAACCAATACAGCAAAGGGCAGCTCATAGAGCAATTACTTACCGCATATAGCGGAAACCCACTTGATGTTATGAGAGTAAGCATGGAAAAACCTATTCATATTGCCAAGCCTTGTATCAACATTGCAGGCACAGCCCAAACGGCACGTATAAAGGAACTGTTCTACAAGGGCTTCCAGCAGAACGGTCTCCTCGATCGGTTCCTTTTGAGCTATCCTGTCGATACAACTCTGTCATTATGGAGTCATAAGAGGGGCAAGAAAACGGATGTCTCGGTCATGCAACAATGGGAGAATATCATGGAGAAAATACTCCATCTTCCTTATTCTCCGAACTCATCGGGATCATGTCTGCTTAATTTCTCTTCTGCTGCAAGAAAGGAATATTTCGAATGGCATGACATTGGGATAAAGACCATATCACAAGGAAGTGTTTCTGAAAGGGAACAAGGGCGTATGATGAAGACACATCTGCATGTAGCACGTATAGCCCATAAGCTTTGTGATAAGGATACAGTTCTTTTTTCATCAATGGTGGGCAAATACCAATCAGTGAACGAAGAAAATTTCTTCAAGAACATGCAGTACAAACAGGTGTACGAGCCAACTGCACTGAATGATCTTATAGTATCAGAGTATGAGAACAAGGACGAAATATACATTGTACGGATGTATAATGAGGAGTATGTTGTTGGTCACGGTATTGGTACTGATGGCGCACAAGAAGAGCATGTTATGTGTCTCAGCGATGCATTGGCACTAAACCTTAAAACTCTCGGCTATATTCAGAGAAACCTCACGCTATGGGAATGGTTACGAGAATATGACTATTCCGTAGTAAATTATGAACGTAATTACGACTTGCTGGAAAATGGGAAACGGAGTTGATTTCTTCTCACGTGATGAGAAGGGGAGGCGTTCAGAGTATGTATCCGTAGAACCTGCAAGAACGGTTAATGGCGTAAAAGGTCACTTAATTGACGGTATCGCTTAAACGGTACCATGCGTAGCGCTCCAATCGGTACCATGCGTAGCGCTTCAACCGGTACCACCCGTAGCGGTTCAACCGGTACCAAAAAAATGATTGTCAGGCACAGCCGTTTG
>Ga0256406_1003910_pt1 | contig 17776 bp, 8 predicted proteins | sample RumenRJG_03DNA_FD_185986 | JGI IMG/M metagenome (GOLD analysis project Ga0256406, IMG submission 185986) | Bovine rumen microbial communities from Lethbridge, Alberta, Canada - RJG_03 | ecosystem: Host-associated > Mammals > Digestive system > Stomach > Rumen | place: Canada: Alberta | collected...
TATTAATTTTGGGATTTTGAAGTTAACAGGAACCTCCTTATGGTAAAAGAAAAACCCCGCCAATACAAGGCGGAGTTATAAAGTTTTAAAAGCTTCACGCACAGGGTGCGTGATTTGGTTCAATCAAATGTATCTCGTATAAGATAATTTGAGTAAACTCTAAAACGCATCCGCTTTAAGTTGTAGGCATTGATATACTTAACATCCTCTCCTTTAAGGACATTTGTATAGATTTGACGTACCTCATCAAAAGTGTAGAAATCATTCGTTAACAGCTTACTGAATTGATCAAGCTCCTTTTCCGGCATTATTTCCTGTTTTATGGAATACAAGCCTTTATGGAGATATGGATTCAGATTTGTAAGGAAATTAGCAAGCACAGTCAGTTTTGCATGTCCATATGTTTCTTCATATTTCTCTGCAAGGTCCTGCTGCGAAATAGGCGCATATTCTATCATCAGGTTTAATGCCTGCAGATCCCGATCTGTATTTCCGAAATGAATCGTCGGATTCCGGTCGAACCGGATATCAAGATCCGGTTTATACATCGGAATTGTCTTTTTCAAAAGATTATGAAGCTCATTCGCATTACGAACATCATACTCATCCATAAGAGCTCTGTTACGATTGAACAAAAGAGCCGAAGATATCTCAACATCCTGATACTGGTCCAGATTAAGATCATCTATAAATTCGTTCATATCGTATTCATCGATGTTGTAGTAACGATACCTTTTGTTTTCAATGTGCAATACATGTATATCTCTATCGAGACGATTCAATCCGGTTCTGTTTTCTTCATTCTCGTTATCCAGTTCTTTCCCATTCATTCGATACAAAGAATCTATCGCTTTGGTAATATCCTCAGCTGTAGCATAACAATCAGATTCTGCATTGATGGAATCCTTATCGGGATTTATCACAAATCGAAATTCATTATTCCAATTTCTGAGAACATAGAGTGCAACTTCGCCGATGTAACCAGATATATATACATCACCATCCTTCAGATATTTCGCATAAATTTCCTTTTCTGCCTTTAACCTTAGCTCCTTGGAAACCAGCTCATCCTCCAGGATTTCAGAAAAGGCTTTCTGATTCTTCCTTTTTTCATGCGTCATTTCGAGATAATTGCCAACATATTCCGGCTGCTCGAAAATTCTTGAGAAATCTTTAGCGCTAATGTCATATGTCGTAAAAATATATTGAAATCTGTCTTCCTTTACCCTGGCTGGTCTTTTTGCAAGAACCTTGGTGGAAATTTGTCTGATACGTTCTCTGGTAACCCTATACGATGAACCGATGCTTTCTAACGTTTCTCCGTCCAGCCTTCTGGTCAGAATATCCTTATATTTTCCATCAAGTTGAAATGCATATTTTCTGATCGATGGATAATCCCGAAAAATCACATCATCCTTTATGTCTATTCTGTTTTCATTTTCGAGTCCAGCCAGAATCCGGCGAAATATTGTCGTATTTTGAATCTGGTCCGGCATCGCATCTTCAAGAGAAGCTTTCAAAACGCTTCCATTTCCGATTTCGATTTGCTTCATGATATAGTCTTCTATCGTAGATAAAATATAAGGATTCTGATATGCCAAAAAAGCAAAAGTTTCATGATGAGCATCCGGATTCTTTCCACGTACTTGATAGAGATTTGAAAGAAGCTCCGCTTCATTGAAATTTTTAATCCGACTCCCGCGAATAGAATCCATTACTTCCTGAATATCACTGTCAATGTTGGCTGCATTTACCATTGGACGGCTTTCTTCCCGATAATATCCTGCCTCTTTCAACATCCTGATGATCGTCTCGGCAGATCCTACACCCATTCCTCGTATCTGAAGAAAATCCTTTACCGTATATGTGCATATTTCAGCAACGGTTTGAAATCCTTCTCTGTCCAAACAGTTTTTACATCGCTCTGGAAGATTCAACGTTTTCAGCGGAATATTGAGTTCAGGATATTTTTCAGAATTTAGGCGATCATCTATAGTTTTTTCGTCAGAGGCAGCTTTAATGATTTCATTCCCGATATACTGAAATCCATCACCCGTCAGAATCCGTGCTTTTATCTCTGTAATCTCCGCGATCGTTTTTGCGCCGACATTTCTGAATGATGAAATATCTTCATTGGATGTTTCAAGCAAATCCTTTACCTTGAGAATACCGGCACGCTTGAGTGCATTATTCCCACGATTGGAAAGACCTATTTCATCGATATTCGAAAGATTGCTGATGATGATCCTTGCATTATCCATTTGTCTCGAACTCTCCTTTTATATTTTCAGACCTTATTTATGTAAAATTCGTTCCGTCTGCAGTCTGATAGCTTCTTCCCTACGCCTTTTATTCTCTTCCAGCCATAGCCGCCTTGCTTCCAATGCTTCCACGTTCGGCTTCATATGTCTAATCATATCATACTCAGCATTCAAAGCATCTTCGCTCTTCATATCCTTAGGACAATAAAGTCCATGTCCGGCTGCACCGATCTTAAATCCTTCCGGTACCGGGATATTCATATCCTTAATCCTATCCCTAAAAGAAATATAATTCGCATATGGATGTCCCTGGCAACAATACTCTGTATAATACCCATTTTGGTTCAGCCATCTGATAATCGGATAGATATCCTTATCAATGGAAACATATGTTCCCCGAAGCAATCTAGGAAATTCAAACCACTGCTCTTTCGTGCACCTGCATTTTTCAGCTGGTTCAAAGCATCTCGTACACATACTCACGAACCTGTCGTTACTGTTCTTCTTGATCTTCATATACTTTGATTTTTTCATTTTACTGCCTCAATTTCTGTCTGCAGCTATCGGCATCGACTTCATATATAAATCATTCTGTCTGATCTCATGTTCGATGTGGGTTCAAAAGCTCTGTTGTGCGCATCAACAATGCTTATGATTCTAGGATATACATTTTTCAGATATTGTCAATATATTTTTAATCTAATTTTACATTTTAAATAACTAACAAAGTTATAACTTCATGAGTTTTAAAAATAGTGTTATTTATCTTCTTGATTTACGCTTTAATGCTATATATATACATTTTATATGTTGAAAAGTTGTAACTTTTGCAGTTTTTAAAATCAAATCACTGATTTTCTTTCCATTTATGTGAAATAATATATATCGCTATATTTTCATAATGTAGCAATATGTGATTTTCCTTTTACCACAAAAAACCAGCGCCTGTTACAGCACTGGTTTTTTATAATCTGCAATATAATTCTGATGCTCCATCCTAGGAATAATCAATCTGGAAGCTGGAATCTTTTTTCACCTTTTGTTTCCTGCTTGGTATATTTTGCTTTGGCCTCATCAAGCTCATACTGAAGGGCAGAAAATATAGCTTCGACCTGTTTATCAGTATAAGAATAATTTCCTTTATTTGCACAATTACCAAGCAGCCTCATCATATCAATGATCTTCTGCGTTCTTGCTGTTGCTACCTTCTGAAAACGTTCAGCTTTATCTATTGCCATATTATCGCCTCCTTTGCTTTATTTCGATAATGTAGCATAGATTATTTCAAATATCAATACATTATATTTATATAATGTCATATATTAATAATCTAATCCAGATGTTTGTAATATTCATGGATATACCCAGCCATTAGTATTCGTCGCGCTTTGAGGAAATCTTTATAATTGGATATATCCATCTTATCAAAGCCTTCGGGAATACAATTTTCTGCTTTGTTTTTCAACAAATCTTCCGCTGTATCAATTCCTCCATAGTACGATCCTTCCCCAGAAATCTGCTTCTCCATATTCGCCATGTATACACATGGCGCATCATCTTTAATTTTTACATTAATCTCAGATTGTGTATAGGCATAATTAGCAATCTGATTATAGTCCCTCCGGTTATCTATACCATTATTCTGTAAATATTTCTTTGGGAAGATATGATGAATATCTCCGCGCTGCTCGATTAGTGATTGAACGGTAATCTGTTTTGAAAGAAATCCTCTTGCCCCACGTTTAATCTGTGCCATCAGATAAACAAGATAATAAGGACTGCTAGCAACGGAAGTATCCAGCTTATCAATCAATGTCGTTTGCCAAAAGGCATCGGAAAGTTCACCTCTTTCCGTATTTTCAAGGAACTGTTCCGGATCCTGCTCCGTAAAGCGTTTAATATCATAATCCATGCTTGATTCTGCAGAGCCTGAATACCGCCCTGTCAGCATCGAAAGTACCAGCCATTTCCGTACAATCTTCTCGGTCTTAGCCTGATCATAATTTCTGGCCTTTAAAGTAAGATACAGAATATACCCAAAATTCAGAACATTTTTTGATCTCACTAGCGATGCATCAATTAGCCCTGTAGACATAATTATCATCAGGTATCGCTTGAAATTTGTCTCGTTTACGAACGCTAGTACTCCAGTACGTAATTTCTTAAAAGAATCTGCTGCAATACTCTCTACATTTTCTCTTGTCTCAAAATCACGTCCTGATAATAGACTGACCAGATCAGCTATTTTCCCTCTTTGAAACTGATGCGTAAAGGAGACACGCAGAACATCCGAGTAGTTTGGAACATAGATATCCTCATGCTCTTTAATCACCCATTTAATGCTCTGAAGCAATTCAGATTCAGCGAAATCAGTATCATTTGAAACAATAGCATCATAATCTGATGGTTTCTGCATAAAGTGGCAGAAATAGTCAATAAGTTTTCTAGTCGCATTACCGCTATATTTGTCATCAGACGAAATTTTCGACATCGCAAAATCTGCTTGTGATAATACCACGCCCTGAGAATTGATCCGTATAAAAATTTCCGTGACGTCATCAATGCTTAAAGCATTAGACAATTCAATGACGCCCAAGTTGATCGCATATATGGAATGGAGTTTACCTATCGTCTTAGCGATAGCATTTTCCTTTCCAGCCATGCTATTTTTCTGACAATAATTGCTTACATATGAATAGGATTCGAAGGAGACATCAAATATTTCCGCAATATCCGCTATCCACTTTGAGTCTTTCTCAATAGCAGGGTTATTTACTTCAAAAGCTTCTGTTATAGGATTAAATGCAATCTTAATACGTTTCTTCTTATAATCCGAAGCAATTACAAGCCGTCCGGCAATAGCCGCCTCTAACGCGGTTATTCTTTGCTGACCATCAATCAAAATCTTTTTACCCGTAGATATCGTTCCATCTTTCAAGCGGACATCCGGATTTTTCCAAACAATGATATAACCAACTGGGAACCCTTTATACAAAGAATCCATTAAATCACGAACCTTGGAAGCATCCCAGACAAATGGTCTTTGTATTTCCGGAATTGCTACTTCACCCGATTTAATCCATCCGATAATATTCTGTACAGATGTGCTATATACATCAAATTGAGCCATTTATCGTTCTACCTCCATTTCTATGATTCATCTTATTTTGTGAATATTGGTTTTATTTTTGATTTTCTCTATATACCTTCGAATTCTCAGATTATATGATTGCTATAATTTCATACTTTTCACCCTCCAGTACGACTGTATCCCCAACCTTTTTCCCTAAGAAAATGCTATGTGAAGGATTTTTATCCGCCTGAACAGTGATATCATAGCAATCACTAGTAAAAGGCTTTTTATAACTTATAAATGAGCCATTATGAATGGCATCGTCATCTAATGTACTTGGATTTTTAAAATCAGCTTGATTTAGTTCCTTGTTTCCAGAATCATCAGTCTCATAATCCTTTGGCTCATTTTCCTCGGAATTTTGCTTTTCGTTCGGAACGCCATATTTATCCAGGAGTGCAAATATTTCCTGCAGTTCTGCTAAATGCGTCTGGTTGAAATATAAGTTATCATCCTCAGTTAACGATATCTCATATTCTTCCTCATCATACTCATAGTCGAGCGATACACTACATATACTTTTCTTGATGTTTTTCTTGAAAGCCTCTTTATTATTAGCTTTAAGTATTTTATATTTTGCAGCACAATTCGCACAAAGGCACAAATGTAATTGATCCATTTCTATTCCGAAATTTGCGATTTCAATTGCCTCCGGCGTTTGTGTCGGTTGCTTACACATCTGGCAAATCCGAGCCCCATCAGAATTGGTATACATTCCAAAAACATATTGCTTATGTGTATTTTTACTTTTACTTACCCTGATTTGCCGCCAAACAGGCATATACTTTGTAGGATCCGCGCAGAAAAAGGTCTCTCTCACATGTTGCAACAGACTTTCGGGATTTTTCACTTTTCGATAAGGAAATTCATCTGAAACAAATGCATTAGGATCAAATGTATCATTGTCACCATCTTCATTTTCTACATCTTCAATTTTAGTAAGCTCAAACCCATTCCTTCTCGCCCACTGTTGAATGATCATCTTTTGTTCTCGATCGCCCAGGGAATCCAATGCATCATAGGCATCTGCTGCAGCATCCTGTTCTTTTTGAACAAAGCCTAATGTTTGATAAGCCTCCTTGGTATATCCGCGAAAACCATAGATATCATCATTAAGATCAAAACGAGAAATCTTTTCGATTCTGCATAGCTCATTGTTTTTATCATAAATCCATTCACCGTCACGTACATGCCAACGCAGAAAAGAACTAATTTCATCCTCCACATATGTACTTGTCTTATTATAACGTACACGACCAGCAAACTTGTCATAATTTGCCAGAAGCATATTCAGCATAATCCTGGATTTTTCTCTTGAAAGCTTTTCCTCAGGATGATTCGCTATATAAGCCATATTCTCATCCCAATAGTCAATACTGATTCTAGGTTTATAGTTGCCTAACGCTTTCCATGTTTTATCGGCTCCACCATAGCCCTCATGATATACCGGGCCTTCAGATATAACCCGATTTTTGACCCCTAAAAGTTTTATTTTATCAAGAGAAATGCCATGTTCTTTGAAATAATCTTCATCTACAAAACAGAAATATTCATCAAGCCCAGCAAAATAAATTCTTAAATCGAGATCTTCAATAGATTTAGCCACATATGACCCACCTGGAGTACAATATCGAGTATCACCATCTGTATTTAAGGTCCTGATCACGTATGCATTTTTAAGCATATCGGATAATTTATTTGCCGAAATTCCTTCGTCCATTAGCTGAAGAATTTGCTTTATATCTTCATAATATTCTTTATCAATGTCCTCATCTTCTTCATGTTCGAAATTAATGGTGGATTCTACACGTATATATTTCGCTATAACTTTTTCTTTAACATATTGAAAATTATTAAACTCATTAATTCCAAATCCTTCTTCCAGTAAGGATTTAAATTTCTTTGCTATGTCGAAATTTACTATTGCAGATCCAAGTACCTGCTTATAATTGCTTGAAGACCCTAAATATACTTGTTCATTATCCTGATCGTCATATGCAGCAACTAACTTGTTTTCCTGATTAAGAATAATTGGAGCTTTTCTAAAATCCTTCCATGCATCTGCCAAACTACCCTGAACAGAATTTTCATAAGCTCCTGCTCTTGAATAAGTTCCTCGATATATGTATGATCCGGTACCACGATATGAATTTTCTCTATAATCGGACACAAAACTGTAGAATTTGAATAATTCATCATATTCTTTCATTCCACTATGTATCGTTCCGTGCGTTTTAAGCTGTTTTAATTGTTCTGCCCAATCATCAAGAGTAAACACATTTACTCCAAGATCATCCCTAAGCCAAACAAAATAATCATTAAATCCAAAGCCTTTTTCATCCGACATTGAGATAAAGGTAAGGTTATCGGCAAATGTATTACAAAATAGCTTCGTATCATTGAATTCTGCCATTCCAAATGGAATAGCAATGGAAATATCATCTATTCCAAAGTATTGATTATTGATATCTGGGAGAAGTTCACCCTGTCTAAAAACATTAGAGACTCTATCTCTCAAGTCATCTATACGTTCTTCGCCAAAAGAAGGAATTAAAATATTTCTGATAAAATTCTGTGTGATGAGATTACGTTTTTTAATCTCATCCATAGAATCACAGATGAGCTCACCCAATTTATCATATAAGTCGTCATTAAAATGCGATGGTTCCATTAGTTTTTCTCTTGAAACAGCTGTTTCAAAAGAACCGTGCACCAGGAACGGAAGACAAGTTTCATCTTTTGTTGGAAAATATACGTTGATTGTATTATTTTCAACCGCATTAATATTATTAGCCCTTACATTAAGCTTATAAGCAATTCCAACATTGACTGTAATTTTTCGCTTCTTCTCGATTCCATTTACAAAGTCACTAATATCTTTTTGAAAATATTTCTTAAACTTCAGATATTTAGATATCTGTTCCTTTCCATTGTTTTTACTATCTTCAATTTTGCAAGTAACAAGGGCTTTATCATTCGGATCCTCATTAAGCGTTATTAAAGCGTATCGATCCGATGTCGTATCAATCCAGTAAAGTTCTCTTATAGTGGACAAAAACAACAGGATTTCACCATTCAAGCTTTCAAGTTTTTGAACAACATCTCTTCCAGAAATCTTGGCAATGCTTCCATCATTTTGCCGTTTTGTAAATGGAATAACTATCTTCGTCAGATTATTTTCTGTCCAGAATGGACGGTTTTCTCTTCCATTTGCTAGTTTGCAGCTGATGTCTCTCTTCTCTTTAAGATAATTCCACCCATCTTTAAGCTCTACTGGCAAAAGATAATTTGTTATCGCAAACGATTCATTATTGGAATATATTCTAGGCTCATGGGTATACTTAAATACAGACTTAAATCCCATACCAAAATGGCCAATAGTCTGTCCATCGTTCTTGTCTTTGGTCCCCATCAGCATTGACGAAACGCCTCTCACATCTGCTTCATCAAAAGGATCTCCATTATGATAAAAGACCAGCCTATCCTCGTAATATTCTATTACTACCCTACTGGCATTTTCATCTTCCGCATTTTGGAGTAATTCATAGACAAAATGATTACTATCTGAATAATGTCCAGCCAGGAGAGCCTCATACTTTTGAGGCTCCCTGGTAAGTGCTTTCCATTCATCCTGATTGTGATCAAAAATAGCCCGATAGTTTATCTTCCCCAAAATATACCTTCTTACTGGACGTGAACAACGCCTCTGACTAACAAATTAGTATGTATATCTGCCTTGCTGATGATTTCTTTCATCTTTGCTGCTTGATCAGCGTAATCTTTGTAAAGCTTTTCTATCTGTCTTTCGCGCATCTTCGTGATATTCTCATCATTAGCTTTTCTTATGATTTCCCGAAGAGCCCTCTCTCTGAGATTCTTGGAGTGATCTAATTGTTCAAGCCTGAATTCACAATCATTTTTGACATCCGAAACATATGAATTCATTGATTTTTTCCATTGCTCATAATGAATGGTTTCCATACTATCCCATTTATCATGAAATTCTTCATCATCAAATTGATAGTCGGATGCAAACTGCATATAATTCAAAACTTGGCTCTGAATCGCTTCATTCGCACAAATTGCACGAAGCTTGATATCCGGCTTTAATCCGACGTACTTCCAGGCGTATATTAAAAATGCATAATCACCAGACGGCATAGAATCATCTGAAACACTGATACCCACCTCACAAGGAAACTGCTTAGTTTCATATTTTGCCGCTTGCTGCACAAAAGGATGTACCTGAGTAAAAAAGGCAGCATTTCTATTATCCTTAGCGCATACACTATCAAAGGTAATTGCAAGCTGTGGTTTATCTGATTTTAAATATGCCTGCCAAATCTTATATGCAGCATTATTATTCGGAATATTTACTTCTTTCAAATTTTGAAGAAGCATCTTCCGCTTATCCCCTGCTATACGTAAGTTCTTTAATTCTCCTTTACCTCTTATGTATTCCCCTTCTCCAAGGAAATCATTCATATAAGCATTCACAAGATCATTGATGCTTTGCGAGGATATCCATTCGTTTTCTGCATCTTGAACATCTTTCTTAGCCATGTAAGCGGAAAGATCAAAGCCATATAGAGACTTCTCATCCTGCTCAAGTCTCTGCATCTCCTGAACCTTCATCACTTCATTATCAGCCATCTGCTCAATTTTAATCTGCCGTTCTGCATCCGTCAGATTAGGATCAAACATAATGTTAAGAATCTTATTGCTGATATCTCCTAAGATTTCCGAACAGTCTCCTATACTTGATTCGAATACACCTATCTTTGATAAACAACGATCGTATATAGTCGCATCAATCGTATCATCCGTAATCATGTTGTAAATCTTAACGGTATCACTCTTTTGTCCGCGACGATCAATACGACCAATTCTCTGTTCTATCCTCATGGGGTTCCATGGCAAATCATAATTGATCATGGTATCACAGAACTGATAGTCAAGGCCTTCACAGCCAACTTCTGAGAATAGCAATACATCTAACGCATGCTCATCATCTCTATCCATTAGAAAACGCTGTCTAATGTTGTATCTCTCTTCATCTAGTACCGTTCCATCAACCTGTCCGACGCGAATTCCTTTTTCTTGCAGTTTCTTTTTAATATAGCGAAGTGTATGCCTAAAGGAACTGAAAATAATAACTCTATTATTATCCTCAGTCTGCTTTTCTTGTATGACTTCAAACAGCTTGTCAAATTTAGGATCATCTCCCTGCAGTTTACCTGCCCTATCCGAAATTATCCCTGCAAGCTCATCAAGCGTAGCTTCGTCATCTCCATCAAGCGATATATCATTTTCATACATTTCGCCATCTTCATTTAGCTGAGAGAACCGCTTTGAAACAATATCATTCATGAACGGAGCTAATCCATATATGCAGCTTGATGCCTGTCTCATAATGGTGCACATCATGAATCGGACACTCTGACTTCCATGCAAAATTGTGAGTGCCTTTGATTCAAAATCCATAAGAGCATCGTATAGATCACGTTGATTACTGTTAAACGGTACATTTAAAGTGATGGTTCTTCGTATACAGAAATCCTCGATATCCTTACGTCTAGTCCTATTGATTATATTATTGAAGGAATGTAATTTCTCTATCCAACCTATTGCCTGTATCTTATCATCTCTTGTAATTTCTACCTTTTCAAGAAACTCATAAACTTTAGCAAACTCAGGATCGTGTTGAATAACGTCTCTGCCATAGCTTGTAGATAATATACCTGCAACTTCTTTCTTTGCTGCCTCTCTCCATCCTTCCTTTTGACCGCGAACAATTCTTAGCAGACTATTGATATATGCATTTGGCTCTGCCATGGTATGAAAAGTGTCATAATCGAAAACAATATCTGGTCTCAATAAATTCAGCAGCGTATAAAGATCCTTATTACTATTTTGAAGAGGTGTCGCTGATAGAAATACTACAGCATCTGCATTTCTGCAAAATAGTTCAACTCCTCTGTAGGCCCAAGTATTTGAATTACGAATGTTATGAGCCTCATCTACAATAACGAGATCAAAATGAGGTAACGGATCAAGTTCATCTAAACCAATAGTTTTTTTCTTCTTGTCTGTTTTAGCGCCTCGTCCAAGAATAGAGTCCTCTCCAAATAATGAGTATGGTATTACAGTCTTCTTATGCCGATCCGGCCATTCTCCATCCCTATCACATTCAGACATGGCTTCGGCAAACTCTTTTCCGTCCAGTTGAGTAAAATTCTCATCAAAACGCTTCATTTCAAGTTGCCATTTCCGTTCCGCTACTAGCGGGCGCGGACAAATAATCAGAACGGAGTCTATATTGGATCTTGCTTCAAGCTCCTTTAAAATGAGCCCTGCTTCAATAGTCTTACCTACACCGACATCATCCGCAACGAGAAGTCTCGGACTATCCGACTTTATCATCTTAAGTGCAGGTCTAAACTGATATGGAACAAAATCAATACGTGCAGAATTCAATGAATATAGATTGCTTGATCCCGGATTATCAATCTGGTAAGCAGTCAGTGCAGATTTCGCTCTCGAAAGAGGCAATAGTCTGTTTTCTTTATTATCCTGTTGTAATTCTATTTGTTCTCTAAAGAAATTTTGAATGCTACCATTTATCAGTACCTTGAACTTGTCGCCAACAACACCCACTACAGCACCAACAACATTTTTATCACTGGCAAGACATACAATACTGCCTATACCGATGTCACTTGTTGGTGAAGTGGTATCCTGTTTGGCCACCGGAATAGATATCGGCGTTTTCTCCTTTGGATCGTCCTTAGGTATCGCTTTATTATCCTCAACATCCATAAGGAAGCTTTCCATTGGACTGATATCCTTCATTGAAGCATCAAAGGCTTCCATGAGTGAAATAATAATATTTACATCTCTCGTTACCTTTTCTTTCGATACTCCATCTGGCGTAATATGAGCCCAATCATTACGGATTCCCATCATATCTTTGATATTATATCTTTCTTTACTATTCACATAGAAAGAACTCGTAATAATAAACCAGTTTCTATCAAAGACTCTTAAGAGGGCTGCTAGATCCAACCCTCTTAAATCTGTAATATTATTCTTGACTACTTGTTCCTTTTGCAACGGACTTAAGTTGTTATAAACCAGATCTCCCCACCAGTCATCTGTTAACTTGGGGAGTTTCTTTTCAAGCCATTTACAGATTTTATCAGCAAGCTGAAACATAAATTCATTCATCTTACTGATAATATATTTTTCATCCATTGTTTTCTTAAGCTCCAAAAATTATATTATTCGGTCACTACAGTATATTCTTTGCTTAAATCGCAATTAAAGAGGTCCTTCGCGGAACTACCTGTAAATGTTTTGATTTTATCCTGTACAGATTTAGTCATCAAATCGAGATAACGGCATTTTCCGTCTTTTTCATCAGCAACCGCCAGTACGGATCCAAACATATCAGGGTGATCATTCAAGTACTCAACATATCCTTTTAGCTTTGCGACGCTATCACCAAGCCAATCTCCGTGTGGATCGACAATAGTACGAATTATTCTTCCATCATTAAGCTTTTGGAAGAAAATAAAATCTGGGTACATATTCTCATACTCATCATTAAGCAGATATGGTATGGAGAGAGATGCATTAAGATTTCTGGATTGATTTCTGTACCAGGCAACATTAAGGGATTTTGAGAGTTCAGTCTTAACAACCTTCTTTTCCAAATCATTAAGATTAAGATAAGCCCACCCATTTTCATCGCTGATAATATGCTTCGGATATTTTTCATAATCCATGTTTTGGCGTGTAATACTTGACTGGACGTTCAATGTACGCTCAATATATGGTTTTGTATTACCTTCAATCCGATCCCATTTTGCTTTATTGTCTTCAGAAACAGCAAATCTTTGCGGTCCATATAGACTAAGTAGCTCGTTGGTTTTCTTTTCAGCCCATTGTTCAAGTCCTTGTACTATTTCATAAGTCTTACTCACTGCTGAAATTCTACTTATTACTTGTTTATCAGAATCTAAATTTTCTTTCCGTCGTTTATTTATATAGTATTTGATTAAATCTGAAGCTCCGGCAAAAATTGCTTCGGCATCTTTATAATATGCAAGAAGTCTTGTCTCATCATTTTCTACAATATCATCCCTGTCTTCAAAGACTTCGCCTGTCAGAGGATCAACTCGCTTGACAGATATAGTTGTATTTCGAATATCAGCAAGCGTCCGCTTAAACTCTGCCGGATGCTTTGCGATTTCACCTTCTACATTATTGTAAAATTCTTCTTGTATCTCATTACCAAGATTTGACGATGTATCAATATCAGACATTATGACATCGATACAATCCCATAAATCCAGGAAATGATTTGTTTTATCGTGTCTTACCTGTCTTGTAATAATAGATTCAAAGCTCTTCTTTATAGCATCACTATCAGCTTTAGGAACACGATCGAGTGCCTTTTTAAGTTCCTCTTCACTTTCTTGAACATTCTCGTCGTATTCGAAGTCTTCATCTGTAACTACAGGAAATTCATCTTCAACTGTGTGATTCGAAGAAGTATTACCTGGTAAATTATCCTGGCTTTGTGAGCCATTGTATACAGATGGCTTCTCAAAACTTGAGCCATCATGAAGAACATGTGTAGTTGAAGAGCCAGTTTTTCCTTCTCCCATTGTAAAATAATTTGTGGATGTTTCCGTAGTTACTGTTTTCTCCGCTTGTTTTTTAGCAAGTTTTTCTTCTATTTTCTTTTTATTATCACCAAAAAATCCTACCTTGGCAGGATTCTTAATAATATTCTTTTCTTCAATCGGTACATTATCTTCCTTCAGTTTTGCAACAACAGTATCAACTGTCACTGCATCAAATTCAGGAAGATAACAAGCAACACTATTCAATTCCTCATAAGTTTCGATACGTCTAGCAAGAGGTGTACGAATCATTCTTCCGATAAGCTGTGCAATATACGTAGGATCATTACGCTTACGTCTTGAATAAATCACCTCTGCGCGAGGACAATCCCATCCAGTTGATACTGCATCCTTCGCAAATAGGACTCTGATTTCGGTACGCTTTGCAACTTCTTCTGGTTTTACATAAGGTATCTTTCCGGCAGGCGTGGTGATATCTTCATGTTCACCAAATACATTTGCAAAGCAATCAGAGATATCAAGCCATGGAAGTATCTTATGTATTTGCTGACACAGTTCTGTTAACGTCTCAGTCGAAACTTTATCTTCAACTTGTACGACCATGAGTGGTATAACTACAGGTAAAATATTATTTGATGTACAATAGTCTTTCCATTTTCTCGATGATTCAGCTAATCTCTTACATGCCTGCGTTAAATCCTGATGTTTTGTATCAGCTGACTTCTTAGGAGTCCGAAGCTCAATGGTGTCCTTAATAAGCCCTGAAGCTCTCACTTCAGAAACCGGAACATTAACAGCTGCCTTGACATCACGATCTATTCGACCGTTCATTGCATTATTAAATCTTTCAGGTGTTGCAGATATACCTACAACACAAGGCATTGGTTTATTAATTCCCTTCTGTCCATCAATAATAATGCTGTATATCGTTTTATTTTTGCTATCAGATGTACCCGCATCTGCTCCAGCACCTATACCTCTATGGGCTTCATCGATGAATAAATAAAGATGAACATTTTCATCTTCTATTGTTGTATTCAATACATCATAAAAAGTTCTATTTCCTTCAATTTCTTTGTTAAGAGTTTTTCCGGCACTCAGAAGCTGTCTATTCAAAAAATAAACATGTCCAGATTCTAGTTCAGAATGGTTTTTAGCAAAATCAGGACCAATTGATTCCATTACAGTTGCGCCATTAAGAAGATCTGCTGCATCATCAAATCTTTTCATTGTTTGCGCATTCAAACTTGGGCTATCTGATAACCATAAAATTGCAGCTCTGTCATCACCTGCGAAAGTATCATTGCCATAAAATAGCCCTTCTACTACAGCTGCTGAAATAACTGTTTTACCTGCACCAGTAGGAGCAACAAGAGAAACTGCAGATAATGATCCATCATTGTCATTGCTCTGCTGCATTGAAGCCATCTTTTTTAATAGTTCAGATACTGCAGCCTTTTGGAAATCGAATAATTCATATTTCATCAGTCAAGTCCTCCTTCGCCACAAATTTCAAAAGTACGAAGAAATGTTTCATATAATCTGTGCACATCTATGTTAGGAAGCCGCTTACAAATATTAGAATAGCGTCGTTGATCATCAGTGACTACAAAAACTGTTTTGATTGAAGGTGTACTTTTAACCTTTTCGCAAAACTTAGATGACTGATTATAATCAAAAAGCACTCCATAATAATCAGTTGTCAAATAGCTCTTACCTATTCTTCTTATGATTGGTCCTCGACACCCTGCCTGCATCCATAAAATAGGAGCTATTGCATCAAAGGCTCTGTCTAATCTTATTGGCCAAGCTGATTCGTATGTTAATTCGCAAAAGATGGCATTAGCCTTAAATCCCTCTGACATTGGAAGATCATAGCCAAAATCAATATCTTTCGCAGGCTGTCCATAATTTCCGTCAAGAGAACCCCCATTTATATCTTTACCCTCAATAGAACATTTAGTTCTTGGCCATGTAACATAATTAGCAATGCCATATTTTTCCCAGTCAGTATCGCCTGGTCTAAGGCAACTACATACAAATTGCCTTTGTTCATCTGCTGACACTTCGTTATTAGTTACGCAGATACATCGACGGTGTCCTCCATCTTCGGCGTTAAGCAAATTTACGGCATGTAGAGTCGTACCTGAACCAGCAAAGAAATCTACAACCAATGCATCTTTTTTCTCTCCTATTACAATCTTCAGACAGTCTTCAACTGCATATAATGACTTTGGATATTCAAATCTTGCATCATGAAATATATTTTTTAATATATTTGACCCGTAATTTTTTGAATCATGAGTTGCATAGTCCCATTGTGTTTTCGGTAGAACTAATTTTGTTTCTTCCCTTACAACAATTACACTCCCATCTTCTCTATAGCCACTTATTTTGAGTGTTCCTTCTTCAATTTCTTTTATAGGGCCTGATGGAAGTACTTGTATACCAAATTGCTGTGGTTTATTCGGTTCATATTTACCAACACGAACATAGCCACCTTTAACTCTTCGCTTTAATTCTGATGGAATAACCCCCCATAACATTTCAGTTCCATTATCTCGTACAGGGAAAACGGCAACGCATCCCGGACGTTGTTTAACTGAAAATCTATCAACATCTGGCGTAATAGGATCTCCAATTTCTTCAATTTTATGATTATCAATATTTATATATATTGGATAAAACTGTCTTGGGCGAGACGCTCGCACATTAGATGGACTATGACGCCTTAACGTATTCCAGCTTACCTCTTGTCCAGCTACAGCGGTTTTACTATCATCTAGTGATTCAAGTTTATAATCTCCAATTAGTACGAAATAAATATATTCATTGTTCCTATTAAACTCATTAAACCTAGCAACAGAAGCGTGATTAATAACAGAGCTTACCATTTGTATATTTGCTTCTGGAAATGTCTGCTCCAATAATAATCCTAAACGCAGATATTCTTTTTCATCTATCGTAACTATCAAAGCGGATGCATTTGGATTAAGTAACTGTTTTGCTAGTTTCAGTCTTCTTTCCATAAATGCCAACCATTTACTGTGTCTATATTGATCATCTGGTTCCACATAATCATTGTTATATTTCCAGGATCTTATTCGGTTATTGTATGGTGGATCAATATATATGCAATCAACTTTCCCTGCATATGCGTATGTAAGAGCCTCCAAAGCATGATAATTTTCCGCTTGAATCACCATATGATAAGGATCATTTGGATTTCCGCGTTCAATTCGGTCTAGTTCTTTCATACCTGGATAAATAACATCCCTATAGCTTACCACAGGCACAATATTTTCAACTGAAACTTCCTTATTTTCTGTATCATGCCCTATTAAAGCTTTATCGTTATCTATTGCCATGACCACCCATGGTATTTTATTCTCTTTATTTTCTTCATAACCACGCATTGGAAGAATATTTACCGTATCACCAATGCTTGGAGATTTCTTATATAATCTTACTACTTCCGGAAGATTATGCTCAAAGACAAGACCATATGAATGATCTTTAACATACTTCTGGATCTGACGAGCTAGTTCTGGATTTAATTTTTCCACTTCAGAAATTGTTTCATTAATGTTTGCCATTTTATACCTCTCTCGTATGATATGTTTGTGAGCCAAAGAAATGAGCTCATGAACATATCATTTTTTGTTTGTATAGCGGATGGACATCCTGAAGGTTCTCTTTACCCAGATCCCGCACATTCAGTCAACATTGTT
>Ga0256406_1003911_pt1 | contig 17776 bp, 12 predicted proteins | sample RumenRJG_03DNA_FD_185986 | JGI IMG/M metagenome (GOLD analysis project Ga0256406, IMG submission 185986) | Bovine rumen microbial communities from Lethbridge, Alberta, Canada - RJG_03 | ecosystem: Host-associated > Mammals > Digestive system > Stomach > Rumen | place: Canada: Alberta | collected...
ATTCCGTTATGTTTTTGAAGATGAAGAAGACTCACCCCCGGTAAAAGATTCTCAAGAAAAAGAATGCTGCTATGATAAATGGAGTGCATTAAAACTTCTTTTTTTGCAGCGCAATATATCTACGGAAGCGTGGGGAAAAATCTATCACAAATCATTGTTTGAAACTGGCATTCGATACCCATTTGGTTTGATATATGAGGATTTGCCTACAACCTATCTTCTTTTTATGCAGTGTGATAAAATAGGGTGTTCATTGAAAAAAACATACAACTATTTAATGAGATCTACTAGCATAGAAGGGGCTAAATTTAATAGGAGAAAATCTGAAAGTGCTGTAAAAATTATTCAATTGATTCAGAATCATTTTAATGAATTACATCCAATATTGCCAGCTGTTAAAAGCCGATTGTTTAGCTTGGCAATGCATGTTTTGCTGGCGATGCCTGAAGATTACAATGGAAACGATAAAGATTTTCTTGTAGGATATGTGAAAAAAAATCGGTTTGCAGTTCTTTTCGGCAAAATGATTCGTCCTAGAGCCCGCTTTGCCGCTCTTTTGAGTTTTGGAGGATTGTCTTTTTGTAAGGCTGTATTTGCCAAAATGAAAGGAAATATAACACTTCGTAGAAGCAAGAATTCTTCGGGGAAATAGTCGAGTTTAGTTTTTGTATGAATTCCTCCCAAATTCCATTTGTCAACAACGATATCTTCGACAGAGTCTTGTCGGAGGTATTGTTCGCGTTGCTTGTTGGTGAATGGGTTTCGTATGCGGGAATGGGAACGTCCGCTAAAGAAAAAGCTCCCTTGAGCAAGGGAGCGGTCGCATGTTTACAAAGCTTTGATTTCGTCGATGGTAAATCCTGTTTGTGCAGAGATTATATCCAAAGGAACTTTGGCGTCACGGAACCCCTTGGCCATGGCCTTCTTCTCTTCCAACGCTTTGGCCTCTGCCTTTTCAAAGCCCTTCTGCTCGCTTTCATGAAGTTCGTATTCCAAAGTCATATACTTGTTCCTCGTGAGAGTGTCGGTTTTGAAATAAGACACCTGTTTGTTGATGGTTTCGGTTTCGTTAGAGTCCACGTTCTGGGTTGCAAAGTACTTCATGTAGGCCTTTACGACCGGGTCGTCAAACTTCTCATACCTAGAAAAAATATAAAAATTTTTATAAGTGAGGTCGTTCAAGCAAATGTTTGCGTCCTCTTTAGCCCTGTTTTCAAAGTGGTAAACAGGAAATCCATAGCCAAGCTACCAACAGGTTATAAACGACTTTCTTATTCAAGACAAAAAATGTCAAACATTGTTTGCAGCTATCAACACCTAAACAACCTTTTTCAGTATTCGAAAGCAGCTTAACATTTTTTCAGAATTTTAATAGGAAACCTTATGAATAACACAGCAGAAAAACAAACAAACCAAGCCCCTATCCCACAGGGAATTCTAAAACCAAGCGATGTCATTGACGTCTTTGAACTGTTCAACATTTTCAGACGACATTGGCTTATATTCGCTTTTTTCTCCATTATCGGTTTAATAGCCGGGTTGACATACGCCCGCTATAGCCGCGACTATTTCCAAAGTACCACGATGTTGCAGCTTGACACAAAATCCAAGAGCGGCAAGGCTATTGCCGACATCGGGGAACTTTTCGAAACGCAGAGCCCGGCCAAGGCAGAGATTCATTTGATCAAGAGTCTTAGCGTACTCATGCCTGTTGTGGAAAAATTGCACCTGAATTACAGTGCCGAACCGATTGATATCTTGGATCGTTTAATGCGTCGAGAAGGGCGCATGGATCTGGACTTGTTTGAGCCGCCCATGGCCTTGATGACAAAAGAGCACAAGTGGGTTGCCAAGGTGAAATCAACGGATTCATACGAGCTGTATTCCCCACTCGGTGCAAAAATTGTAGAAGGGAATGTTGGCGAAACATACCGTGTACCCGTAGGTGGAGATACCGTTGCCATTTGCGTCAAATCCATTTATGCTTTGCCGGGGCAAAAATTTCGATTGAGAAAAACTTCTGTGCTTGATATGGCCGAAAGCTTGCGTAAAACCGTAGACGCCATCGAAAAAGACAAGAATACAAATATTCTTGAAATTTCGTATATGGACCGCTACCCGGACCGTACCGCGAACATACTTAATGCAATCGCTGAGATGTACGTGCGTCAGAATGTGGAAATGCGCAGCGCTGAAGCCGAAAAATCCCTCGAATTCTTGGAAGAACAGCTGCCAATGATTAAGGCCAAGCTAGATTCGGCGCAACAGCTTCTGACAAGCTATCGAAACAAGGTCGGAACGGTCGATTTGGGTGCCGAAGCGAAAGTCACGTTAGATCGACAGGTGCAACTTAAAACGCAACTTCTTTCGTTGCAGCAAGAATACCAAGAAAAGGCTCGCCTTTTCAAAGAAGACCACCCCGCCATGCAGGCGATCAGGCAGCAGCAAGATCGCCTGAATAGGGAAATTGGCAAAGAAGAGACCCAGACCAAAAAGCTACCGACCACGCAGCAAGACGTACTCAAGCTCCAACAAGATGTGGAAATCAATAACCAGCTTTATACATCTATTTTGAACAATATCCAGCAGCTCCGCGTGGTACGAGCCAGTGAAATCGGCAACGTGCGCATTGTCGACCCGGCATACGTTCATGAAATTCCCGCAAAGCCGAACCGCAAGGTTATCGTACTCGCCGGCTTTGGCGGTGGCTTCGGTTTTAGCTGGATTCTGGTCCTCCTCTTGCACCGTTTGCGTAACCGTGGCGTAGGGTCGTCCTCCGAAATCGAACGTGAAACGGGCGTAAGTGTATATGCCAAGATTCCAAAGACTCATATCAGTCACAAGCTCCCTAGCGTAAACGACAAACGTTTTATCTTGGCAAAAGCCGATTCCGAAGATATTGCGATTGAAAAGCTTAGAGCTTTGCGAACCGCATTGGAATTTTCTTGCATCGACGAAGGCGGTCGCGTTTTGATGGTTACCGGTATCGCTCCTGGGGCCGGAAAATCATTTGTATCATTGAATTTAACGTACCTTTTCGCCCAACACGATAAACGGGTACTTTTCATTGACGCAGACCTGCGCAAATCTAGACTTTCCCATAAGCACGAAAAGGGCATAACCGACATCATTACTAAGGGGTGCAATCTGGATCAAGCCCTCGTTGACATGGGTAACGGAGCCTATTTCTTGCCCACAGGTTCTCGGGTTGCCAATCCGGGTGAAGTTCTTGCTTCCAAGGCTTTTGCCGAACTAGTGGACGAAGGCAAGCAAAAATTCGACATAGTAATCATCGATACCCCCCCCTGTTCTCTGGTATCTGATGCGCAATCCATCGCAAAACTGGCCGATTTCGGCGTAATTGTTATCGAATACAAGAAACATTCCATGGAAAACATCCAGGAAACCATTGACCAGCTGACGCTTGCAAAGCTCGACAAAAAGGCTATCGTACTCAATCACTGTGTTCATGACAGTGGCTCTTATGGGTACGGCTATGGTTATGGATATGGCTACGGGTATCGATATAGGTACGGAGATAAAAAATAAGGGGAAAACCCTTATTTTCTATTCTCGAGCCAATGGGCAAGCACCGTAATGTCGGCCGGGCGGACGCCGGGAATACGGCTAGCCTGGCCCAGCGTAAGGGGCTTGTGGGCGTTCAGGCGCTGGCGACTTTCGATACTCACGGCGGTCACCTGCATGTAGTCGAAGTCGACGGGCAGGCGCACGGATTCCATCTTCTTCTGGTCGTCGATTTCGCGGGCCTGCCGGTCGAAGAAACCTGCGTAGATTTCTTCGGCATACATGAACCACTGGTCGCGACGGGTCAGATTCAGGTCGGGCATCGCGGTCCGGAACAGTTGCTCGGGGTCGATTCCCGGACGGCGCAGTACGTTAATCCAGCGGGTACGTTCGGTCGAAAGAGCCTGACCACCTGCTTCCAGAATCGGATTTGCCTGGTCGGGCGTTGCCGATTCTTCGGTCATGCGGGTGCGGGCGGTCGTCATCAATTCTTGACGGCGCTTCCAGTCGGCGTAGTCGCTGTCCGAAATCATGCCAATCTTGTGGGCGCGTTCCTTGAGACGTGTCTCTGCGTTATCGCTACGGAGGAACAGTCGGTATTCGGCGCGGCTCGTGAACATGCGGTAAGGCTCGTCGAGCAGAATGTTTACCAGGTCATCCGCCATCACGCCCAGATAGCTATCCGAGCGGCCAAGAATCAAAGGTTCTTCGCCCTTGACCTTGAGAGCGGCGTTGATGCCAGCCAAGAGTCCCTGACCGGCAGCTTCTTCGTAGCCGCTGGTGCCACAAACTTGGCCTGCAAAATAGAGCCCAGGAACCTTTTTGCACTCAAATGTCGGGAAAAGCTGCGTGGCGTCTACGGAATCGTATTCCACTGCATAGCCAATCTGCAACACGCGGGCACGGGTCAGCCCCGGAATCGTATGGATGGCGGCCAGCTGAATATCTGCCGGCAAGCTGGAACTGAATCCGTTAATATAGACTCGACCGATATCTGCCTGTTCCGGTTCCAGGAACAGTTGGTGACCGTCGCGATCGCCAAAACGGTTGATTTTGTCTTCGATACTCGGGCAGTAGCGCGGCCCCTTGCCGTGAATACGGCCGCTGAACATGGGGCTATCCTTGAAACCGCTACGCAGAATGTCGTGGGTTTTCAGGTTCGTGCGCGTAATCCAGCACACGCAGTCATTGCGGACGAATTTGTTCGCAACATCTCCCCAGAAATAATTTGCATCGCGGCCAGGAACGGTTTCTGCTAGATGGCGGTCGCTCATGGGCCACGGATTGTCATCGCCACGTTGCACATCGCATTCGTTGAAGTCGATGGAATCGGGATCCAAGCGGCTAGGCGTTCCTGTCTTTAAGCGACGGAGCGCAATTCCTTCGCGGGCAAGGCATTCCGACAACTTGTCGGCGCTGGGCTCGCCCACTCGCCCACCGATGCTGGTTTCAAGACCGGTAAACATCTTGGAGGCAAGGAATGTTCCGCTGGTAATCACCAGAGAGCGCGTGATGTAGCGTTCTCCATTCAGGAGCGTCAGTTCCAGGCGTCCGTCAGCCATGCGTTCAAACGAAGCCAGTTCGCCTTGAATCACCGAAAGTCCCGGAAGACTTGTAATGATTTCGCGGGCAACTTCGCTGTAATACTTCATGTCGCATTGGGCGCGAGGACCCCACACGGCCGGCCCCTTGCTCATATTGAGCATGCGGAATTGGATGCCCGCCTTGTCGGTGAGTAGTCCCATCAGGCCACCGAGGGCATCGATGTCGCGGACAATCTGCCCCTTCGCCACCCCGCCTACGGCCGGATTACAGCTCATACGACCGATGGCATTAATATCCATCGTGAGCATGGCAGTCTTTACACCGAGTTTCCAAGCGGCGTGGGTCGCTTCAATTCCGGCGTGCCCACCACCGACGACTACAACGTCAAATTCTGCAATAAGTGACATTAGAAGCGATTACTTCTTTTCTTCAGTCTTCGGAGCTTCAGGATTCCATTCGACGTTCTTGCCCGAAAGAAGACCGGCGATATCCTGCTTCATTTCTTCCTTCTGGTTTTCGAAAGCCGCATACATCTTGTAGGTGCCATCCGGATTTACGACATAAACCTTAGGAACGTAGCCGTCACTGTAAAGTTCACCGAACTGGCGGGATTCGTCCCAAACCACGTTGATGGATTCGTCCCACTTGGCGTTATCCATGAACTTGCGGATACCCACCTTCTGGTTTCCACCGCTTGCAACAGCGAGAGTGACCAAGCCCTTCGGAGCGAATTCCTTTGCAATGGCCAGAACTTCGGGTGCTGCATGAGCGCAATGGCCACAAGTGGCAGAGAAGTACATGACAAAGAGCGGCTTGTTTGCAAAAGGTTCAAGGTTTTCGAGATCCTTTGCGATGGCTTTGTCGACAGAAATCTTGGTAGCCTTCACCTTCGGATTGAACTTCTGGGGCATACCGTTTGCAAGGGTGTCTCCGCGGAGCGGAGCAATTTCTTCCTTCAACTTGGCTTCTTCTTCCTGCTGCTTTTTGATGGCGGCCTGACGCAAATCTTGCATCTTCTGCTGGTAACGCTGTCCGATGGCGTTGAGGGAATCCTGCGGAAGCTGGAGAACGAATGTGGAATCAGCCACCTTGGCTACAGATTCCTTGATACCCAAAATAAAGTAGTCTACATCGAACTCGGTCTGGAACTGGTTTCCAATGCCGAGGAACTGGTTTGCAAACTGAAGACCCAGCAAGTAAGAGAACTTGGTATTGTCCGGTGAATCGGCGGCAATTGTCACATTGGCACCCGTAGAAGCGGGAGCCTTGGTAATCGGTTGGGCTCGGGCGACCGAGTCAATGTAGGCTTTGATCTTTTCGTTGTTGCCTTCGGCCAACAGAGCGCTATCGGGGCGAGTCGCTTCATAACGAGAACGAGCAATCGAAGAGTAACGGCCGCTTATAGCCTGTAAGGAATCTTGTGTCATTTGCACATTGAAGTTCGAGTCCTTGCTAGCTTTCACGTTATCACGAATAGCCTGGATCAAGGCATCTTCATAAATTTCTTCGCCCATCTGGCGCGGAATAATCGTAAAGTTCTGACCGCCGAACTGGGCACCCAGCATATAAGCAAACTTTTCGTCGTCGGTAGAATTGGCGGTAATGGCGGCAGGAGCCTTTTCGATGGGCTTTTCGCCGTTGCAAGCCATAAGACCAAATGCAGCCAATGCTGCAGAACCTAGAGCAATTTTCTTCATGTCCATAAGAATCTCCATAGAGAAATTTTTTCGCCGTAAAATATAGAAAAATCCCCTGTAGCAGGCTACTACAGGGGATCGTTTGCTTATAAATTAGGATTACTCAGCGAAGTAAGCCTTGGCCTTGGCGATGACGTCTTCGACCTTGACCATGGAGAATTCCTTTTCGTTACGGAACTTCCATTCGACTTCGCCGTTGGCAAGTCCCTTCTTGCCGATTGCGATACGCACCGGAGAACCCCAGAGGTCGGCGTCCTTGAACTTCACGCCCGGGCGTTCGTCGCGGTCATCCACGAGCACGTCGATGCCGGCGGCTTCAAGTTCCTTCTCGAATTTTTCAGCGAGTTCCACGAGTTCGGCTTCCTTGCCAATCGGGACGATTTCCACTTGGAACGGAGCGATGGACTTGGGCCAAATCGGTCCGAAATCATCGTGGCTGTTTTCCACGACGGAGGCCATCAGGCGGCCCACGCCGATGCCGTAGCAGCCCATGATGGCCGGAGCGGTCGTCTTTTCGGCAGTGAGGAACTTGGCACCCATGGATTCGGAGAACTTGGTGCCCAGCTTGAAGATGTTGCCCATTTCGATGCCGCGAGTTTCTGTGAGGAGTTCGCCGCAGCAGGGGCACTTGCAGACTTCGGATGCTTCGGCGATATCGGCCACTTCGAACTTCGGGAAGTCGCGCTTCGGATTGCAATGCTTGAAGTGGAAGCCTTCTTCGTTTGCGCCGGTCACGAGGTCGAAGGAATCGGCGATGGCTTCGTCCACGATGATGCGGGTGTCGTGAGAATTGATCGGGGAAGCAAAGCCCGGAACCATGCCACAGGCCTTGATGAGGCTGTCTTCGGCAGGGTAAAGTTCCTTCGCCTTCAGCAAGTTGTGGAGCTTGATTTCGGAAACGTCGAGGTTGCCCGGAACCACCACCGTGATGAGCTTGCCTTCGAAGTCGAAGAACACGCACTTGGCAGTAGATTCGGCAGGCACGTTCAGGAACTTGGTGAGTTCGTCGATGCTTTCGCTGTTCGGCGTAGCGACCTTTTCGAGGGCTGCATTTTCGTCGCCCTTGAACGGCACGCGCTGGAATTTCGCGATTTCGCGGTTCGCCTGGTAGCCGCACTTCTTACAAAGAATCAGGTAGTCTTCGCCGTTGGGAGTATCCAGCATGAATTCATGAGCAACCTTACCGCCCATGATACCCGTATCGCTCTGCACCACCACCGGTTCAATGCCCACGCGACGGTAAATGCGGAGGTAGGCGTCATATTCTTCCTGGTAGTGACGGTCCAGGTCTTCCTGGCTGGTGTGGAAGCTGTAGGCATCCTTCATCAGGAATTCGCGGACGCGGATCAGGCCGCCGCGGGCACGGGCTTCGTCGCGGTACTTGGTCTTGAACTGGTAGAGCATCACCGGCAACTGCTTGTAGCTGTTGAGCACGTAGCGCACGAGGTCGGTCATGGCTTCTTCGTGCGTCATGGCGAGCACCATGTTGTGGTTGTTGCGGTCCTTGAAACGCAGGAGTTCTTCACCGATGGCCTGGTAACGGCCCGATTCGCTCCAGAGTTCAGCGGTCTGTACCACCGGCAAGTCCACTTCGATACCGCCGATTTTGTTCATTTCTTCGCGGATGATGTTTACGATCTTCTGAATCACGCGGAAACCCATCGGCATCATGGAGTAGATACCGGTAGAGACGGGCTTGATGTAGCCACCGCGCATGAGGAAGATGTGGGAGGGCATGGTGGCATCGCTCGGCGTTTCGCGGAGCGTCACGTAAAAGTACTTGGAGAGTTTCATGGTTGTAACCTTTTAAATTTTTTCGGCGAAAATTTAGGAAAATACAATGGTTTTAGCAACAAGCCTACTTCATCAGCCGTTCCAAATCATCCACCGTTTTCGGGATATCTTTAGAAATGTTCCTGAAGCCGTCCTTGGTAATCAGCAGGTCGTCTTCGATGCGGATTCCGATCTTTTCGCGGTAGGTCTTGCCGCCAAGGGTCGCCTTGAATTCGCCGTAGAGCCCCGGCTCGCAAGAAATCAGCATTCCCGGCTTGAGGACTGTATCCAAGGAGCGGGTTCCCGGTTCGCCTTCGTGAATCTGTTCGCCGATAAAGTGGCTTACGCCGTGCGGACGTTTGTCGTACAATAGTTTGTACGAACCCTTCGCGCCTTTAACCAAGCGGGTTTCCAATTCCTGCATAATGTAGTCCCAAGGAACCATCCCAATTTCCTTAAGCGAAACGCCCGGACGCACATGTTTCTGGTATTCCAGCGCAGAATCAAGTACAATCTGGTACAGCAGTTTCTGCAGTGGGCTGAACTTGCCGGACACAGGAATGGTGCGGGAAATATCGCTATGCAGGCTTCCGATGCGAATGCCAAAATCCAGGAGCACCAGCTCCCCCGCCTTCAACGGTTCGTCTTTCTTGACATAGTGCAAGCAGCATGCATTTGCGCCACCTGCCACAATGGTCGGGAAAGCCAAGTCACCGTCGCTTTCACGCTGCATTTCATAATCCAACTTCAAGCCCAATTCACGCTCGGTCTTGAAATTCTTCATTTCGGCGAGCACCTTGCGGAAGGCGTTATTCGTCACCGCCTGCGCCGCCTCGGCGTCCATAATGCGTTCAGCTTCCAGCGGAAGTCTAAGCGCCCAATGCAGCGCCGCCGCACTCTTTAGCTTGATGCCTGTAGGCTTAAGCGCCTTGAGCAGCTGATGCCTGAACCGGTCGTTGTGGTCTTCCTTGAACTTTTCAAAGTAATAGGCGTAAGCGAAGCTCCCCTTCGGAAGTTTTTTAGCGCGGGCAACCACCGTATCTATGAGTTCGTCTACGGGGCGTACATCCTGGATTCCCGTAATGCGGGCTACTTCGTTATCGCCTTCCAAAAAGCCTAGGCGCTTGCCGTTCCAGAATTCCTTGAACGGGTCCTTGGGTGGCACAAAGAGGATTTCTTTGTCGGTTCTGGGGTCGAGCAGCAGATAGCAGCCTGCCTGGTTGATACCCGTCAGGTACATAAACGCCGGTTCCTGCACCATTTTATTCCAGATTTGCACGTAGGCTTCTTCGGTTCCGGGATCCATAGGGATTCCTGCAAAAACACAGAACGAATCCAGTTCCTTGAGTATGGCCTTGCGGCGTTTTTTATACAAATTCTTGGAATTGTAGCGGTCAGATGATATAAAAACTTGCGAATAGGGCTTATAAATTGACTTTTCGACCATTTTTTTGCCTCTAAATAGGTAAAATTTCGGTATAAATTTACCTTTTTCGCACCGCTTTTGCTTTAAATTATATACATTTGAGGCATCACAGACTAGAATGGAGCCTGATTAAATGTCTCTTTTTAAAAATTGGAAATTGATCCTTGCAGCATCGACTGTAGCACTGTTCACCGCTTGCGCCGGCTCTTCCGGTGGTTCTAGCGACGAAGATTATAGCGACGATAGTGATTCTCCGTCCGCTCAGAGATCCGCTCCTAAGGAAAAAATCGACGAAAACAAGTTGAAAAAGACCGAAGACGAAGCTGTCGCCATTACCGAAGAAAACCACAAGCTCCGCAAGGAAATCTTCGAAGCCAAGAACAAGCTCGGTATCTCTACAGCTCCTGCTTCCGAAGAATAATTTATAGCTGACACGTTCTCGATGAACGAACTACGCTATTCTTTATCGGATGACCTGAAACGAACAATTTCAGGCGAGAATGAAACGGTTTTCCGCTTATTGGAGAGCCGTTTTTGTGTTGAAATGCAGACAAGGCTTCCGGGCCTCAGGATTATCGCAAACGAAAAAAGCGATACGACAGGCGTATTTGCCGTTTTGGACCAGCTTAAAATGGCTGCTCGACACGGCAAGGTTCTTACCGCCACCGAACTGGAACGGATGTTGGACCCCACCGAAGTTTCTCAACAAGCCCCTAATGGGGCTATTCCCACTACGCCTATTTTTAGGAATCGTATGGGAGTTTCGGTATTCGCCAAGACAAAAGCCCAGGCCGAACTGGTATCCGCAGTCGAACACAACGACATCATCTTTGCCAAGGGCCCTGCCGGAACCGGCAAGACCTTCTTGGCGGTGACTCTTGCAGTATCCAGCTTGGAACGCCACGAGGCTGAACGTATTTGCCTCGTCCGCCCGGCCGTCGAAGCCGGAGAATCCTTGGGCTACCTGCCCGGTGATTTGAAAGAAAAAATCGCCCCGTATTTACGTCCCATCCACGACAGCCTGTCAGAGCTTTTGCCCGCCGAAAAACTCCGCAAATACGAAGAAACCGGTGCCATTGAAGTGGCTCCCCTGGCCTACATGCGCGGACGCACTCTCAAGCGAGCCTTCATCATTCTGGACGAAGCCCAGAACACCACTCCCGAACAGATGAAGATGTTCCTGACCCGCCTTGGCCCCCACAGCAAAGCTATTATTACAGGTGACGCGACCCAGGTGGACTTGGGCAAGGGCCAAAAGTCGGGACTGATGCATGCCATGAAGCTCTTGAAGGGTATTCATGGAATCGCCCAGGTGGAATTTACGGCCACCGATGTGCTCCGCCACCCGCTGGTGAAAGACATTTTGAACGCTTATGAGAAGGAAAGGTGACTGGGTTTAAATTGTAATCCCCGGAACCTAAAAAGATTATGAAAAAGAAAAAGATGCGAATCCATTTTGTTATCGGTTGGTTGCTTGTCGCTGCCGCGGCAATTTTCCTTTTCCCCGATAAGAATATTGCGCTCCAGTCTGAACGCCCCCACTTGGGTCAGGTCAGTACGCGCACTATTGTGGCACCCATCAATTTCGAAGTTCCCAAGTCGGAACAAGAAATCGAAGCCGAAAAGACCCGCGCCGCCGAAAAGGTGAATGCTATTTTCGGTTATAACAGCGACGAAACCAACCGTGTTTCCGAAGACCTCAAGCTGTTCCTGCATAAGCTCGCCCAGTACGGTTCCCTGCAGATTCAGATTAACCAGCTTACGGCAAACGGCGAAAGCGATTCGACGTTGCAGTCCAAGGTGGTACAGGCCTCCCGTATCTATGAAGTCCTGAAACAGCGTATTTCGACTTCGGCCATCAAGCCCCTAAGCATGAATTCCAAGGCTCGCGATTCGCTCCTTAACGTATTTAACCGCATGCTCCAGGCTGGTGTTTCCAATACCTTTATTGCCAGCACCGAAACCGCAGCTCAGCTCTACCGCGACAACTACAACCTGCAAGATTTCAAGTACATCGTCTATTCCAAGCCGAACATTACTTTAATCAAGGACAATGAAAAGACCACCATCGAAGCAAGCAACATCCAGCCGCTCCGTCGCCGCATTGACGAAGCCTTCGCTCAGCTTCAGATGAGTTTCCCCAACGAACAGGGGCTCTTGAGTGCCTTCTACGAAACCTTGTTCGTGTTCATGATGCCCAATGTATTCTACCTGGAAAAAGAAACGGTTGCTAGTCGCGAAGAAGCCCGCAACAAGGTGACGCTCATTAAGGGCATGGTTCCCCGCGGCATGGAAATCGTGACCCAGGGTGCTCCCATTACCAAGGAAATTCTTGAAAAGATTGACGCTCTGCAGCGTGCTCAACAGAAAGAAGAAAACTCCAAGACCTTTACAGCCATTTACGGTAACGCACTTATCATGGTGCTCATCGTTACCTTTTTCTTCATGTTCCTGTTCTACTCTCCTTCTAGGGGAATGTTCCGTAACGCCCGTCAGCTCTGGAGTCTGATCGCTCTCGCCCTGTTGCAGATTATCGCTTTCTGGGGAATTCACCATCTGTCCGGAAGTATCAACAGCATCAATATTTCTGTCATTCCCGAAAATCTGGACTTCATGTGGATTTATCCCTTCGCATTTGCCCCCATTACCGCAACGGTCCTTTACGACCGTCGTATTGGCATCGCCTTCGCAGTGTTCTCGTCCATGATTTTTGGCATCTTGAACGGTTATGATTTGGCCGCCATGACTTGCGCCATTGCAGTGACCTTTGCGGCAACAGCCCCGATCGCCCGTATGCGTTACAGAGTGCAGTTTGTGTGGGGTATCATCGTAGGCGTTCTCGCCATGGCTGCAGCCATTAGCGTTATGTTCCTATTGCGCAACAGACTTTCGTTTGAAGCATTCTACCAGAACTTGATTGCGGCCAGCGCCAACATCGTGCTTTGTTACGCTTTGACTTCGGTGGCTTTAATTCACTTGATGGAACGCATCTTTGGTATTACCACGGTGCTGACTTTGATGGAAATGTCGGACTTTAACCGTCCGGCACTCAAGCGTATTTCGGAATACGCTCCGGGTACATTCCACCACAGTATTCAGGTTTCTAACCTCGCCGAACACGTTGCCGAAAGTATCGGGGCCAATTCCCTTTTGGTGCGCGTTATGGCGCTTTACCATGATATTGGCAAGACCATGCGCCCTGAATACTTCACTGAAAACCAGAAGCAAGGAATCAACCCGCACAATAATATCGACCCGCTGCAATCCGTGAAGATTATTACCGGACACGTGGAACAGGGAACTGCGCTTGCCAGCGAATACAATATTCCGTCGCTTGTGGCTGCAGGCATCCGTGAACACCACGGTTCTTCGATTATCCAGTATTTCTATCACAAGGCCCTTGAAAACGCCAAGGAAACCGGCGAAGAAGTCAAGGTCGAAGATTACAGCTACAAGGGTCCCAAGCCCCAGAGCAAGGAAACCGCAATCCTGATGCTCGCAGACATTATCGAAGCGACTAGCCGTTCCATGACCGACACTAGCCCCGAAGCCTTGGCTGCAATGATCCACAAGACCATCGAAAGCCGCTTCACTGAAGGCCAGTTCAACGAATGTAACCTGTCGATTAGGGAACTGTTCAAGCTTGAACGGGCATTCCTGGATAGTTTGGACGGAACGTATCACACTCGTGTTAAATACCCCGGACAAAAATAAAGACCGCTCGCGCCCAATCTACTAAGTACGTCCCCCGAGCGCTCGCTCTCGCAACCACGCCTCGTTAATACGAGGCGTTTATTGCTCACAGAGCAAAAAAAGTGCGCTTTTTAGCCGTAAATCGGTTGACAAACGCCATAAACTTTGTATATTTGGCTTCGTAATCTTGAGAAGAGGATTAATACTGATGGATAAAAAGAATATCATTCTGATTGCTCTCGGTGTATTGCTCCTCGCTGTCGGTTTCATTTGCCTCGCCACTGGCCCTGCAGACAATCCGGTATCTCTCACGGTTGCACCGCTTATCCTGGTTGCCGCCTATCTGGTTGTGATTCCGGTCGGAATCCTCTGGAAGGGCAAGAATCAAGATAAGTAATCCCTTTCGGGCGATTAGCTCAGTTGGTTCAGAGCGTCTGCCTTACAAGCAGAATGTCAGCGGTTCGAATCCGTTATCGCCCACTACCGAAAATCGGAAACGATTTGGGGTGGTAGCTCAATTTTGGTTAGAGCACCGGCCTGTCACGCCGGAGGTTGCGAGTTCAAGCCTCGTCTATCCCGCGAAAAAAGACCTTCAATATGAAGGTCTTTTTCGTTTTAATACAGGCGAATGCCGCGCGGGGTTCTGCGGGCCGGAGCGAGCGTCCTGCCCATAGCATCAAACTTATTATTCTTGATTAAAGTCGGCGGTTCCACTCTGCGAACTAGCGGAATCACCGTCGTCGAGGTATCACTCGTATCAGTAACATCGACTGTACCTTCGATCAACTGCCAAATAAAATCATCTCCAGAGCCCTTCGGGTTCTGCACCACCGTCGTCCCGACCGACTGCAGATAATGTCCGCTCTTGTAGTTCTTGAGGTAGAATGCGTTCGGTGTATTGACCGGAGCGCCTTCAAATACATACCGCTGGTGAGCACCGCCATTATAACCGTAGGTTGCCGCTCTAATGCCTGCCGCCGTGGATTCGTTCGGGATATCCACGACGCGGTTCCCGAGCTGAATGTAATATGTAACCGGGTTGTCGCCCACCGAGAAAATCTTCACGAAGGTCGCCGTATCCTTACAATCCATGAGTTCGAACGCATTGCTTGCCGTAATTCCCATGCATTTCTTTGTTTCGCCGAGGGATTTGATCCTCCCCTCCTTGTAGAACGCCACCTTGAACAGCTGCTGGTATATGGTCTCCACGAGAATCACGTGGTTGATCAGGTCCTGCTCGGACTTGGCTTCGCTTGCCTGGTTCAAACCATACGGCCAGATATGCTGACGGTCGCAATGGAGTTCCGCGTTCGGGCCATCCATTTCACGGAGCTTCGCCTGAACTTTGTCGTTCCTGAAGACTCCATCTACACACGTTGCCGCATATTCCGACGTGGTCCCGATACCCATCGTGTGTCCCATCTCGTGCATGGCTGTCGGTACCACCATGTAGCTGCGGTTTTCGCCAAAGCGCAAGTCTCCGTTGCTGCTGGCTTCGGCCGTAGGCACGCCCGGCGCATAATACACGTTGATGTACTTGGAAAGATTCGAATAGGTATTGTAGAGTTTGACCGCAGAATCCATCACGGTCGTGATTCGCTTGTAGGCGTCTTGCTCGTCGGAGGTCGGATTCGCCGACTTATGCAAAGTGTATTCTACAGCCGAAAAGGCGTTGCCGGCAAGGCATGCCGTCAAAAATGCAGACAATGTAAGGAACTTAAGCGACCCTGTAAAATTCATAAAGACTCCAATCCGAACACCATTCTAAATGTATATTCAGACCGGAGTCTATGCAAGTAAAATTTTCGATTTTACCTTGATTCTAGCCCTGCGAGGTAGCCGCGAAGGTCAGCTTTTCGTAGTTCTTGATGGCAAGGTTCAGACGGTATTCGTTCGGGAACAGGCAAACGAGGTTACGTTCCTTGTCCATCATGCAGTCCATGGCGTATTCTTCGGCGAACTTGGCCACGTCGGCTTCGGGGCCCGACACCCAGCGGATGCCGTGAGCGGGCACGCGGTCCAGCGACACGTCTGCGCCGTATTCGCTCTGCAGGCGGAACTTGAGCACGTCGAACTGCAACTCACCCACCACGCCAATCACGGGAATGGCAGACTTGAGTGGTTCGTACAGCTGGGTTGCACCTTCTTCGGAAAGTTCAGCAAGGCCCTTCGCCATCTGCTTACTCTTAAGCGGGTTCAGGAGCGTTACGCGGGCAAAGTGTTCCGGAGCGAAGTCCGGGATGCCCGTAAAGTTGATTTTTTCGCCGTCGGTCAGCGTATCGCCGATGCGGAAAAGTCCCGGGTCGTTAATGCCCACAATATCGCCCGCCCAGGCGTGATCGATAACTTCCTTGTCCTTCGCGAGGAAGGCGGTCGGGGCGGCCAGGCGGATTTCGCGGCCCGTGCGCACGTGGTAAACCTTTTCGCCACGGGTAAAGCTGCCCGAGCAAATACGCAGGAATGCCGTACGGTCGCGGTGCTTGGGGTCCATATTGGCCTGAATCTTGAACACGAAGGCGCTGAAGGCATTTTCGTCGGGGCTCACCGGGCGCTTGTCGGTTTCGCGCACCATGGGAGGCGGCGCAAGCTTTGCAAAAGCGTTCAGCAACTGACGCACACCGAAGTTGTTCACCGCGGAACCGAAGAACACGGGGCACATTTCGCCCTTCAGGAACTTTTCATGGTCGAACGGATCCATGGCACCAGTCACCATCTCGTATTCTTCCTTGAACTGGGCGACCCAGTTTTCGCCGCACATTTCTACAAGGCGCGGATCGTCCGGGCCTTCCATCTGGATGATTTCCTGATGGCCTTCTTCTTTATTGAAGGTGTGGAAGGTGTTTTCAGCGATGGAATACACGCCCTTGAACAGCTTACCCACGCCAATGGGGAGCGTAAAGGGAGCGACCTTGATTTTCAAAATGCTTTCGATTTCATCGAGCAAGTCGAGCACGTGGCGGCCATCCAAGTCCATCTTGTTGATGAACGTGATGATCGGCGTATGGCGCATGCGGCACACGTCCATGAGCTTGATGGTCTGCTTTTCTACACCGTTCACGCTATCGATAAGCACGAGGGCTGCGTCGACAGCGGTCAGGGCACGATAGGTGTCTTCGCAGAAGTCCTGGTGCCCCGGGGTATCGACCAGGTTGAACATGCAACCTTCGAACGGGAAATTCAGCACGGAACTCGAAACCGAAATACCACGCTGCTGTTCAATCTTCATCCAGTCACTCACCGTGTAGCTGCGGTTTGCCTTGGCGCGCACGTGGCCCGCTTCGCGAATCACGTTTCCGTACCACAGGAACTTTTCGGTGATGGTGGTCTTACCCGCGTCAGGGTGGCTGACAATAGCAAAAGTGCGGCGTTTTTCGATTTCTGCGTTCATGATTTATCCGTTTTTTACGGCGGCAAATATAGAAATATTGTTACTCAAACGAAAGATGCTGATTCTGGCATAAGACAGGATTGACTTGCCAGTATAAAAGAAAAACCTCTCCGTGAGGAGAGGTCTTCGTGGATGATGCAGGGGTCGAACCTGCGACCCGCTGATTAAGAGTCAGCTGCTCTACCAACTGAGCTAATCATCCATAGTCGCTTAGGACGCGCACAATAATAGAATTAAATAAAGGCCTTGTCAAGGGATTTTTTTATAAAAATCAAAAAAATTTAGTTTGGCGCGAGCTGTCATCTATGATGGTACGGGTGGTTCTGCATGACCATTTGGACGCGGTAAAGCTGTTCAGCGAAAAGTACGCGGGCATGGTCATGGGTAAACGTGAGTGGCGAAAGCGAAAGGAGCAAGTCCGCCGTCTTTTTCAGGTTCTCGTCGATGCCGTAGGCCGACCCAATCAAGAACACGATATTCCCCGGAAAACGGTCCCGGAGCGTATCCGAAAGCTTGACCGTATCCATCAGCTTGCCCTCTTCGGACAAAATGACGCGTTTGTATTCGGACTTCGGGAATTTCTTGTCAAAAAGTGTCGCTTCTTGTACCAACGCCTGCACGCGGTCGTCTATCTTGGACTCCTTGAGTTCCACGACTTCGAGTGGGAACATTCCCCCACGCAAGCGCTTCACGTACTTGTCGACCTCGTCGGCAATAAACGGCGAACCC
>Ga0256406_1003912_pt1 | contig 17774 bp, 11 predicted proteins | sample RumenRJG_03DNA_FD_185986 | JGI IMG/M metagenome (GOLD analysis project Ga0256406, IMG submission 185986) | Bovine rumen microbial communities from Lethbridge, Alberta, Canada - RJG_03 | ecosystem: Host-associated > Mammals > Digestive system > Stomach > Rumen | place: Canada: Alberta | collected...
ACTGTAAGTGCAAGGGCTGAGGTGAATGAGCTTAATGATTTGCCATTACCTTGCATCCTTCATTGGAACCAAAACCACTTTGTCGTCCTATACAAAGTCAAAAAGGGCAGGAAGTTCTATGTTGCCGACCCAGGCAAAGGTCTTGTAAAGTATAATCTTGAAGAGTTCAAGAGTCATTGGATCAGTACACGTTCTAATGGAGAGGAGAAGGGTATAGCGATGTTTCTGGAGCCAACCCCGGCTTTCTATACTCACATGGAGGACGGCAAGAGTGAAAAAGATAAGAATCGACGGTCGTTCCGTTTCCTCTTCGGTTATGTGAAGAAGTACAAGCGCTATTTCGGACAAGTCGTCTTGGGCATGATCGTTGGCAGCCTCTTGCAGCTCGTCCTGCCGTTCCTCACCCAGTCCATCGTCGATGTGGGTATCAAGAACCAGAACATCGGCTTCATCTGGCTGATACTGCTCGGTCAGCTGATGCTCACCTTCAGCCGCACGGCCATTGACTTCATCCGCCGGTGGCTGTTGCTGCATATCTCCATGAGGGTCAACATTTCGCTGGTGAGCGACTTCTTCATCAAGCTGCTGAAACTGCCGATGTCGTTCTTCGACACCAAGCTCATGGGCGATCTCATGCAGCGGACTAGTCAAAATTAGCGGCTCTAACTATTTCCTCGCTACAGCATATCGGCTCAGACAGTACAAAAGTTAAAGTCGGTCAAAAAGCTGAAGCAAGAATAATCGTTAGCGATAAGACTCTGTGGCAACAAATATTTAGGAAATAACAAGGAAAAATCATCCATAAACTTGCAGGTATAAAATATTATACCTATCTTTGCAGGGAAATTAACAAGACAAGTATGCCTACACTGCTTTACGCATTTGGAATAAGGTTCTTTTTCTATATGGACGAACACGAGCCGATTCATGTTCATGTAAGCTATGGAGGTAAAAAAGCAAAGATTGAACTATTACCAACTGTTAGAGTTGTGTATAATCATGGACTGAAAGAGCAAATCTTGAAGAAGGCAGTTGCAACATGCGAGAACTATAGTGAAGAGTTTATAGCAGAGTGGCATAAACGATTTGATGACTAAAGGAGAATTGACCATGGAGAAGATTAAGAATGTGTGGTTCGACAAGAACAGGATTTACATGAAAACTCAGTCCGGCAAGACCTTCAGCCGTCCGTTGGAGGCTTATCCCGAGTTAATGGAGGCCACTACTGAGCAGCGCAACGACTATGTTGTTGGTGATGACGGCGAAGACATCCGTTGGGAATCGATAGACGCAGACATGCACATATCCAGTTTCTTAGAGACCTCAGAACCAAAGGATAATGAAATCGGTGCGTTGTTCGCCAAATATCCATGGCTGAATATCTCAGAGGTAGCCCGTTCGCTCAACATCAACAAGAGTCTCCTTGCCCGCTATATCTACGGCATCTCCAAGCCAAGCGAGAAACGTGTGACTGAAATCAAGGAAGCTCTACACCGCTTCGGCAAGGAACTGCTCAGTGCGTGAAACGTTTTAGGGTGCCCCTGCTCTTTCCGATTCTTGCCCAATATTAACACCTTATTAACACCCCGAGAAAGAAAAATCCCTTGCAAATCATTGATTTACAAGGGATTTATAGTGTAAAAGGGTACCCAGACTCGGGCTCGAACCGAGATGCCTTGCGGCACTGGTGTTTGAGACCAGCGCGTCTACCTATTCCGCCATCTGGGCTTATGCGGTGCAAAGGTACAATGAAAAATTGAAATAATAAAGAGAGTTTCGACTTTTTTATTGAAAAACAATCGAAAACAAGATGGGGGAGCCGTTTTTATTGAAAAAACGATTGAAAACAAGAAAGAGAAGAGTTTTTTGACTAACTTTGCAGGATTAAGTCTAAAAAGTAAGTTTAGCACAAGGATGAAATACGATATTTGCAGCATTGGGCATATCACCCGCGACAAGGTGGTGACACCGGAGAAGACTGTTTATATGTCGGGTGGCACCTCCTATTACATGACCTACGCCATCAGCCGTCTGCCGAAGGCGGTCAGCTATCAGCTGGTGACCAAGGTAGGAGAGAGTGAGCTGCCGGTAGTGGAGAAGATCAAGCAGATGGGGGTGGATACCATCTGCTATCCCAGCCATGACACGGTGTTCTTTGAGAATATCTATGGAAAAGACAGCAACGAGCGTCGGCAACGCGTATTAGCAAAGTCGGATGCTTTCACGGTAGAGGAGATGGAGCCATTGGATGCGAAGATCTTTCATTTAGGTTGTCTGATGGCTGATGACTTCCCCCCTGAGGTTGTGGAGTGTCTTGCTGACAAGGGTATGGTGAGCATTGACGTGCAGGGCTATCTGCGCGAGGTGGTCAACGAGCAGGTGCATGCTGTTGACTGGAAAGATAAGCAGCGCATCTTAGCTTGTACGGGCATTCTTAAGTTGAACGAGGAGGAGACACGGGTGATCACGGGTGAGCAGGATATCCGTGAGGCAGCGAAAATGATTGCCAAGATGGGTGTCAAGGAAGTTGTCATCACACTGGGTAGCTATGGATCAACAATTTATGCTGATGGCGAGTTTCATGATATACCACCTTATCAGCCTGCAAGGGTCGTTGATGCCACAGGCTGTGGCGATACGTTTTCTGCCGGTTATCTCTATTGCCGGGCACAGGGAGCGGACTATGATGAGGCCGGTCGTTTCGCGGCAGCCATGTGTGCGTTGAAACTCGAGCACAGTGGTCCTTTTGACAGAGATATCGAAGCCGTAAGACGCATCATGGGAAAATAAAGACGCGTCTTACCAGTAAGCTTCCAGTTGCTCGCGCAGTTGTCGCTTTGTGAGATCTACGAGACCGTCGTCGCCGATTGTCAGTAGGCGGTCGGCTGTGTGCAAAGCAATCTCGAGGTCGTGGGTGGAGACCACGATGAGTTTATCCATGCGATGGGCAAGGTCGTGCAGCAGTCGCATGGTCTCCACTTTACTGCCGTAGTCGAGAAATGCGGTGGGCTCATCCAGCAAGATGACCGGTGTCTGCTGTGCCAGTGCCCGTGCAATCATCACCTTCTGTCGTTCACCATCGCTTAGTTTGTCCATATCCCGTTTGGCAAAATCGCTCATGCCGGTCAGTTGCAGTGCTTGGGCCACCACGTCGCGGTCGTTGTCGGATGCACTTCCGAAGAATCCCTCGTAGGGCATGCGTCCCAGTCCCACCAGTTGCTCCACTGTGATATGACTGACTTCAGTGCGGTCGGTAAGCACTACGCTTACCAATCGTGCCAGTTGTTCCTTTGGCAGTTTATGGAGTGGGTAGTCAGCCTCTATTTTTAGTACGACAGTCCCGGCTAATGGATGCAGAAAGCCGGCTAAGGTGCCCAGTAGTGTGGATTTGCCAAGGCCGTTACGACCAATAAGACAGGTCAGCTCACCGCTGCGGATAGTAGCGGATAATGCGGTTGCTACTGTCTTATGGCGGTAGCCAATAGACAGCTGATGGAGAATGATTTCGTTCATGTCATGCAAAATTAGCAAAAAACTTCATGATCTTGTTGTTAAACAGCTTGAATATGTTATTTTTTAGATAAGGTAGACTGCACTCGGAAATGCCGAAGAAAAAGGCATGCAGAAAAAGAGTTCGTTGATGGTGCGCTTATACGTTTAATGACATCTGTCGAAATAGATATAATGTCAAAATTGTTTATGTTAAAAGGCCTCTGAGAATCGCGTTTAAATCATCAAGGTGGTCGTTGGCTTGATAAGCGTATCGGCTTTACAGCATTATAGCCTTCTTCTAATAGTGGCGCACCCGACAAACTTTATCACGTGATTTGTCGGATGAACCATAATAATCTGCTTCTTCGTGGAATAGTATAAGACCGATAAATTTATAACCATCTATTGGACCATCGATAGGATCTTGGGATGGAACCATCACATGAAGCTCTAAAAAGAGGGGGAAACGAGTCCCCCTCTTAAATATATTTACAACTAAATAGGCTATCTCATTGTATTTTGTGATTATGGGTTAATAAAATGAGCAACTAATTTATTTTACAATTTTCTTTCCATCAACAATAAATATGCCATGTCCGCTAACCTTAGACAAACGGATACCTTGTAAATTGTATATTTTTTGAGGAATGGATTTCTTCGAGCTGTCATTGTGTAAGTATCGAATACCCGTTGGATCATTCTTCCCAAAGTAAATCAATCTAAAATTATCTATGACGCTCCAATCAGTTGCTTTCACACCATCACCAGCCGGCTTTATCATTCCTATTTCAAGAGTTGACTCTGCAGGTACGTAGAGGATCATATCATCACCTCCAACTTTATAAAGACCAGTTTCAAAATATTCTGTAGCGTCAGGGATCGAATTAGGATATTCACCGATTGACGTTTGCACGCCAATACCTGGTACCATGTTAGCCGCCTCGTGAATAGCAGGAAGTATTTCAGTAACTTCGCTATTTGCATCATCAGAGAGAGCGGCTCTCAAGAAAGCGTATTGAGCCGGTTCTTCACCTGAAGCGACGATATCGGCATGAACGTATGTATCTCCATCTCGATAGTAACCTTGTGCACTGAGTTTGTAATAGCCCTCTGGAAGCCCAACTATTGACTGTACCAGTTGAGTCTCTGGGTCATTCCAACTTTCAAAAGCAAAATCAGGATGGTCTCCGCCTCGTCCCCAAATTCCGCCATGTATGTGTGACCAGATTTGTTCCCACTGATCTGTACCATTACTGCTGACACCTTCACGTTGTGAGAAGCCAGGCATTTGAATGTAATAACTTGCATCAACAGGATTAGATGCAGTTGCTTGAGACAATAATGCGTCCCGGTCAGTTTTTTTCACTAGAATCCATTGTGCCCCATCATAGTTCGCATCAGTCGTATTTGCAGTAACATTATTGTACGAATTTGCTTCATAAGCTAAAACGTGGTCAGTCTCGCCCTCCTTTGTCTTAGATATCGTGTAGATGCAAGATCCTTCTTTTGTCTCTTTGAAAGCCCAGTGATCACCGGTCCATTGTGTATCACAATACGCATCCCAATTAAGATATTCTAATGGCGTTCCATTATCGATTCCATTGTTAAGATGGGTGTCAATGGTATAAGCTCCATCATCTTGTAACGATAATGTGACTTGAATGCCAGGGAAGCCTAATGAAGCATGTGCACCCCAAGAGTTTCCCCCACAGAACCATCGCTTTTGACCAACATTATAAAGATAGAAATCACCATCTGCAACCTTGTTCCTAACGGTAGGCATTGGGCTTGTCTCTGCACATTTTATCTTTCTTGCTATGCGTAGAGGACTAATAACACTTTCAATATCGTCTTTGCTTGTGGCATTAGTTAAGGCATTAGATGCGATATCAATAATAGATTTGCCTTCAACTGTCGTTTCATTAGTAACCCCCTCATTGGTAGCCAATTTCAATGTTGATTGAACGATTTGAACATATGGCATCATTGCAATAATGGTTACTTTAGCTTGTGCTAAAGTGTTTAACACTTTTGATATTTCTTCTTTGGAAGGACTGTCATTGGCCAACAATTCCTTACCTTTTGCAACTGCATCATTAATACGATTCCGCATGGCATCAGTAGCAACGTACTCTAAAGTATCTGCCTCATGTATAGCAGATTGAAGTATGTTTTTATAAACTGATACGTCTATGGTGTTACCTAAGTAGTACATTTCTATCTGATCAAGGCCAAACCATGAGCCACCGCCCCCACCAGAAACCGATGCGCCTAAATTAAGAACGCCTCCAATAACCTGTACTGTCAAAGGTTGGCTGATTTTGTAATAGCCATGCATTATGGCATTACTAATTTGCCAGACATGAGCAGGAATATATGCATTATCGCCAACACTTCTGGTAAACATATTGTCAATTGACGTGGTTTGAACGGCATCAAAAATAGATGGCAACACGGTCTTTTGATCACCTGCAAAGAAATAACTCGGATTGGCCAATGTACCTGCTTTGTATTGAGCAAAGTAGTCATTGCCTTTGCTGTCAAGGTCTCCACTTGAGCAAGGCGAGTAGAATCCGCTGCAAGAAATAGAATATATGCCATCTGGTACATTGACGTTAGTTTGAACAGTATAGTCGTTTACATTCCAAGCTTCAAAGAGCGAGTTGTAAGTACACTCATTACCATCCCCGCTGCCATAATCTGAATAGTCGGATTTACGAGAGAACTGCCAGTTTGTGTAATAACGTCCGTTTTGTTTATCAAACTTGCTGTCAGGAATAAGCCAAGAGCAAAGCTGGGGATTTTCGGCCGATGCAGTAGCTGTCAAAATGCGAAGCCGTTCAGTTGGTGAAACAAATTGCCAAAGAGTATCATTTGTAGCTTGTGACGACATAAATCCGTCGTCACCGCTACCAAGAGTATAAACTGTCGAGTCAATGACAGTTGTAATCTTATAAGTGTTAGATACGCCATAACTATTGGCAATTGGTGTCGCAGTCCATTCTGTGATTGCATCTGACGACTCCATTGAAAGGTTTGAAGGGCTGATGCTGTGATTATGATTAAATCCAGGGTCAAAATTGAAATGGAGAGGAGTACCTGCTTGAGTCACCTTTAAGTCAAGGCCATCAGGCCCAAATTCTCCATAAGCTACCCAATGGCCTTGCCGGCTGTTGTTGGCTTGAAACCATTGTCCAGTAGTAACATTGTAGAGGTAATAGACTCCTGTTGAGTCCATTGTGCTCATGTCGGTGCCTTGGAAAGTCGATCCGATGTCTGCGTTAGCATTCAGAATACCCATTCCAAACACTAAAAGAGTTAGTAATACATGTTTCATAATAATTATTTTTATGGTTAAACAACAAATATTATTCGAAAACCTTTATTGTCCTTTTTCCTTGCTGTTTCTTTATAACTACTTGCCGTCTTAAATTACTATTGTCCCCATGAATTTGAATACCCGATAGGGAATAGCGCAATACCTTAGGATCTAATTTCTCTTTTCTATCGACTGGCAAAACGGTAATTAAAGATGTGGTATTTATAACAGGTGCATTCGCCTTAACTGAGGGATGTCCACTTTCTATGGTAGGCCAACCGTTTTCTGTCCATTTTAGTTGATCAAGAAAGACGACACGTCCTGCATCCTCATCTCTACGTAGCCAGCCATGATAAAGCATCCATGTGTTATTTGCGTCATCAGTGACTATTTCCGAACAATGACCGGGCCCAGCCACTTCGTCACTTGCCGTTAGTAGGGTAGAGAAGTGATTTTCAATTGCTGACCTCTCATTCTTATCCACATACGGACCAAGTAGTGAGGCGGATCGAGCCACAACCAAGTGGTATGTACTCTCAAGACCACTACAACATGTGCCAACTGAACCAATCAGATAATACCAAGAATCTCGCTTATAAATACATGCGCCTTCTATAAGTGTGCCAGCCACCTGTCGTGGTGCTTCGCCTGCCTTCACGGAAAGACCATCAGAAGTTAGTTCGATAGCAAAGATACCACAGAAACTACCCCAAAATAAAAATAAGTGTCCGTTTTCCTCTCCGATGCAAGGGTCAATACTATTCTTAACGCCGATATCCTTACTTACAAATAACTTGCCATGATCAGTCCATGGTCCCCAGAGATTATTAGCAGTAGCTACACCTATTCCACAATCCCACTGTCCACCCCAAGTTGACATCGCATAATAGAGTACATATTGCGATCCTATTCGATGAATGCTCGGGGCCCATAACGAACCATCTTTAACAAATGAAGGGCGTGTCGCCTCCGAAAACACCGTTCCGATGAGTGTCCATCTAATCAAATTTTTTGAACGGTAAATAGGAATGCCACGACTTGACTCTGTGGTAAACATATAATAAAATCCACTTGTGTCACGAATCACTGTTGGATCAGGTGAATCAAATTCCAACACCGGATTAGTGTAAGTCTGAGCCTGACATACAAGTGGTGCACAGACTACAACAAGTAAACAAAATATAGGCAATACAGTTCTCATCATATTCGGTTTTGTTGCAAATTTAATAGAATCCCAACGATTTAACAGGTAATCTCGTTCAGAAATTAGGGAAAATCTTTTCCATATTTCGAGACAATCGGGACGACACCTTATTACTATATACTTACGCAAGCGATTTCGCACAAAATAACAGACCTTACGCACCAAATTACCTATATATTGTTTAATAATTTTCTAACTTTGCGTCAGAAATTAACTTTACAAGATACCAACTAAAATGAAAATGAAAAGTCTACACAGGAACCTACATGCAGTGTTGCTGCTATTACTCATTTCTGGCATGGTCTCTGTCGTGTGCTCATGCAGTGACAGTTCTTCTGCTGATTCGCCAACCTATGATCCTTCGAAGCCCATTACGCTGACATCCTTCTATCCCGACTCTGGTTACTATCAGCAAAAGGTGCTATTGCATGGTAGCAATTTCGGCAATGACCCTAAAGCCGTACGAGTCTATTTCAACAAGAAGCAGGCAGCCGTTATCGGTGCAGCGGGAGACATTTTATATGTTAATGCCCCACGTTTGCCGGGTGATACTTGCCAACTGTCTGTTGTAATAGGTGGCGACTCTGTAACATATCCTTCCACCTTTCGATACTTCCAAACCGTTACTGTAAGCACAATCTGTGGCAATGGAACGCTTGACGATCCCATTCAAGGCGGAACTTTGAGTGAATCTGTTCTCAATCCTCGTTACCTTTGCGTTGACAAGGATGGAAATGTTTTTGCATCATGCTGGTCAGCCACTTACGATGACCCGCACTTATATGCTGGTTGCTTTGGCGTTGTTCGCGTCAACGAAGCCGAAGATATCGTGGATGTAGTGTACAAATCTACAACCACTGGTATGGAGCCTAATGTGCCATGTGCCGACCCGACGACAGGCGTTGTTACTCTTCCTGTCCAAGCCACTCCAGGATCCTACATCTCACTTGACCCCAAAGAATATTGGTCACCGAGACAGAAAAATATGGTATGGCCAGAAGGCTATGATGTGCCTGAGCGTGGATGGAAACACTGTATGGTGGTTAATCCTTCCGACGGTTGCATTTATACACGTTTCTATTATGGCAATGTCATTAAAATCAATCCGAACACTGGCGATGTGACTCCTATTTGCAAGACCGCTTCTGGAGACAGCTATGGCTTAACTTTCAATCCCAAATATCCCAATATTCTCTTTATAACAATGTACGATAATGGAGGTTCATTTGCTAATAGTCTCTGTTGTATTGACCTAAACTCGTCCTCTCCGCAGCTTGTCCGTCTTTCGAGCGTCAACACAGCAGGTGGTCACCGCGATGGAAGGCTCTCTGTGTCACAGTTCAGACAACCATGCCAGATTTATTGCGATGACGATGGCAACATGTATATTGCCGATCGTGGTAATGATTGCATCAGACGTGTTACTCCCGACGGTATGGTTGAAACTGCTTTAGGCATTCCTGGCACGGCTGGATGGAAAGATGGTGGTAAGGCTGAGGCTTTATTCAATCAGCCCACAGGCATCGGCGTAAGTAAAGACGGATCGGTGTATGTCGCTGACTTCGGGAATGGCCGCATTCGGAAAATGACAATTAACTAACTATTAAGCTCAATTACTGACATGACCAAGCATTTTATTATATTCCTCATCACGCTTTTGGCCGTCTGTGCTGCACATGCACAAGACAAGGACAACAGGCTGACAGTCAGTGGAACAGTTGTTGACGGCAATGAGCCACTCGTCGGCGTAGTGGTAAGCATCATGGACAAGCCGTCCAGTGGCACAGTGACCGATCTTGATGGACATTTTACCATCAAGGTGGATAAAGGTGACAAACTCATCTTCTCGTATGTAGGCTATGACAAAGCTTTCTACGTGGCTACAGACAATCGGCAGGATATCAAGATCACAATGAAATCAGAGAATAAACTTGACGAGCTCGTGGTCACTGCTTTGTCAAGTCAGCGTAAGATCTCAACCTTGTCGGCTGTCACAACGGTGGATGTCAACGACTTACAACGCCCGGTCTCTTCCGTGGCGAATCTCTTGGGCGGTCGCGTTGCGGGCGTCATCTCCACGCTCTCCAGTGGTGAGCCGGGAAAGAACATCTCTGATTTCTGGATTCGCGGCATTGGCACATTTGGTGCTAACTCTTCTGCTTTGGTGCTTATTGATGGGCTGGAAGGTAATATCAATGATATTGATCCGGCAGATATTGAAAGCTTTTCCGTACTAAAAGATGCGTCGGCAACGGCTGTCTATGGCGTCCGTGGCGCCAATGGTGTCGTGCTCATTAATACAAAGCGTGGTACAGCCGACCGTGTACAGATTGTAGGCCGGTCATCCATTACACTGAGCCATTTGTCGCGCATGCCATCCTATTTAGGTGCTTACGACTACGCACAACTGGCCAATGAGGCTGCAGAGATGAGAGGCGAGTCGCCACTCTACGATCAAGTGACACTTGACATTATCCGATATCACCTTGACCCGGATATTTATCCTAATGTCAACTGGCAAAAAGAAACGGTCAAACGTAATTCCTGGAGCCGCAACTACTATGCTTCGGCACGTGGTGGTGCCAATATTGCCAAGTACTTTGTAAGCCTTGGGGCCAACATTGAAGATGCCGCTTATAAGGTTGACAAGGATAGTCCGTACGCCTCCAACGTTGGCTACAACCGATATACTTACCGTATTAATCTGGATTTACGTCTGACCCCGACCACAACCATGTATTTTGGCACCGACGGCGCCCTTACACAAAACAACACGCCAGGTGTGGCCAATACCGATTATATCTGGCAGGCACAATCTGAGATCAATCCACTAAGACTGCCTACTGTTTACAGTAATGGGCAATATCCGGCTGTAGGAACGAATGCGGGTACTTCTCCCTATGTGCTCATTAATAGAATGGGCCGTCGCGAAAACAAAAACTTTGACGGGAAGGTGACATTAGCGCTTGACCAGGACCTGAAGTTTATCACACCGGGACTGAGAATAAGGGCGCAAGGCGCTTACGATATCACAAGCACATACAATGAGGCACGACTCATTCAGCCTGCACTATATCAGGCAGTTGGCCGTGCTCAGAACGGTGACCTCATCACGATTAAGCGTGTGGATGAACAAAGCGCATCGTTCAGCAAGAGCGTATCAACCTATTGGAAATATCACTTTGAAAGTACGCTAAACTACGAGCGTCTTTTCGGTGAGGACCACCGTGTCACAGGACTGGTATATTACTATATGAGCGATGAGAAATGGTCGGACAAGGCCACGTCAAACATCACTGCCGTGCCTTATCGCTATCAGGGACTGTCAAGCCGCCTGACCTATGGCTTCCGTGATACTTACATGATGGACTTCAATTTCGGCTATACCGGGTCAGAGAATTTCCAAAAAGGCCATCACTTTGGTTTCTTTCCATCATTGGCTGTTGGCTGGGTACCGACCAATTACCCATGGGTGCGGAAGGCGGTCCCCTTCCTTGACTTCTTAAAGATTCGTGCTTCATACGGCACCGTAGGAAACGACCAGATCTCGGACAAACGCTTTCCTTACCAGACCATTGTTACACGACAAAGCAATACTCCCTTTGGCTCAGCCAGTGTAGAGACATTGGAGGAGAGCTATATTGGTGCAGACAACCTGAGGTGGGAAAAAGCCAAGAAGTTTGACTTAGGCTTTGAGGGTCGCTTGTTCCACGAGAAGTTACAGTTCGTCATTGACTACTTCCACGATACACGTGATGGCATCTTCATGGTGAGACAGGATATACCTGCCTTTGTAGGCTTAGTGACCAATCCTTACACCAATATTGGAAAAATGGTTAGCCTTGGTGCTGACGGCAATGCCAGCTTCAGTCAGAAGATAAACAAGGACATGGATTTCACCATACGCGGCAACTTTACTTACGCGCGTAACGATATAAAGCGCTGGTCAGAAGAGGCACCTGCTTATCCTTATCAGGAAAAGGCTGGATATCCCTACAACGTGCAGACGGGCTATATCGCACTTGGCCTGTTTAAGGATGAGGCTGATATTGAGAAAAGTCCTGTGCAGACTTTTGGCACTGTGCTACCCGGTGATATCAAATATAAGGATGTGAATGGTGATGGCATGATAGACAGTGACGATAAAGTACCAATCGCCCTCCAGAACTATCCGCTTCTGATGTACGGCTTTGGCGGTGAATTCCGCTATAAGAAGTTCACACTTGGCATTATGTTCAAGGGTAGAGGGCGTACCGAGTATATGAGAAATACCGTAGGCTATATACCCTTCTATGATGGTGTGACCGGCAATGTGCTCAGCGAGGTAGCCAATCCTGCCAACCGCTGGTTTACCAAGGAATATGCATTGGAGCACGGCATCGATGTGTCATTGGCCGAGAATCCGAATGCCAAGTTCCCCCGATTGCAATATGGCAAGAACAATAACAACTCCCTGCCTTCAACCTTCTGGGTAGGCGACGCGCGTTATCTGCGACTGCAGGAAATCACCCTCAATTACACCCTTCAGGCCAAATGGCTCAGAACGTTGGGCATCAATTCCGTCGATTTGCAATTAATCGGCGAAAACCTCCACACCTGGGATAAGGTGAAGACCTTCGATCCCGAGCAGGCAGAATACAGCGGCAGGGCTTATCCTATACCCTCAACGTATACATTCCAAATTTACTTACATTTGTAATTATCACTTTGATTATATGAAACCAATCACTATCATTTATCATATGCTGCTGGCTGTCCTTGTGCCGTCGGTAATCGTGTCATGCAACTACCTTGACGTAGCGGACAACTACTTCTCCGACGAGATCAGCAGCGACAGCGTGTTCAATAATAAGCGCAATGTTGAGGCGTACATGTGGGATATCACGCGAATGTTTCCTGACGAAGGCAGTTTGCAGATCAAGCCTGCCACCCTCGGCTATTACGCTACGGACGAGGCATTCTCTCTTGTTGAGACATGGCGAGGATATGACGGCATGGCATACGTGTTGGGCGAGTTGTCACCGTCGTCGCTTGGTACGATGGCTGAGCGTTACGACAACTGTTATAAGGCCATACGCCGTTGCAACACCATTATCAAGCGCATTGATGAGGCAAAGGACATCACAGCCACAGAGCGCGCCTCGATTCTCTCCTACGTCCATTTCTTTCGCGGTTATGCCTATTATCGGCTGCTGCTTGACTTCGGCCCAGGCATAAACCTTGGTGATGAAGTACTGGACACTAACGGCAGCTCTGACTATTACAATCGCTACCGCTCAACCTACGACGATATGGTGGAATATATCTGTAACGAGTTTGAACAAGCCGCTCTCTACCTGCCAATCAGACAGTCGGTAATGAATTTCGGCCGGCCCACACGTGGCGCATGCTATGGTCTTATCGCCAGGCTCCGCACGTACTGGGCAAGTCCCGAATTTAATGGAGGCGATGCCGCACATCGCTATTTCGGCAACTGGAAGCGGTCATATGATGGTGCATACTATGTCAATCAGAACTACGATGAAAAGCGTTGGGCTATAGCGGCAGCTGCTTGCTTGCGCGTGATGAACATGAAAGACAATGGCAATGCGCTCTATAAACTCCATACCGTAGAAAGCAGTTCGACAACCCCTCAATTGCCATTGGGCGTCACCGACGACCCTGATTATTATAGCACCTGGCCGAAGGGCGCCAAGGGTATCGATCCCTATCACTCATATGCTGACATGTTCAATGGCGAGTCGGTCATCTCCAGTAATCCTGAATTTGTGTGGGCGCGCTACAGTGCCTCATTGCGTGACGATCAGCAATGCGCCTTTCCCATCAAGAAAGGCGGTTGGAACAACGAGTGTGTGACTCAGAAAGTCATTGACGCCTACCGCATGGCAGACGGACATACCATTGACAACAGCTCATCCGAATGTCCATATACGGAAGAAGGATTTACGACAAAGATGAAGACCTTTTCAGGTTATAGACTCAATGCAGGTGTGAGCAATATGTATGTCAACCGTGAGATGCGCTTCTATGCAAGTATCGGCTTCAGTGAATGCTTTTGGCCGATGACTTCTGCCACATCTACTGATGACCACGACCAGACCATCACCTATTATTATGACTCTCCCAATGGTAAACAACAGTCAGACCATGACTATCCGATCACAGGCTATGTGCTGAAAAAGTTTATTCATCCCACAGACGCATGGAGCGGCACCAATGCCGCCCGCATGGAAAAGGCCTATCCGATGATTCGTTATGCTGACATCCTGCTGATGTACGCTGAGGCACTCAACCATCTTACCAACACGTATCACGTCGAGCTTGGTGGTGAGTCGTACACGCTCAGTCGTGATGAAGCCGCCATTGGCAACGCCATCGGACAAGTCAGACACCGCGCTGGTCTACCCGCGCCGTCAGCTGCCGAATTGGCTGACGCGCATACCGTACAATCGCTCTTACAGCAAGAGCGCATGGTTGAATTTCTCTTTGAGAACGAACGGTACTATGATGTCCGGCGGTGGGGCATTTACGAGACGGTTGAGGCAGAGTCGTTTCAGGGCATGAACACCGATGGTGACAAGAGCACCTTCTACAGGCGTGTCACCCTCAATACTTCAAGGACCGGCAAGCGAGTGGTCAACAAGAAGATGGTTTTCCTCCCACTGCCCATCACGGAGGTACGCAAGGCCAAATTGATTGACCAAAACCCAGGATGGTAATGCAAACTTCATAAACATTTAGAGCTAATCCCTATGAAAGAAAAATATATATTAATGGCGCTTCTCGGAGGCACGTTGATGATGACAGGCTGTGATGACTTCAATGTGGTTGAGAAAGAGCAGTATAAGCAGGTCTTTGCTTTCGTTTCAGATGCCGACCACTTTAGCGATAAAATGGTATCCTTCGACAGCCTGGAGACGACGGGCTACATCTCCATCTCTGTGGGTGGAACCAAGCCAACCGATCGGGACATCCATATTAACATCGTGGAGGATGTAAATGTGCTGAAGGACTACAATGCACAGACCTATGATGTGAACATTGAAAAGTATGCCCATCTGCTGCCTTCTTACAACTATACCATAGGTTCGTTGCAGTGCACGGTCAAGGCCGGTGACATACGCGGTGATGTGCCCATCACCATACGGCCAGCCAACTTGTCACCAGACACGACCTACATTGTACCGTTCAGAATCTCCAGTTACGACTATGGTGAGGCCAACCCCGGCCGCAACTATCTGCTCTACCGTATCCGTACCCGTAATAAGTGGTGCAAGGGAGACGGCACAAGCTCCTATACGATGACAGCATCAAGACGTGTCGTAGGTGATAGTACATGGATCAATATGCCAGGTTCCAAAGTGCTTTATCCCATTGCGAAAAACATAGTACGTACAATGGCTGCAAACGAGGATTTCTCCTCAAATAAGCACAATCTTGATACTTATGGCATCTATATCACTATAGGCGACGACAATAAGCTAACCCTAACCCCTTGCCGGGATCTGGAACTTGAGCAAATTATGCCAAATGACAGTTGCTACGACGCAGAATATCCCAACACATATTCCTTAGACAACAGCGGATACGTGTCTTATCACACTTTCCTGCTTCATTATCGATATAAATCGAATGGTGAATGGTATGAAATAAAAGAAGAACTGAGAATGCAGAACACTGAAAACAACTAATACGAGGGAGGATACTATCATGAAGAATTACCTTAGCTTTGTGCTCGTTGCTGCGATCATGTCGGGGGGAGTGGGTACCCTCACAAGTTGCGACAGCTATGAGCGTACCGATGTAACGGAGGAGATATATGTTGACCAAAGTGAAGTCAGCCTGTTCGTTGGCGACAGCCTTCAACTCACAGCCAGCCCTTTAGAACGTGACATTCGATGGGAAAGCGGCGACGAAAGCGTGGCCACCGTCAGTCATGGACTGGTGATCGGACACCATGCCGGAACAACGACGGTTACCGCCACTGATGGTACTGCTACCTTCAGCGTTGCTGTAACGGTAAAGGACGAGATCAAACTGACTGATGTGATCCCCAGTGTCAGCCTGTTGGACATGGATCCGGGCAGCAGGTCGCTTATCACAGTTACGCCAGTTCCGAGTGATGCGAATAATGTTGATCGTGACGACTGTGCATGGTGGTCTGACGATGAGAGTATTGCCCGTGTGGAAATGTCTGGGACCGTTTACTCCATGCAAAAAGAAGGGGGTACCATGCTGCACTACCGCCGGGGAACCATCATCAAGAACATTCCGGTGTATGTGTCATCTACTCATCCTTTCCCAACCCAGCATATTTTGTCTAAAGATCAACCGCTTACTTTGAAATTTATTGACTTCGACCTCGGTGGAAAGAACAAAGCATGGTACGATACCACAGCAGGCAACCGAGGCGGTGGAACCTATCGGTCGGGATATGGAGATACGGGATCAGCCGACGTTGACATTGTCAACCGTCGGTACATCGGCTATACGGCTTCAGGAGAATGGCTCACTTACACCATCGACGTGGCCGATGCCGGCAACTACCGCGTTGATACCTCTCTCGGAGCGGTGATGGATGGTCTGTTCCATATTGAAATAGATGGTGCTGATGTTACAGGGCCGATTGTCGCAGTGGCATCAGGCGGCAATACGACATTTGCCTATACCACATCGACGGTACTGAATCTCACAGCAGGCCGTCACAAGCTGCGGTTCGTCATGGACAAGGCCACATACAATCTGCTCAACATGCTGTTCACGGCAACCGATTAAGACGCTTTATATATCAGTTTAAACCAGAAACATTATGACTATGCGAACACTATATTTCTCAATCCTCCTGTTTATGTGCGGCTTTTGGTTCACTGCTCCAATAACCGCTCAACCACGGTCCGAGTATCCCCGTCCACAATTCCAGCGTGCGGATTGGCAATGCCTCAATGGTGAGTGGACGTTCTGTTATGACCTCGCTCAAAACGGCATAGGGCGGAACTTCCAAGACAGTACTGGGTTCGGTCAGCGGATCACGGTCCCATTCTGCGTCGAAAGTCCATTGTCCGGAATCGGTAATAAGGATTTTGTCAATGCTCTTTGGTACCAGCGTTGGATCAACATACCCGAATTATGGAAGGGAAAGAAGATACTGTTGCACTTTGGCGGTGTCGATTACCGTACGTTGGTCTTTGTCAACGGCCACCAGGCAGCCGACCACTTCGGCGGCTGTGCCTCGTTCACGGTCGATATTACGCCATTTGCGAAGGCCGGCGAAAAAGCCAACATCGTCTTGTTTGTCCGCGACGACGTGCGCTCACGCATGCAACCCGCTGGTAAACAAAGCACCCTGCAAAATTCCTACTCATGCTTCTATACCCGAGTCACTGGTATATGGCAGACAGTGTGGATGGAACCTGTCGATAAATCCGGATTACGCAATGTCCGCCTCACGCCCGACATAGATGGAGGCCGTCTTGTTGTGGAGCCGTCCTTCTGGTCGGTCAACGGCAATAACAAACTGACGGTCATTGTCAAGGACGGACAGAAAGAAGTGGCAAGAGCCAGTCAGCAGGCTTCTGATATGGCAACATTGAGCATTAAGATCCCCAATGCCAAACTATGGAGTCCTGAGCAGCCTTTCCTTTATAATGTCCAACTCATTGTGAGCGACAACAGGGGCCATGAGATCGACCATGTCAGTTCTTATGCGGGCATGCGCAAGGTGGAACTGCGCGATAAGCAGTTTTATCTTAATAATAAACC
>Ga0256406_1003913_pt1 | contig 17770 bp, 12 predicted proteins | sample RumenRJG_03DNA_FD_185986 | JGI IMG/M metagenome (GOLD analysis project Ga0256406, IMG submission 185986) | Bovine rumen microbial communities from Lethbridge, Alberta, Canada - RJG_03 | ecosystem: Host-associated > Mammals > Digestive system > Stomach > Rumen | place: Canada: Alberta | collected...
CTCCAGCTCGAAACCGAACTCAAGCAGGCTATTCTGGATGGGAAATACGGGGTGGGGGAGCGCATACCAACCGAGCAGGAACTCTGCCAAAGCTTTGGAATGAGCCGCATTACGGTCAGAAGGGCTGTGCAGGATCTGGTTGAAGAAGGTCTTCTCAGCAAGGTGCAGGGACGCGGCACCTTCGTCGCGGTGCCAAAGCATGTCCTGGGAAGCACGGAATCGCTTGGTCGTGGCTTTGGCGGGCTCGAGCCGGGAGATCGCGGCATGCATCGGCTGGTTCTCGAGAAGAGCACCGAGCGTGCTGACAAGGATCTGGCGGCGATCCTCAGGGTACAGGAAGGTGAAGAGATCTTCTTCATCAGGCGCCTGATCATTGAAGAGGACTATCCCATGGCGATAGACAACCTGTTCGTGCCTTCTGCCATGTTCCCTGGCCTGCCAGATCTCCTTCTGGACGATGTGTCTTTCTACCATCTCATTGATGAGCATTACCGCTACGGGTTCGGCGACGAAAGCCTGACGCTCGATGCGTCCACCGCACGGGGAGATGAAGGCCAGCTCCTCCAATATCCGACCGGCTCCCCGCTCTTCATCCTGAGGAAGAGCATGGCCTGTGCCGATGGCAGGATCCTCCACTACTCCAAGAGCATCATCAGGGCAGACCGCGTCTCATACCATTTCGACGTCAACCGCGATGGACGCATCATCAACCGCGGCAAGGATTTTGCATTGACGGTAGATGATGCGGAGCGCCAGGACCGCAAGTCCTGAGCGCCGGCGGCAATGGCACCCCGCTTGCCCAGATCCTGTCGTCCTGGCACCCCTGCCATGGAGCAGGCATATCTGTTCCCCCATGCTGCTTCCATCCTGGCTGCACTCTGCCACTACGGTGCTTCGCATTGAGGAAGGCCTGGGCAGTCCGGCACCGTCTGCCTGCAGAAACCGGCGGCCGGCATGAAGACAGATGTCCGGATGTGCAAATACCTTTACTATGTAAGGGTCCATCCGCACGGAAAGGCATTTTCGTCCCATGTCCGAACAGACTGATCCCACCTCATCGTTTCCTCTGTACATGCAGGTCCTTGCACGAATACAGTACGATATCGACAGCGGCGCCTATGGCGTCGGCGAATCCATTCCTTCGGAGTCCGAGCTTGAGGAGCGCTTCTTGGTAAGCCGCATCACCATACGCCGTGCCGTGCAGGAGCTTGTCGACGCGGGATATCTCATAAAGCGGCCGGGCAAAGGCACGTTCGTGCGCGACAAGAGCAGCCATCTGCATCTCCTGAAATCCCTGCGCGACATAGAGACGAAGAGCTTCACGGAGGCCTGCGAGGAAGCGGGCTATGAGGCGGGCACGATCGAGCTTGGCTGCAGGGTGGCAGAGCCCACCGAAGAGGACCGCGCATTCTTTGAGCTCATCCCTGACGAGCGCGTCATTTCTCTCAAGCGTGTTCATACTGCCAATGGCATCCCTGTCATGGCGAACTTCACGAGGCTTCCGGAAAGCCAATTCGCGTATCTCGAAGAGGAAGACCTGAAGGACAGGTCGCTCTATGAATCGATCCGCCTGCACAAGGGATGCACGCCGAAGCTCGATGGCAGATGCATCCTCAGCTCGGAAAGCGCCTTCGGCAAGCTTGCCGAGTATCTGAATGTTCCAGAAGGGGAGCCGCTGTTCCGTCTGGACGGCCGCTATGTTGATGATGACGGAAGGCCTCTCATGACGGAAAAGCAGATCATGGTCGGATCGAGGTATTCCATAGCGCTCTGACACGCTCTGGCCCAAGACGGAGATTCTGGAGGCTGCTTCGGCACATCCTGAGGCGGCCTCTTCTTTTATGGTCAAACTGACTATAACGTTATATAACGGTTGAGACAAAATAATGACCTTTCACGGAAATAAGATAGACAAAATATGCCATTAATCTCGATAGTGTAAGGGGCAGGGAAGACATATCCCCTGCCTTGCCGGTCCCCGAGGGGAATGGAGGAACCATGCCAGATATCGTGCTGGCCCGCATCGACAACAGGCTTGTCCATGGCCAGGTGGGCAATTCGTGGGTTGGAGCCTGCGGTGCGAATCTCGTCGTAGTCGTGGATGACGACGTGGCGGAAGACCCTGTCCAGAAATCCATCATGAAGATGACGACCGATGCTGCAGGCATCGGCATCAGATTCTTCACGGTGCAGAAGACCATAGATGTCATAGGCAAGGCAAGCCCACGGCAGCACATCTTCATTGTCACCAAGACGCCGCAGACGATGCGCGCTCTTATTGATGGTGGGGTGCCGATCTCGTCGGTGAATGTAGGCAATATGCACCATCAGGAAGGCAAGCGTGAGTACAAAGAGCCTCACGTGTATGTCGATGACCAGGATCTCGCCGACTTCGAAGAGATGAAGTCGCATGGCGTAGAGGTATACATCCAGATTCTTCCCAACAACCGGAAGATCGGGCTCTAGCGGAAGGAGGGCTTGACTGGCAGCAAAGTTCTTGCTGGAAGAAATGTCCAAGAATCAGGAAGGAAAAAGCAGGTATGGAGATCACGCTTATACAAGGGCTGCTTCTTGCGCTTGTCGGCTTCATCTGCGGGTGTGACCAGATTTTCGAAGCGTTCTATTGGTTCAGGCCGCTTGTCGTATCTTTCTTTGCCGGCATCGTGCTGGGCAATGTGGAGCTGGGCGTTGCATGCGGCGCTGTTGGCGAGCTTGCCTATCTGGGGCTTCTGACCGTCGGCGGGACGGTGCCTCCCGATCCGCTCATGGCGGGCATGATGACGGTCGTGATTGCGTATACGACCGGGCAGTCTCCGGATGCAGCTATCGGTCTATCGCTTCCCTTTGCGCTTCTTGCGCAGTGGGTCGGAATCATCTTCAATACCGTGTATGTCTCTGTCGCCCATAAATGCGACGAATATGCCAAGAACGCCGATGTCGCTGGCTTCAACCGCATCATCCCCCTTGCCATCTTCATCAAGGCAGGCGTCGTAGCCCTGATGGTCTTCCTCTGCGCCTTCGCTCTCCAGGGCCCCATCCAGATTTTCGTCAACGCCTTCCCCGAGTGGCTGATCCACGGATTCGAGATTGCGGGAGGCATGCTCCCTGCTGTCGGTCTCGGACTGCTTCTCATGGTCATGCTCAAGTCCCGCAATGTCGCCTATCTCTTCCTTGGCTTCATCATGGCGACCTTCCTCGATATGCCCAACGTCCTTCCTATCGCTATCGCAGCTGCTGCCCTTGCATATATCAACTACAAGCATGAGAAGGCTACCGATGACGCCGTTGCGGCAGTGAAAGCATCTGCAGCTACCTTTGATGGAGATGATCCTGATGGCATCTAATGAAATGTCCGCCTCTCTCAACGGCGGCGTGGCTGGCGAGGCAGCACCGAAGCTCACCAAGAAAGACCTCCGCAGGCTGGGAATCCGTTCGATTGCCGAGCAGGCAGGCTTCAGCTTCGAGCGCATGCAGGCGCCGGGATTCACCTGGTCGATGCTTCCCTGCTTCGAGAAGCTCTATCCGGACTCCAAGAAGGACATGTCGGAGTTCATGACCTACAACATGGAGTTCATGAACACCGAGATGCACATGGCAACGTTTTTGATGGGGCTCGAGCTCTCCATGGAGGAGCGGCATACGGACCGCAATCTCATCGCCGGCATCCGCAACGGCCTCTTCGGACCTCTGGCAGGCCTGGGCGATGCCATCTTCTGGTTCACCGTGCTGCCGATCTCTGCAGGCATCTGCTGTTCGCTTGCGCAGGACGGATCTGTCCTTGGCCCTATCCTCTATATTGCCATCTGGTTCTTCATGGCCATCTCGCGTATCTGGTTTGCCGAAGCCGGCTACAACGTCGGATCCAGGCTCATCGAGAACATCGGCACGACGACCAAGTACCTTACCGAGGCTGCAGGAATACTCGGCATGATGGTGGTTGGCGGCCTCATTCCTTCGTATGTCTCGGTTGCCTTCAGCGATGACCTCGTCTTCGGCGTCGGCAGCACGACAGTGCAGAGCGTCTTCGACAACATCATGCCCAACGTCCTTCCGCTCGCGCTCGTGTTTCTGGTCTTCTGGCTCTTCAAGAAGAAGGCAAATGTCCTTGCGATCATCCTGGGCATCATCGCCTTCGGTATCCTCATGTCGTTCCTTGGCTGGATGTAGGCCCTGAAGACCGTCCTGCATAAATGCTTTCCGGGAGCCGCTTCCTGCTTCCGGAAAGCCAGCAGGCTGGCCTCGGCCAGATGGGTCGAAGCATCTGTCCGACAAGCCTGCCGGCAACCATCATTCGATGAAAGACAGAGGTGTTTGACATATATGGTTTCTTTCGATGAGCAGAAGCTCCTTGCCGCGTCCGAGCGCATCTATGGCAGAAGGGGCGAGATCGAAGCGATGGCAGACGATGCGTGCAGCCATGGCATCTCGAACATCCTTTTTTCCTCCTCGGGCGGATCCCAGGCAATGCTCGATCCATTCGCATATCTGATCAGAGCCTACAGCGGCCTGCCGGTGCGTTCTGTGCTTTCGGCAGAGCTGGTGCTGACGGGATGCAGCATGCTCGACAGCAAAACGCTTGCCATCATGTCGAGCAAGTCTGGCGATACGCCGGAGACGGTCGCAGCGGCACGCTGGCTCAAGGAGCGGGGATGCCGCATCTTTTCCATTGTGGGAAAGCCGGAATCTCCTCTTGAGGAGCTGTCTGACTATTGCTTTGTCTATGGGGAGGGAAGGCCGCAGGAGCTTGTCGCCTATATCTTCCTGGGGCGTATCCTCCAGAAGCTTGGCAGCTTTGACCGATACGATGCTTTTGCCGATGAGCTTTCATCTCTTGGCCCTGCCCTCAATTCGGTGCGCAGGCAGTTCGATGACAGGGCAATCGAGTACTGCAGGCTCTATCACGCTGAGCCGTATCACATCTGGGTGGCTTCGGGCGACCTCTGGCCGGTGTGCTACGCGTATGCCATGTGCGTGCTGGAAGAAAGCCAATGGATACGGACGAAGTCGGTTTCGAGCCCCGAGTTCTTCCATGGCACGTTCGAGCTGCTCGAGCCAGGAGTTCCGCTGACGCTGCTTGTGGGCGAGGGGCCCTGCCGCCCGCTCGATGAGCGCGTCAAGCGCTTTGCGCAGACATATACGGACAAGCTGACCGTCATAGATGCCGCCACATTCGAGCTGCCGGGAATCTCCGACGAGTTTCGTCCCCTTCTTGGCCCTGTCATCATGAATGCGGCTCTCCAGCGCATCTCCAAGAACATGGAGCACGTGACGGGACACCCTCTCGATTACCGCCGCTACTACCGCAAGGTGGAATACTGATGCAGGTCATAGGCGTAGGAGACAACGTATTCGATGTGTATGAAAATCTCGGCGTGGCCTATCCTGGCGGCAATGCCGTGAACTGTGCCGTCAGCGCAGCCCGTCTTGGGGCTGAAGCTTCGTACTGTGGTGCCATAGCTGATGATTCCTGGGGCAAAGCGATGCAGGCCAGCCTCAGGTCCGAATCGGTGGATCTCTCGCTCTGCCGTACCATCAAAGGCGGCACGACAAAGCTTGTGCGTCAGGAGCGTCATGACGGGGAGCGCTTCTTCCTCGGTGTGGATGAGGGGGATGCTTGGGTGCCCTTTCCGGAGCTCGATGCAGCCGCCCTGGCACGGCTCAGAGGGGCCGATGTCCTTCTTTCGAGCTGCAATGGCAAGGTCGAAAGCCAGCTGGGGCTCCTTGATGGCCATGAGGGGCTGCTTTGCTTCGATTTCGGCGAGAAGGAAAAATACCGCACAGAGGAATACTTCGGGAAGGTCCTTCCGCATATCGACCTTGCACAGTTCTCCATGTCTGGAGCAGACGATTTTGAAATCAGGGAGTTTCTTGATGCCTGGCCGTTTGCCGAACAGGGCATCTCTGTGCTCGTGACCCGAGGAACCGCCGCTCCGCTATTCTTCTTCCAAGGCAAGGAGGTGCGGGGCGTCCCTGCAGATGACCGGGCGGCTGACACCATGGGGGCAGGGGATTCCTTCGTGGCTGCTCTTGCCTTCTGCCTGAGCAGGCGGGGCTGGCGCCATGGGCAGACTCCTGGCACTGTTGCCGAAATCGCGGACGCCCTCGCTGAGGCGGGCAGGCATGCTGCGTGCATGTGCCAGTGCGATGGGGGATTCGGCCATCCCTATCGGTGGAAGCGTACGGTCCGCGCTGTCATCTTCGATCTGGATGGCGTCCTCGTCGAAAGCGAACCCTATTATGTGCAGCAGCTGATCGAGATCGCTGCCCGTCATGGAAAGACCTTCTCCGAAGAACAGATCGACTCGATCTACGGAAGCTCCGATGAGCATCAGCTGAATCTTCTCTGCGGGGTTACAGGAGAGGACAGGACTTCGATTGAGCGCGAATACAACGAGAGCCTCTATGAACAGCCGCTCGACTACGGCAAGGTAGCAATTCCAGGCGCTGAGGAGCTGCTTGCCTATCTGCACGACAGCAAGGTCCGTGTAGCCGTGGCATCTTCAAGCCACCTTGCCGACATCAGGCGGGCACTGGACCAATGCGGCTTTGCCAGATATGTGGACGTTGTCGCTTCGGGGTTCGATGAATGCCATGCCTCGAAGCCCGACCCAGCTGTCTACAATCTTGCCCTCGAGCGTCTTGGTGCGTCTCCGGAAGAGACTCTCATCGTCGAGGACTCGACGTATGGCATACAGGCAGGAGTGGCAGCCGGCGCAGATGTCTTGTGCCTGCGGAAGCAACATGGCCATGCAGACCGCACCGGAGCACTTCTCGAATTCGATTCCCATGACGAGATTCTCAGATATCTGGATGCCGTGCTGCATCCATCAGACAGAACGCTATAGAGGAGGTTCCCATGACAGAAGAGAAGGCCAAGCCGACAATGCTCACCTATATCGAGAGCACGCCGGACCAGCTGAAAGACAATATCGCCAATCGCGGCGATCTGGTGGGCGAGCTGGCCAGGGCATACGTGGAGGGAGGCTATGAGCGCGTCTTCATAGTCGCGTGCGGATCGAGCTCGAATGCCTCCCAGTGCGCCAAGCCATTCATGGTGAAGTATCTGGGCCATGATGTGCAGATCGTGCCTCCGGAGACATTCTGCTGCTATGAGCATGTTCTGGGACCCACTGATTTCGTGTTCGCGATTTCGCAGACTGGCTGCTCGACCAATACTATAGCTGCTCTCGACAAGCTCCGCGAGCTCGGCAGGCCTTCCATTGGCCTGACCGGCAATCTGGACTCGGATTTCAAGGAGCATGCAAGCATCCTGGTCGACTATGGAGTGGGAAAGGAGGACGTCAGCTACGTGACCCGCGGCGTCTCGACGCTCGCCCTTTTTCTCATGCTTTTTGCACTGGAAGCATCGCATGACAAGGGGCTGATAGATGACAGGGAATATGCGGATGTCGTCTCGGAGCTTGAGAAAGCACCCGATCGCCACCGCATCATGCAGAAGAATGCCCATGCCTTCTATGAGAGCCACAAAGCTGTGCTGACCTCGATGGATGTCGTCTATTCCTGCGGATTTGCCCAGGGCTATGGTCTGGCGTGCGAGTCGGCGCTCAAGATGGGAGAGACCACCAAGGTTCCAAGCTTCGCCTATGAGGCAGAGGAATACATCCATGGGCCGAATCTCCAGATCACGCCCAACTATACATTCTTCTTCTACGATGACCTTGGTGTTTCAGGTGACCGTCTTCGTACCATCTGGCGTGCGACGCGCTCGGTCAGTAATGAAGCATACTGCATCACTGACAGCAGAGAGATCGACGACGAGCATGCGGTCCGTGTGCCATTCGATGACATCCATGAGCCGATGCTGGAGCCCATCTATGTGCTTCCTGTCTGCCAGATCATCGCATACAGAGCTTCGACTGATCTCGATTCATGGGACAATCACCCCATGTTCTCGGAGTTCTCCAAGATTGCCGTGACGAAGACGGCTTCGATTTCGCACGTGATGCCTTACTGATGGCAAGCTTCTGGGGGAAGAACATGATAGGCTTCATTCTTACCGGGCACGGCGGATTTGCAGGCGGGCTCTATAGCTCTATCAAGATGATTGCTGGAGAGCAGGATGAGCTTTCCGTGGTAGAGTTTCACGACGACGAGACGGCATCTGAATTTCCTCAGCGGCTGCGTTCTGTGATAAGCGGATATGCCGAAAGCGACGACGAAGTCATCGTGTTCTGCGACCTGCAGGGAGGCACACCCTTCAATCAGGCAATGATGGCTTCTGCGGCTTTGCCGAATGTCAGCGTTGTTGCGGGGGTCAATCTGCCTTGCATGGTCACTGCGGCACTCAGCAGGCCTGAGGCGGAGAATGCCGAGAGCCTCATAGAGGAAAGCCTGGCGGCAGGCCGCACGGGCCTTGTCCACTCAGTCCTTTCTGTCTCTTCGGAGGATGAATCTAGCCAAGAGGAAGGAATCTGACAGGCTGCTCGTGTACAGGGCTGCTTTCATCCTGAAGGGCGGCAAGCATGCAGATGAGGCCGGCTGCTTGGCAGCCGGCCTCAACCCATGCTGTGCCATGATGGGGGACAGCCGCTTCTGGTCAATCTGCCTGTGCAGCAGATGAAGGGCTGCTATGCATGGCTTCTCAGAGCTCGAAATAGTCGTTTTCCATCGCCTGAAGCCTGCGCTCGAATTCCTGCATGATGGGGATGCCGGCGCTGCAGCCAATGCGAGTGGCTCCGGCCCGTACCAGATCGAGGAAGGTGTCAGCATCGCGTATGCCGCCTGCCGCCTTGACCTGCACCACATCGCCGACATGGGCTTTCATGAGGCGAACATCTTCGACAGTCGCCCCTGAGGCGCCGAAGCCTGTTGAGGTCTTGACGAAGGTGGGCCCGACTTCCTTCGCGATTCCGCACAGGGCAATCTTCTCCTCGTCAGTGAGGTAGCAGTTCTCGAATATGACTTTGGAGATGAGTCCGGCGTCCTTGCATATCGAGACGATCTGCTTCATTTCCTCTCTGATATAGTCCCAGTCGTGTGCCTTTGCCCGCGTCAGATTGATGACATAGTCGATCTCGGTAGCTCCGTTCGCGATAGCGTCCTGGGTCTCGAATTCTTTGGCGGCAATGGATGTCTGGCCGAGCGGGAAAGAGATGGCTGCACCGATATGCACATCGCTGCCGGCAAGCTCTTGCGCACAGAGCCTGGACTGGACTTGGTTCACGGCTACCATGCGGAAATGGTACTGGCGCGCCTCGGCACAGAGGCGCCGCATATCATCATCGGTCGCATACGGCTTGAGATTTGTGTGATCGACCATCTGGGCAAGGTCATCAAGGGTATATCGGGCCATCCGGACTCCTTCCATCGAAGTTCTATGTAAATACATAATTATATATTGATTAGTAAATTGTCAATAGATAATCGTTGGCATGCTGACGAACGTGTGCTAAATGCCGAATCTGCATGACATTTGGGTATTATGTCAGGGATGAAGAGATATCAATCGATTGCTCCATGGGCAGCGATAGCGAGGATGTGCCGAAAGCATTGCTGCCACATCGGCAACGGGGCCCAACGATTGATGTTCTTGCCGCTGCAGGAGGAAGCCTATGGCACTGTATGAAGACATCAGCAACGATCTGCTGGCTAAGATAAAGGATGGCACCTATCAGGAAGGCCAGCGCATTCCTTCTGAGCAGGAGCTTGCTCAGGCGTATGGAGTAAGCCGTCCGACGGTCCGCCAGGCACTGCAGCTCCTGGTGGATGATGGCTATCTCGACCGGCGGCGCAGGAGGGGGACCGTTGTCTGCCGCCCGAAAGTGCGCCAGCACTTTACGGCAGGGCTGATGAGCTTCTCTGATGATATGCGCCTGGCAGGCAACAGCACACGTACGGTAGTGATCATCTTCAAGCGCGAAAAGGCTCAGGAGTCTGTTGCAGAGGCGCTCCATATTAGACCTGGTGACGAAGTATACAAGCTTGTCCGTCTGCGGTATGTAGAGGATGCAGCCAATGTCTTCGTGGAGACATACCTCCCTTGTGCCCAGCTGCCCGATCTCGATGATATCGACTTTGCGAATGCAAGCCTGTATCAGACGCTTGCAGAGTGTGGCTCTGCCGTCGTATCGGCTCACAGACGTTTTGAGGCTGTGAGCGCGGACGGAGCGCTTGCAACACTGCTCGATGTTGCGGTAGGCGACCCGATGCTTCTCTTCTATACGGTCGGCAGCACGAAGAGCGGAGTGCCGGTCGAGTATTCGAAGGCTGTCTACCGTGGCGAAGGGAATGTCTTCGAAGTCGATGTCGCCAAGAGATAGATGGTTTTCTGCCATTCAATGCTATTCATCTTGGATGAAGCGGGCTGCTGAGAAAGAGGGAGACGGTATGCCAAGCGAGTGTATAGAGAGTTGACTGGCGAGCAGTGCGGCAAGCTGCGGCATGCCGGAAAATCGAAGAGATGCATCACTGCCGGGATGTACTGCAGCGGATTAGGGACAGATTGCGCCAATGGGTGACTCTGCATAAAACTAGAGCGGAACCGCTGGGCGGCCCCGCTCTTGCAAAACCCGAAGGTTTTTACACGTGACTACTTTATACCCGCTGGGACACCCATATGTCAACGAGCTTCCAGATGAATTCGAAATACGACACAAAGGCATTGGCGTCGTCATCATTCCCAAAACGTTCTCGATTTGCTTCAAAGGACTCTCTGAGCCGAGCAAACCGCATGGCATGTCGTTCGATTGTGGAGTCTCTTGTACAGAAGGCAGAAAGAGACCAGAGGAGGGCGGCAATCTGGGCTACGCGCAGGTTGCGCAGCTTCGTGCGCCTTGATCTGCTGTTATGAATACCATGGTCATTGAGAGAATTTGTGATAAGGAGATTTGGCGCGTAACCTGCCCTTTCTCCAGCCGTAGTGAGACCGTTCGCGATGCAGCTGTCGTGCGCGCAGGCATTTCTCAGCGCCTTAACGCTCTTGAGCACATAGTGCTCCTGACGCATGGTTTCATCGTCCCAGCGATCAGCACAAAAGAGGTAGAAGTTTGTGAATGGTCCAAATTCAAGTGCCTCGAGCAATACCCAGACGGGCATATCGTCCAGATAGTGGGCGATGAGATCACCGGAGTAGATATCATGCCGTTTGCCCTCCGAGGCACGGGCTCTGAGGGCTCCCAGAAGATGATTTCGCTCGTTATGGCTCAGCTGTGCGGCAAAACTGGAAACGATGGCATATCCATCTTCATGTCTTTCCTCGCAGAGACGCAATACACGCATCTTGGAAAAGTGCTCCACGTCTATGCAGGCAAGAAGGAATACCTCACGCATCTCACGATCAATCCTGGAGAGCGTAACGAGATCGGCAAAGTCAAGATTCACATATTCACCGATGTGTGCGCCCTCAGTTTGACGGGAAAACAGAACCCGGTAGCTCCGGGTGCGGAGATAGTTATTTGCTTCGGCAAGATAGCGTGCCGCTTCACTCTCATCGATAAGCTTGAATGTGACGCCCTGTGACTTGAGATGAGAGATTTGCTGTGTGACTGTGAGAGCAGGCTTCATGTGACCGTTTATTTGTCCAGTCTCATCGGATGAGCTGCTCTTGTCTGGCTGATTGTCAGGAGATGCCGTGTTGCATAAGCGATTTTCCTGCTCTTTGGCCCTGTACATTTGCTGCGATCGATAAAGGTCATTCCAGTGGAAGGCAGAAGAGCAAAGGGCGTCGATAAGTTCCTGCGAACTGATGCCGAGCAGGATAAGCAGCTTGCCCCAGACCAGAAAGAGAACGGCTTCGGTGTGAATGTAGAGGTCTTTGCCTGAAAGAGTTTCACTATTAGCCAGGCGATCATTCTGATGGACATAGGCGTTTCTTGCATCACGGTGGTCAGATTCGAACCTTTGCCTATCCGGAACAATATGGCTGGAGTATGGCTCCAGCTCATCGAGCATCTGGTGAGCAAGAGTCTTTGCTGGGGTGAAGTTTGCGGACCTGAGCTTGTGACATGCCCATTTGCGTACGTGACTGTCGCTTATGTCTCTTTTTACGGTGGCAAGGCGCCTGTTGAACTTTTCTGGAGGCAGTTCTTCCAGATTGTGGCCGACACGTGAAAGGGCTTCAAATGCACTGGCGGCTGCAATGAACTTAGAGTCTAGATAGATGCTGTGCTCGCTGGCAAGCATGCCGAGCATGATATCGGCAGCGCGGCCAGCATCATCTGGGAGGGAAAACCAGTTCTGAGCCATTGTCTGAAGTCTATCCTTTACATTGGGATAGTGAAAGGGCATTTGCTGGATTGCCTGTTTGGGGAGGGATGTGCGGCTTGCTTCTACGAAAGGAATGTAGGCCCTGATTGGACCTTTGACATCAGGAGATATAAGCGAAATTGAGCGGATTTCAGCCCGAAAACCCATGAAGAGGGAAAGTAGATCCCTTGCAGGCGCAATCTGCTCGTCGATTGCTTCCGAGAGCTTCGGCAGGTTACCTTTGAAGCGAAATATGAGACGATAGTCGCTCGTGAGAGAAGCTGTCTTGAGCGGTAACTCTCCGCCGCCCTCGGTGATTACGGGCCTTAAGCAGACATCTGCAGTCTTGTTTGAGTACAGGGGCAGGTCTTCCAACGCTTTAGATGAGGCGGATATCTCGGTGTCATGCCACCTATTGTTCTCATAACGTATGGATTCTTGTATGGGATTATGCTGGCACCACTCGAATAACCCATTGATGGCTACAGTCGCCTGCTCTATTAAAGGATCTTGCTCAAAGAAACAGCTCCGTGAGACGATGGCTTGTTGCGCATGCCAGTTCTCATAGGCGAATCCGGGATAGCTGACGCCCTGGCTGCCAAAAGCATCTACCAAGGTGATGTGATCGTAGTTTTGTGCCAAACCATATAAGCGTGCGCATTCACGATGGCTGCCGATTAGTATACCTTGGTCCTCATTTAACGAAATCGAGCCAAGTGGGATTTCGAGATTTACCCCTTTCTTCGTATCGAATGACCCCAGCCCTACTACTCCACTGTGTACAAAATCACCCTTCGGATCATCAAGCCAGAGGGCGGATGGAAACTTTTGGTTCTCTATGGAAATCACTCCTCGGCTCTGAGGGACTGAATGTTTTGAGAATGACGTTGAGAAGCATTCAGCGATTGCGTTCTCGATTTTACCCTTCATTGTGCACACGTTATTGACGACCGTGCCGGCCTAGCTCGAGACCAGGGATATATTCCTTGAAAGCTGCGGCAAGTCGTACCGGCTATCGTAGCAAGCTCATTGAGCTTGGCAGGCCTGATGGCGATAGCGCCGCGGCGTCCAAGAGGAGGGATTTAATGACGTATACGCCGCGGGTCTGAAAGAGACGTGTTAAACCCCTGCAGGCAGGTATCTGTTGAGCTTGAATCTACGACAAGCATATTTCAAGGCTGTCTGCAGCATCAGAAATTGGGAAGGACCAGGCATGTCCTTTTATATGCTTCTCCATATGGATGCTTCTCTATGCCCTATACTGCAGGCACAAGCTGAAACTCAAGGAGGCCATCTATGGAAAAGCTGGCTCCATCCTCATGCATTGCGGGCCGCATGTTCAGCTTCGAGCGCATCGTGCCCAGCGCTGGCAACACCGGAGATATGGTTCTCTGCAGGGATGCCGAAGGCATAGAATATGCAGCTGCGCTCGATGAATGGAGGGCAGGGGCCGCCGTGCCGCCGTCCTGTTCTGCACAGGTGACACATCTGAGCTCGACCAGGGAAAAGATTGCCCTCTTCCGGTCTCTTTTCAGGGGCAGGGAAAGTGCTTATGCCACGGGCTACATGAAAAAGGATGGAAAGATCGGCTATGGCCCGGTCTGTGCAAACCTCTGGAAGCCAGGTGTCTGCCGCAAAGGGAGGATGAATAGGGCCTGCGATGGGTGTCCTGGCAGGAAGCTGGTACCACTGGATGACAAAGCCCTCATACGTCACTTCAGGGGAAAGGATGCACGCTTCCGCGATGTCGCCGGGCTCTATCCCATGACAGAGAAGAGCGGGTGCTTCCTGCTTGTGGCAGACTTCGACGATGAGGGATGGCAGGAAGCTGCATCTGCTTACCGCACCTCCTGCATGAGCATGGGTCTTTCCTGTTCGGTGGAACGCTCACGTTCCGGCGCAGGCGCGCATGTCTGGATCTTCTTCGAGGAGGAGCTTCCTGCCGCCAAGGCACGCCAGCTTGGCACCCTGATACTGGACGATGCAAGAAGGCGCTGCTCCCATATCGGCTTTGCCTCATATGACCGGCTGTTCCCGACGCAGGATACGCTCTCCAAGGATGGACTGGGCAATCTGATCGCGCTGCCCCTCCAGGGTGCGGCTGTCGTACAGGGAAACAGCGTCTTTGTGGACGAGAGCTTCTGTCCCTATCCAGATCAATGGGCCTATCTTTCCTGCGTGAAACAGGCAAGCGCAGAAGACGTGGAACAGCTTCTCCAGAAGCAGACAGAAAGCTCTCGTCTGCCTTCTTCCGGCAGCATCTCTTGCGGCCTTCCGCTCTCTGGCGGGAGCCTGTCTGGAAAAGAGATAGAAGTGCATCTCAAGGGCATGGTCGAGATTTCACGTGCATGCCTTCCGCAGCCTGTGGTGGCAGATCTGGAACGCATGGCGGCCCTCGCCAATCCGGAATTCTTCATCAAGCAGCGCATGCATGAAAGAATCTGGAATACGCCCAGATTCCTGTGGTTCGGAGCAGAAGATGACAAGACGGTTTCGCTTCCAAGAGGATGCCTTGCCGAGGCAATCGGATATCTCAAGCTTCAGGGAGCCAAGCCTGTACTTGTAGATGAGCGCCAGAAGGGAAGGGCGCTGCATGTCTGTTTCACGGGCGAGCTCCGTCCCGGACAGAATGAGGCATTCGCGGCACTCAAGGAGCACGAAGACGGCATGCTCGTCGCCCCGACCGCCTTCGGCAAGACTGTCATCGCCTCTCGCCTCATTGCAGAGAGGGGTGTCAGCACGCTGGTGCTTGTGCCGGCTAGCCCGCTTCTCGAACAATGGAAGGCAAGCCTCGATGCCTTCCTCGAAATCAGGGATACGCCGGATGTGCTGCTGACGCCGACCGGCAGGAAGAGGAAGCACCAGCCGGATACAGTCGGCCTGATCGGTGGCGGAAGGCTTCTTCCCAGCGGCTTGGTGGATATCGCCCTTGTACAGTCCCTGACCGAAAAGGGCGAAGTCAAAGGAGACCGGCAGATCCGCAGCCTTGTCAGGAACTACGGGATGATCGTTGTCGACGAGGCGCAGCACGTCCCGGCAAGCAGCCTGATAGAGGTGCTCAAGCAGTCGAATGCCACCTATCTCTTGGGCCTTACGGCAACACCCAAAAGGCAGGACCGTCTGGACAAAGCGATAACATTCTTCATGGGGCCCGTCCGCTATACAGCAAGCGTAAAGGAGCAGATGGCAGGGCAGGGAATGGCAAGGAGGCTTGTGCCCCGCTTCACGGGCGTGCAGCCTCCGGAAAGAACCGCTCCTGCCGATTGGCAGGGAATCCTGAAGTATCTGGGTGCCCACGAGGGACGCAATGCCCTTATCGTGGATGACGTCTGCAAGGCAGCAGAAGCAGGGAGATGCCCTCTTGTGCTCACGCGCCTCGTGGACCATGCAGAACGGCTTTCAGATGCGCTGGAAAAGAGGCTCGGGCCTCATAGCGTCAGGGTCTTCATGCTTGTCGGGGCAGACGATGCAAAGACACGGAAGCGCAAGCTCCTGGAGCTTGCACGCCTGCCGCAGGATGCACAGTTCTGCATTGTGGCAACAGATAAATACCTTGGAGAAGGATTCGATGAGCCGAGGCTCGATGCGCTCTTCCTGGCAGCACCCATCTCTTGGAGCGGGCTTGTGACGCAGGACGTGGGACGCATCCACCGCACCCATGAGGGCAAGCATGAGGTTGAGGTGCATGACTATGTGGATGAGGCGATTCCGCTCTGCTGCAGGCAATGGAAATCCCGCCTCAAGACCTATGCGAAGCTGGGATATACGCTGGCTGAGGCCCATGACGGCACACCGGCAGGACATATTGTCCAAGCTGCCGAAAGCAGGAAGCTCATGGCAGAAGATATAGGTGCGGCGAGATCGAGCCTCTTCATCGCCTCTGGATGGCTGCAGAAGAAGGCCTGCACGGCGCTCTATCCCTTGCTGGAAGATGCGCGTCACCGGGGCGTGAAGGTGTCAGTACAGGTAAGCGAGGCGGCAGCAGAAAGCAACGGGGATATTCTCGAGCGTTTCAGAACGCTCGGAATCGGGGTGATATGCAGCAGCCAGAAGCCTGCCCACGCTCTGGTCTGCGACGGCAGCCTTGTCTGGTTTGGCGGCATCTCTCCGCTGGCATTTCCTGAAAAGGACGACTGCAGCATCCGCCTTACTAACGCTGAGCTGGCTGCCGAGCTTGAGGGAAGGGCCTCGCCATGATGCAGAGAGCATGCCTTCGGTTCTTTTCCGTGCTGGATGGGTGCATGTGCTCACGTCTTGTTTTACTCAAGTATACTTTAGTCATGTATACTTGAGTAAAACAGTCCATGGAAGGAGAGGCCATGTTCGTCGGACGGAGCCAGGAGCTCTCCGTGCTTGAAGAAGCCTATGCCACCGGAACATTCCAGATGGTGGTCGTGTATGGGCGCAGACGCGTGGGGAAGTCGACGCTTCTCCGCAGGTTTGCTGCCGGCAAGCCAGATGTCCGATTCTTCCAGGCACGCGAGACCAGCGCTGCCGAAAATCTCCGGGCTCTGAGTGCTGCGGTTCTCGGGCACGATGAGGCCGATCGGATGCAGCCGGCATATCCTACTTTCGAGGCAGCCCTCGAGAACGTTTTCAGATATGCAGAAGGCAGCCGGCTCATCTTTGTTATCGATGAATATCCCTATCTCGCGCAATCCTATCCAGGCATCTCATCGCTGCTGCAGAATCTGATCGATCGCTGCAAGGGTTCCTCCCGCATGATGCTGGTGCTCTGCGGGTCGTCCATGAGCTTCATGGAACATCAGGTTCTCGGCAGCAAGAGTCCGCTCTATGGCAGGCGTACAGCACAGCTGAAGGTGAAGCCATTCGATGCTTTCGATTCTGCCGCGATGCTTGCGCCTGCAGATGCACTCCGCTCCGTCGAGCTCTATTCGCTTGTCGGCGGCGTACCGCTGTATCTCGAGCAGCTCGATGGGTCGGAATCGACTGAATGGAATCTCGCCAACCGCATTCTTGGTCTGAGCCGCTATCTGTACGCCGAACCGGAGAACTATCTTTCACAGGAGGTGCGGACTCCGGCTCTCTATAATGCCGTGATCTCTGCTGTTGCCAGAGGCTGTACGCGGTCGGTGGACATCCAGAATGATACCGGGCTCTCCTCGTCTGCGGCAGCAGGCTATCTCAAGTCCCTCGAAGAGCTTGGCGTGATGGAACGGATAGCCCCGGTAGGCGATGCCAACAGGAAGCATGCCCGATATAGGATCTGCGACTGGCTCTTCCTGTCGCATTTCTCGCTTGTGGCGCGCTATGCGCAGCTGGTCGAACGTGGCATGGAGCAGCAGGCAGCCGAAAGGATAGCGCAGCGGGATCTGAGCACGTATGTGGGGCATGTGTTCGAGGATGTAAGCAGGCAATGGCTCATGAGGCAGATATCGTCGGGAAGCGTGCCCGTGCTTCCTCTTGAGGTTGGCAGATGGTGGGGAACAGATCCTCGGCATCACGAGACGGTGGACGTAGATGTCGCAGCAATCGGGCTGGACGGCGAGGTCATTGCTGGGGAATGCAAATGGGAGACGAGGCCGGTCACATCGGATGTGCTCGG
>Ga0256406_1003914_pt1 | contig 17763 bp, 12 predicted proteins | sample RumenRJG_03DNA_FD_185986 | JGI IMG/M metagenome (GOLD analysis project Ga0256406, IMG submission 185986) | Bovine rumen microbial communities from Lethbridge, Alberta, Canada - RJG_03 | ecosystem: Host-associated > Mammals > Digestive system > Stomach > Rumen | place: Canada: Alberta | collected...
ACCCTGTCCTGCAAGCTTAAATTCTGATATTCAGCTCTCAAGGTTTGCTCCAAGCCACCCAAGAGATGGCTTTGTTTTGATGTCATTCTACGCCATTGCCGCATCCACTCTATGGATTCAAACTTTTCCCTCCGGATTTCTCTCAGGCCGGAGCCTGAAAGAAAATAGAATCAGTATATTATATCATATCCTGTTCGGGGAGTGACAGAGCGGGGGAGGAGGGGGTTACGGACGGGAGAAGGCTGTTGTAAAATGATATGCATGCCAATTGCTGCAGGGAAAGCAGTCCCAGCGGGCGGCACCGTATCCATCCGGCTGAGTGGCGGCTTAGAGAATGCATCTGCATGTGCATGGCCCCGGAGGAAAGTATCATGGACAAGCCTTCTTCGTACAAAAGAATCATCACTCCGGGGTTCGGCGAATATGAGGAGAAGAAGTCCCGTTTTCTCTCCGAAGCGGTATCTGTTTCCTCGGAGACAGAGGTCAGGGAATACCTTGCGGGCGTGAAGAAGAAATACTATGACGCAAGGCACCACTGCAGTGCATACTGTCTCGGCGATGACGGCGGACTGGTCCGTTCAAGCGACGACGGGGAGCCGTCCGGAACAGCGGGAAAACCGATTCTTGAAGTTATCCTCGGTGCCGGGCTGTCCAACTGCCTTATTGTTGTGACGCGGTACTTCGGGGGAACGCTTCTGGGGACCGGGGGCCTGGTGCGGGCCTATACAAGTGCTGCGAAGGCGGCGCTTGAAAACGCGGAGACTGCGGAGATGAAGCTCTGTGATGTTCTGGAACTTACCTTTGATTATTCTCTGCACGACCGGATTTTTCATTACCTGGAGACGAAGGAAATTCCCCCGGAGAATCCGGCTTACCTGGACAGGGTAAGCATTGAGGTGAAGGTGGAAGCAGAAAAGAGCCGGGGGGTCGCAGAGGAACTTTTGTCACTGACAGCAGGGCGCGTGGAAATCCGCAGGAAGGAAACTGGTTTCTTCGCGCGGAAGAACAAATGAGGTGGAGCCAATGGCCATGGAAAACACGGAAGAAACAACCCGGGATGCATCCCGGGATTTATCCCGGAAACTCACTGAGCTTCTCGACTCAAAACAGTACACAGCCCTGCGCCAGCGCCTGGAGGATATGCAGGAAGCGGACATCGCCGCAGTCATGGACAGCATGGAAGATGAGGATTCTCTCAAGATGTTCCGTCTGCTTCCGAAAGACATGGCTGCAGATGTTTTCGCGCTGCTGGAGATTGATGATCAGCAGTATATCATTTCTTCCCTGTCGGATACCGAATCCGCGAGTGTCATTGACAATCTGATGGCGGATGATGCGACGGATCTTCTTGAGGAAATGCCTGCCAATGTCGTAAAGCGCATTCTTAAGAACGCAAAGCCGGAGACCAGGGCGGACATCAACCGTCTGATGCAGTACCCGGAGGATTCCGCCGGCAGCATCATGACGGTCGAGTATGTTGACCTGAAGGAAGAAATGACGGTGGAAGACGCGATCCGGCGGATCCGCAAAATCGGGCTCGACTCCGAGACAGTCAATATCTGCTACGTCGTCGATCAGAAGCGGGTTCTGAGGGGAACCGTCGCACTCCGTTATCTCATCATCCGAAAGCCCGACGAGAAGATCGGCGACATTATGAATGAAAATGTCGTCTCAATCAGCACGACGACGGACCAGGAAGAGGCGGCCGCTCTCTTCAAAAAGTATGATTTCACGGCGATGCCGGTCGTCGACCGCGAGAACCGGATGGTCGGTATCATCACCATCGATGATGTCGTCGATATTATCGATGAAGAGGCCACTGAGGATATCCAGAAGATGGCCGCGATCATCCCGACCGAGAAGCCGTATTTCCGCACGACGACGCTCGAGACGTATAAGAAGCGCATGCCGTGGCTGCTCATCCTCATGATCTCCGCGACCTTCACCGGACGGATCATCACGAATTATGAGAACGCGCTCGCCGCCTACACCGTACTTACGGCGTACATCCCGATGCTGATGGACACGGGCGGAAATTCCGGTTCACAGGCATCGGTGTCCATCATCCGAGGACTGTCGCTGCACGAGATTGAATTTCGTGATTTCTTCCGTGTCATCTGGAAGGAAATCCGCGTCGCGGTTCTGTGCGGCATCACGCTGGCGGGCATCAATTTCGTGAAACTGATGCTGCTCGACCATGTGACCGGCACGATCGCCCTGATTGTCTGTGCAACCCTTGTCTGCGTCGTGCTCATCGCCAAGTGCATCGGCGCCATTCTGCCGCTTGTCGCGCAGAAACTTGGCTTTGATCCGGCTGTCATGGCAAGTCCACTTCTTACGACCATCGTGGATGCGGTCTCGCTGCTCATCTATTTCAATATCGCAACGCGCATACTGCATCTGTGACTGCCGACAGCTGCAGATGACTGCAGCTTTTCCATAATGACCGCGGATGTGCGGATATAAAAAGGGAGCCATGAGTTTTGACGTTAAAACTCATGGCTCCCTGTCTGTTATTACTTACTTACTGTTAATCGGACCCGTCTTTGCTGCTGATCAGGAATTGATCAGGAATTCTTCTTCTGGGAAGCGGAGATCTCAGCTCTCTTGCGCATGCGGGCGTCGAGAATCTTCTTGCGGATGCGCAGACTCTTCGGAGTCACCTCCAGGAGCTCATCGGTGTCGATGAAGTCGATTGCCTGCTCGAGGGAGAGAATCTTCGGCGGGACAAGGCGGAGCGCCTCATCGGATGCGGAGGTGCGCGTGTTGGTGAGGTGTTTGGTCTTGCAGACATTGCAGAAGACATCCTCGCCCTTGCCGGCTTCACCGATTACCATGCCGGCATAAACCTCGGTGCCGGGTGTGATGAAGAGGTTTCCTCTCTCCTGTGCATTGAAGAGGCCGTAGGTGACTGCCTGGCCGGCTTCAAACGCGATGAGGGAACCCTGCTTGCGGTATTCGATATCACCCTTGTACGGCTCATAGTCCTTGAAAATGGTGTTCATGATGCCGGTTCCCTTGGTGTCCGTCAGGAATGAATCATGATAGCCGATGAGACCGCGGGAGGGAATTTCAAACTCGAGACGGGCATACCCGTTGTTGGCAGTGCCCATGTTCACGAGGACGCCCTTGCGCTCGGAAAGCTTGCTGATGACGGAGCCGGAGTACTCCTCGGGGACGTCAATGTAGCACTGCTCAATGGGCTCGAGCTTCTTGCCCTTTTCATCGTACTTGTAAATAACTTCCGGCTTGCCGACTGCAAATTCGTAGCCCTCGCGGCGCATCATTTCGATGAGAACGGAGAGATGCAGCTCGCCTCTTCCGGAAACCTTGAAGGCATCGGTGGAATCCGTGTCTTCGACGCGGAGAGAGACATCCGTGTTGAGCTCGCGGTAGAGACGGTCGCGCAGATGACGGGAGGTTACATATTTGCCCTCACGGCCTGCGAGCGGAGAGTCGTTGACTCTGAACTCCATGCTGATGGTCGGCTCACTGATCTTCTGGAACGGAATCGCAACCGGATTCTCGGGCGAGCAGATCGTGTCGCCGATCTTGAGGTCTTCGATACCGGAGACAGCGACGATGGATCCGATGGTGGCTTCCTGTACGTCTACCTTTTTAAGGCCGTCGAACTCATAGAGCTTGGTGATGCGGACTTTTTCCTGCTTGTCGGGATCGTGGTGGTTTACAATGACGCACTCCTGCCCGACACGGATGGTTCCGTTCGAGATCTTGCCGACGCCGATACGGCCGACGAACTCATTGTAGTCGATGGTCGAGATCAGCATCTGCGTGCCTGCATCCGGATCTCCCTTGGGAGCCGGGATGTAATTGACGATGGTTTCGAACAGGGGTTTCATGGAAACTCCCGGAGAACCGAGATCAAGGGTTGCAATGCCGGCCTTTGCGGAGGCAAATACGAACGGGCAGTCGAGCTGCTCATCGCTTGCGCCGAGGTCCATCAGAAGTTCGAGAACTTCATCGATGACCTGGGTCGGACGGGCACCCGGACGGTCAATTTTATTAATGCAGACAATGACCGGAAGATTGAGGGCCATTGCCTTGGAAAGGACGAAACGGGTCTGTGGCATAGGGCCTTCAAAAGCGTCGACGACAAGGATGACGCCGTCGACCATCTTCAGGACACGCTCCACCTCACCGCCGAAATCCGCGTGGCCGGGGGTGTCTACAATGTTGATTTTGATGCCATTGTAATAGACAGCGGTATTCTTGGACATGATGGTGATGCCGCGCTCACGCTCGATGGCGCCGGAATCCATGACACGGTCCTGCACCTCCTGGTTCTCGCGGAATACACCGCTCTGGCGGAGAAGTCCGTCGACCAGTGTGGTTTTGCCGTGGTCGACGTGTGCAATTATGGCTACATTACGAACATCATTTCTTGTTTGAATCATTTTTATACTCCGTCCCGGCAAAAAACGCGAACGCGGTTTTGCCGAATGCGGCATCTACTGGTGCCAAGGGCACCGATGCTGCGGTCTGCATCTCCTGCATCGGCAGGATTTGCAAACTTTCTACTTATGTTAATGTGAACTGTCAAAACGCTCAAAACTGTTGTATTTTATCATTCACTTATTTCGTATGCAAGTGGCGCGGGGAAAAAACCGGCGGGATGGCACATTCCATCGCCGGTGCGGTTATGGTATGATGAACAAAGAATCTGGAAATTTTATTTAAAATTTGAGGATAAAATTGGTTCCGGCGTGTTTGTGCGGTGCCAAGGGAGGAACATGAGCAGAATCATTCTGAAGCTGAGCGGGGAAGCACTCGCCGGCGACAAGAAAACGGGTTTTGACGAAGAGACAGTAAGGAAGGTAGCAAAACAGGTAAAGCAGCTGGCTGATGCCGGAACACAGATCGGCGTAGTTATCGGCGGCGGCAATTTCTGGCGGGGACGCACCGGGACAGAGATCGACCGCGTCAAGAGCGATCAGATCGGCATGCTGGCGACCGTCATGAACTGTATTTATGTCTCGGAAATTTTCCGCGGCGAGGGAATCGGAACCTGCATTCTCACACCATTTGAAATCGGCGGAATCACGAAGCTTTTTTCGAAGGACCGTGCCAATAAGTATTTCGCGCAGGGGATGGTTGTGTTCTTTGCAGGCGGCACGGGACATCCGTACTTCTCAACGGACACGGGCGTTGTACTCCGGGCGATTGAGGTGGATGCGGACTACATCCTGCTGGCCAAGAACATCGACGGAATTTACAATGCGGATCCGGCCAAAGATCCGACTGCAAAGCGGTATGACCGTATTTCCATCGATGATGTGATTGCGCAGGGACTGCAGGCAGTTGATATGACGGCTTCGATTCTCGCAAAGGAAAATCACATGCCGATGCGCTGCTTTGCATTGAAGGGGGATAACAGCATCGTAAAGGCTGCGGAGAGCGACGAAGAGCATTTCGACGGAACCATCATCACAGCGGACTAGACAGGTGCACATCCGCAGGCCGGGGTATTCCGGCCCTGCTTTGAAATAAATAGGAGATCAGAAGGGGTAACGTATGAACGAACAAATCAAAGAGTATGATGAGAAGATGAAGAAGACCGTGGATTTTCTCAAGGAAGATCTTCAGTCTATCCGCGCAGGACGCGCCAATCCGCATGTCCTCGATAAGCTCCGCGTGAATTATTACGGCACGCCGACACCGATTCAGCAGGTTGCGAATGTCAGTGTTCCGGAGGCTCGTATTATCCAGATCAGTCCCTGGGACAAGAGCCTCATTAAGGAGATTAACAAGGCAATCCTCGCTTCGGATATCGGCATCACACCGGTCTCGGATGCTTCGACCATCCGCCTTGTTTTCCCGGAACTGACAGAGGAGCGCCGCAAACAGCTGTCGAAAGATGTGAAGAAGCGTGGTGATGAGGCCAAGGTCGCCATCCGCAATGTGCGCCGCGACGGCATCGAAGCTGTCAAGAAGGCAGAAAAGTCGGAAGGCCTTCCGGAAGACCAGTCCAAGGATTTACAGGATGAGCTTCAGAAGCTGACAGACAAGTACGGCAAGACCGTCGATGAGATTATCGATGCAAAGACGAAGGAGATTATGACGGTCTGACGGCAGGTACAGAGAAGAAAAGAGGGCGGGCAGATACCGGTTTTATGCCGGTGTCTGCCTGTTTATGGTTGTAAGAAAGGCCTTTCTGCCGAACGGAAAAGATATGGGCAGGGGCATTTAAGAAGGGGAGCCTACGTTTATGGAAGAGACAAGAAGCGTGCCGCAGCATGTTGCCATCATTATGGACGGCAACGGGAGATGGGCAAGGAAACGCGGACTGCCGCGCACAGCCGGACACTATCAGGGGGCTAAGGTCGTCGAACAGATTCTCTACGATGCGGATGCAATGGGAATCAAGTACCTGACGGTATATGCCTTTTCCACGGAGAACTGGTCACGGCCGCAGTCAGAGGTGAAGACACTGATGAATCTTCTGCGCACGTACATGAGGACAAGTCTTCAGAAGTGCGCTAAAAACAATGTCCGGATCCGTGTTCTCGGCGACAGGTCAAAACTGGATGAGGATCTGATTGAGGCCATTGATGACCTTGAGAGGGACACAAAAAACAACACCGGACTTCAGTTCCAGATCGCAATCAATTACGGCGGACGCGATGACATCCGGCGGGGCGTGATGAAGATTGCCGAGAAAGTCAGGAGCGGAGAGCTGGACCCGGCTTCCATCACGGAGGAGACGGTCTCTGAAAACCTTGACACAGCGGACATCCCGGATCCGGATCTGCTCATCCGCACATCCGGAGAGCTTCGCATCTCCAATTTCCTCATCTGGCAGTGTGCCTATACGGAATACTATTTCACGGATGTGCTCTGGCCGGACTTCAATAAAGAAGAACTTCAGAAGGCTGTCGATGCCTATATGCACCGTGAGCGCCGGATGGGCGGATTAATGCAGTAGTGAGCGGGAGGAGCAGACGTGAAAACGAGAGTTATCAGCGGTATCTTTTTGGGAATTATTACGGTTGCAGCCGGACTTCTCGGCGGCCCCGCCGCGGGCATCATTCTTGCTGCCTGCGCACTTGTAGGCTATCACGAGCTCTGCCGGGCGGCAGGAGTTCTTACACCGGGCGGCGCAGTTGCGGAGGCGTCCGATGAGAAGGAACTGATCACGGTCGAAATGCTTAAGAAACGCAACCACACGAATGCACTTGAGATCCTCGGATACGGCATAACCGCACTCTACTATGCAGGAATTATTTTCCTGCCGGAGAAAGCAGTGAACAGTTTCACGCTGCTTGTCATCGTGCTGCTGATCCTCGGAGAGATGCTGATTTATGTCGTCACGTTCCCGAAATTCCACGCGGATCAGATCATGACAGCCATCTTTGCATTTCTGTATGCGTCGCTCCTGTTAAGTTTTCTCTACCGGGCGCGCTGTCTTCCGCACGGGATTTATATTTACACACTGATTTTCTTCTGCACCTGGATCTGCGACACCGGGGCATATTTTGCCGGCCGTTTCTTCGGAAAACACAAGATGGCCCCCATCCTGTCCCCGAAGAAGACGAAGGAAGGTGCTGTCGGCGGAGTGGTTTCTTCCGTAATTCTCTGCTGCCTGCTCGCCGTTTTCTATGATCTGCGCCATCCGGAACAGAAGCTGCATCTTGAAATCGGATTCATGCTGATCGGCGCTGTCGGTGCTGTCATCAGCATCTTCGGGGATCTAGCCGCATCGGCTGTCAAGAGAAACCACAACATCAAGGATTACGGCGACTGCATCCCCGGACACGGCGGCATCATGGACCGGTTTGACTCGGTTATTTTCACAGCGCCGAATATCTATTTTCTTGCGGTGCTGCTGCTTCGGACGATCGGAGAATTATAGGAACAGGCGGGGAGCGGTCAGAAGACCCCGGCTTTCCAGTCCCGGCCCTGCATACACGATTCAGTGAAAACCCGGGCTGCCCGGATTTTCTCTGCAGGGACCTGCTTCTTTGGAGGAGATGTATGAAGAATATTGTGCTTATCGGTTCCACGGGGTCGATCGGAACACAGACCCTGGATATCGTGCGCGCACACCGTGACGAACTTACGATTACGGCGCTCGCAGCCGGACGGAATGTTGAGAAGATGGAGGAGCAGATCCGCGAGTTCTCCCCGCTTATGGCCTGTCTTTATGATGAGAGTGCCGCAGCGGATTTAAAGGAGAGAGTGAGGGACCTGCCCGTGCGCATAGTCTGTGGGATGGACGGCCTCCTTGAGGAAGCAGAGCTTGCGGAGTCGGACCTGTTTCTTAATGCGGTCGTCGGGATGATCGGTATCCGTCCGACATTGGCGGCCATTCATGCCGGCAAGACCATCGCACTCGCGAACAAGGAGACACTTGTGACTGCCGGGCATCTCATCATCCCAGCGGTGAAAGAGGCCGGCGTACAGCTCCTCCCGGTGGATTCCGAACACAGCGCGATTTTTCAGTGTATGAACGGGGAGCCGAAGCGGCGCGTGAAGAAAATTCTGCTCACTTGTTCCGGCGGCACGTTCCGCGGAAAAAAGCGGGAAGAGCTGGTTAACATGACGGCAAAGGATGCGCTTAAGAATCCGAACTGGAGCATGGGGAATAAGGTTACGATTGATTCGGCAAGCCTTGTAAATAAGGGACTTGAAGTCATGGAGGCCACCTGGCTTTTCGGCGTTCCTGCATCCCGGATTGAGGTTCTTGTGCAGCCGCAGAGCATCTGTCACTCAGCCGTCGAATATGTGGACGGCTCTATCATTGCACACCTTGCCAGCCCCGATATGCACCAGCCGATTCAGTATGCGCTTTTCTGGCCGGACCGGCGGGAACTGGATATTCCGGAGCTTGATCTTCTCTCGGTCGGCGATGTCCATTTTGAAAAACCGGATACCGACACGTTCCGAGGGCTTCCGCTTGCTTACCGTGCATCGGAAGCGGGAGGAAGTATGCCCACGGTTTTCAATGCCGCGAACGAAGAGGCAGTCTCTCTTTTCATGAAGGACCGGATTCATTTTCTTGACATCTATGACCTCATCGAGGCAGCAATGGATGAACACAGCGTCGTTCCGAATCCCTCTCTTGAGGAAGTCCTCGCGGTCGGTGAAGAGGCAAGGCAGTCCGTCAGGAGATATGCAGAGAAGATTTCTTCCTGAGCGGAGCGCCGGAACAGCCGGGCATTAAATTTTTTGAAAAATTTCGTAAGGTCTCCTTTTTGCAGTGAATCCGCGGCTGAGCGGTGAACGGCTTCTTTTTCTGTTCACAATTCGGCCGCGGATTCATGCTAATATTAGAAAACCCGGATACGGACAGGAGGGGGAGAAGAAAGCCCTCGGGGAATTCGATATGATTGTAAGTATTCTTATTTTTATTCTGATTTTCAGTGTCCTTGTCATCTCGCACGAGTTCGGACATTATTCCATCGCGCGCAGAAACGGAATTCAGGTCAATGAATTCGATATCGGCATGGGTCCTACGCTCTGGCATCACAAGTCAAAGAGCGGGACCGATGTGTGTGTCAAGGCGCTTCCCATCGGCGGTGCGTGTGTTTTTGACGGAATGGACACCCTTGATGAGGAGGGAAGAAAGAAGCTTGACGAGCACGCATTTCCGAATGCAAGTGTATGGGCGCGCATCGCAACCGTCCTCGGCGGACCGTTCGCAAATTTCCTCCTCGGATATATACTCGCGGTCATCATCGTGGCCTTCTGCGGGTCGGACCTTCCCGTCGTGCAGCAGGTCATGCAGGATTCGGCTGCCGAGGAGGCGGGACTTCAGCCCGGCGATGTCATCACGAAGATTAACGGCCGGAGTATTCATGTTTACCGTGAGGTGAGTCTCGAGTCCATCTTTAATTACGGCGAGCAGCTCACCATCACCTATGAGCGGAACGGGGAGAAGAACACGGTTGTCCTCACTCCGAAATATTATGAGGATGATGACCGATACTACATCGGCCTTGTCGGAGGCGGAGAGACCGTGCGGTGCAATGCGTTCACGGTGTTCCAGTATGGTTGGTATGAGATTGAATACTGGCTCCGCGCAACATACGGTTCTCTTGGGCTGATTTTCCGAGGGCACTTTGACATCAATGATCTGTCAGGGCCGGTCGGCATCGTAAAAACGGTTGATGATACCTATACAGAGACAAAACAGTATGGTATTCCGACCATGGTACTGACCTTCATGAACCTCACGACACTTCTCTCCGTCAACCTCGGTGTCATGAATCTGCTGCCGCTTCCGGCTCTCGACGGAGGCCGTCTTGTATTTCTGATCATTGAGGCCATCCGCGGCAAGCCGGTACCGCCGGAGAAGGAGGGGATGATACATCTTGCAGGTGTCATCGCGCTCATGATTCTCATGGTTGTGGTACTGTTCAACGATATCGGCAAATTCTTTGCGTAGTTCTTATTCTCGCCCAAACGGATCCCGGACAGCTCCCGGGACGGCGGCGGAAGAAAGAGACTTGGAACAGATAAGGGGGAACATATGGCATACAGGGATCATACAAGGGTTGTGCGGATTGGAGACCGTCTCATCGGCGGAGGCAATCCGATTCTGATTCAGTCGATGACGAATACACCCACGGAGGATGTGGAGGCAACCGTCGCCCAGATCCTCCGGCTCGAAAAGGCGGGCTGCGATATTATCCGCTGCACCGTTCCAAACGAGGAAGCCGCGAAGGCCATCGGGCAGATCCGCAGACGGATTCATATTCCGCTGGTTGCGGATATTCACTTTGATTACCGTATGGCAATTGCGGCCATTGAGAATGGTGCCGACAAGGTCCGGATCAATCCCGGCAATATCGGGGGAGAAGAAAAACTCGACGCGGTGGTGCGCTGTGCGAAGGAGCATGGAGTTCCGATCCGGGTCGGAGTGAATTCCGGCTCTCTTGAGAGAGATCTTGTGGAAAAGTACGGCGGGGTGACGCCGGAGGGACTTGTCGAGAGTGCTCTTGACAAGGTTTCCATGATTGAAAAATGCGGCTACAGCAACATCGTAATCAGCATTAAATCCTCGGATGTTCTCACCTGCGTGAAAGCGCACGAGATCCTTGCGCAGAGAACGGACTATCCGCTGCACGTCGGCATTACAGAGGCGGGCACGGTCCGGGGCGGAACCATCAAGAGCTCTGTAGGCCTCGGGATTATTCTCTATGAGGGAATCGGGGACACCATCCGGGTGTCGCTCTCGGGCGATCCGGAAGAAGAGGTTTATACGGCAAAGCAGATCCTGAGAGATCTCGGGCTCCGGAAAGAGGGAATTGAGGTTGTTTCCTGCCCGACCTGCGGACGCACCAAAATCGATCTCATCGGGCTTGCAGACAAGGTCGAGGAAATGGTGAAGAATTATCCGAACCTGAATATCAAAGTAGCCGTCATGGGCTGCGCCGTGAATGGCCCCGGGGAAGCGAAAGAAGCCGATATCGGCATCGCGGGAGGCCTGCATGAAGGGCTTCTCATCAAAAAGGGCGAAATCGTAAAGAAGCTCCCGGAAGATGAGCTTCTTCCTGCGCTGAAGTATGAACTGGATCATTGGAATCAGTAAAGTATGTCCAAACCGTTTCTTGAAGTTTTTCCGAAACTGAATATCCGGGATGAAAAGCTGAAGGGTATGTTCGAGGAGACGGCAGTGGAGAAAATCTGCTGCAGCTCGGATCATACCCGTTTTAAGGTCGTCGTTTCCTCTTCTCACCTCATTCACAAAAAGTATGTTTATGCGATGGAGGAGCTTTTAGAGCAGCAGGTTTTCACGGACCCGGGGACGAAGGTTTATATAGCAGAGCGTTACTCTCTTTCGGCGCTCTATACGCCGGAACAGCTGATGCGGGAGTATTTTGATTCGCTTGCCGCGGAATTCGGCCACGATTCTCCTGTTGCCGGAACGTATTTTGCCGGCGCGAAGATGGACTATTCCGTCCCGGGGACGGTCACTGTCACGCTTGAGGACTGCTGCTTTACAAGAGACATGGCCGAGAATATGCGCGAAGCGCTCGAGAGAGTTTTCACGGGGCGCTGCGGCATCCCGACGAAGTTTGAGATCCGTTTTGAAAAGCGCGGCCGCGAAAGGAAGCAGATTCTTGACTGGCATCCGAATGCACAGACGCCGGGCGCGGAAATGCGCAAGGCGGCCGGCGCAGAGGATGAGAAAGTGAACTCTGCCGTCCGGGACAGGGCGGCAGAGACGGCAGGAAGTGCGCACCCCGTCAAAACTGTTCTGACGGGCACCGGTGCGCCTTCGGAGGGAAATTCCTACGGCAGCAGGGGAAGGAATTTCTCCCCGAGAGGAAATCAGAGAGGGCAGAAAGGACAGAAGGGACAAAAAGGGTATCGGTTTTCGAATAATCCGGACTGTATATACGGCCGGGACATCGATGAAAACACGGCAAATGTGCGCCTTTCCGAGATCGTCGGGGAAATCGGCGAGGTGACGGTGCACGGGCAGATCCTCGGAGTCGACCGGCATGATATCCGGAACAACAAGACCATCGTCCGCTTCGGCATCACGGATTTCACGGATTCTATTTACTGCAAGATCTTCATCGGGACAGAATTTGCCGACGCGCTTCTTTCGGATCTCAAAGAGGGGTCCTTCGTTCGCCTTCGCGGCGTGACACAGATGGATAATCTCGACCATGAGGTCATCATCAGCTCCATCCGCGGCATCGTGAAAATATCGGATTTCACGACAAAACGCAAGGACACCGCCGAGGTAAAGCGGGTCGAGCTTCACTGTCACACGAAGATGAGCGACATGGACGGCGTCACGGAATGCTCCGATATTGTAAAACAGGCCTATAAGTGGGGCATGCCGGCCATCGCCATTACGGACCACGGCAATGTTCAGGCCTTTCCCGAGGCAAATCACACACGGGATGATCTGCTCGATGGCCTTAATAAACAGCGGAAGGCGGAGGGCCTGCCGCAGGTGAGTGACCAGGATTTCTTCAAGGTGATCTACGGGGTCGAGTGCTATCTGGTGGATGATCTGCGTCCGGTTGTCTCTTTCGGCAGCGGGGAGAATAAGGACACGCGAATCGAGGACCGCACCTATGTTGTGTTCGATCTCGAGACGACGGGTTTTTCGCCGGAGCGGGACCGTATTATCGAAATCGGCGCCTATAAGGTCCGGGTGGAAAGAAAAACAGAAGACCCGAACGATCCCTTTGCGGAAAATTCATACCTTGAGGGCACGATCGTCGATGAGTTCACGAAGCTTGTGAATCCGCAGATTCCAATCCCTTACCGCATCTCGAGGCTTACGCATATTACGGATGAAATGGTCATCGGACAGGATCCGATCGAGAAGATACTTCCGCAGTTTCTTGAATTCTGCAGAGGCTGTGTTCTGGTTGGCCATAATGTAGGATTTGATATCGGATTCATCCGCGCGGGCGCGAAACGGCAGGGCCTTCCCTGCGATTTTTCCACCATCGATACACTTGGAATTGCCAGGGCAGAGCTTCCGGGGCATGCGCACTATACGCTGGATGCCGTCGCGAAAATGCTGAATGTCGAGCTCGATTCACACCACCGCGGCAGTGATGATGCGAAGTGCACGGCGGATATTTTTGACAAGTTCCTTCCGATGCTCTCAGATGACGGGATTGAAAATTACGGCGGACTGAACCGCCTCACGGAAGACAGTCCCGAGGTGATCAAGCATCTTACGCCGCTCTATCACTGCATCCTGCTCGCGAAGAATAACACGGGAAAACTCAATCTCTACACGATGATTTCGGATTCGCATCTCAAGTATTTCCAGAGAAAGCCGCGAATCCCGAAGAGCGAACTCATAAAGCACCGCGAGGGAATCATCGTCGGCAGTGCCTGCGTTGCAGGCGAACTGTATCAGGCAATCCTCGAGAACAGATCGGAAGAGGCGATCACGGAGATCGCAAAATTTTACGATTATCTCGAAATCCAGCCGACCGGGAACAATAAGTTCCTCATCGGGGCTAAGGACCGGGACGGTGCGCCGCGTTATCCGGAAATTCAGCGGCCCGAGGATATTCAGAACATAAACAAGCGGATTGTTGCTCTGGGAGAGCGGCTCGGAAAGCCGGTCTGCGCGACGTGCGATGCACATTTCCTCAATCCGGAGGATGAGATTTACCGCACGATTCTCATGGACGGCATCGGCATGACCGATGAAGAGCCGGCTCCGCTGTATCTGCGCACAACTGATGAGATGCTGAAGGAATTTGAGTATCTCGGCAAAGAAAAGTGCGAAGAGGTTGTCATTACCAATACGCGCAGAGTGGCGGATATGATTGAACCGATCCGTCCTGTCCGTCCCGACAAGTGCCCGCCGGTCATTCCGAACTCGGATCAGATGCTGACGGATATCTGCTACCGCAGGGCACATGAAATGTACGGAGATCCTCTTCCGGAGGTGGTGGAGGCAAGGCTTAAAAGAGAGCTTACTTCCATCATCAAGAACGGTTATTCCGTCATGTACATTATTGCGCAGAAACTCGTCTGGAAGTCGAATGAGGACGGTTATCTTGTCGGCTCCAGAGGCTCCGTCGGATCGAGTTTTGTCGCTACCATGGCCGGCATCACGGAAGTGAATCCGCTGCAGCCGCATTACCTCTGCCCGAATCCGGACTGCAAGTATTCGGAGTGGGACAGCGAAGAGGTCCGGGCAAACATGCTCAATACCGGAATCGACCTTCCGGAGAAGATGTGTCCGAAGTGCGGCACGAAGATGAAGGGCATCGGCTTCGGAATCCCGTTCGAGACCTTCCTCGGTTTCAAGGGCGACAAGGAGCCGGATATTGACCTGAATTTCTCGGGAGAATATCAGGCCAAGGCCCATGCGTACACAAAGGTTATCTTCGGCCACGAACAGACCTTCAAGGCCGGCACGATCGGAACAGTCGCCGATAAAACGGCTTACGGCTATATCAAGGGGTATTTTGAACGGCAGGGTACGCCAAAACGAAACTGCGAGATTGACCGGATGGTGCCGCACCTCGTGGGTGTGCGCCGTTCAACCGGCCAGCATCCGGGAGGAATCGTTGTTCTCCCGATGGGTGAGAACATTAATACGTTTACGCCTGTGCAGCATCCGGCGAATGATATGACGACGGATATCATCACCACCCATTTTGATTATCATTCGATCGATCACAATCTTCTGAAGCTGGATATTCTCGGACATGATGATCCGACCATGATCCGCTTCCTGCAGGACATTACAGGCGTCGATCCGATGGAGATTCCGCTGAACGATCCGAAGGTCATGAGTATCTTCAAGAGTCCGGAGGCCCTCGGAATCCGGCCGGAAGACATCGGAGGCGTGTCCACGGGCACACTCGGAATTCCGGAGTTCGGAACGAAGTTCGTCATCGGCATGCTGGAGAAGACAAAGCCCTCGACCATGACCGAGCTTGTCAAGATTTCCGGTCTTTCCCACGGCACGGATGTCTACCTCGGAAATGCGGAGACGCATATCGAAAACGGTGACTGTACGCTTCTTACGTGCATAGGCTGCCGTGACGATATCATGAGCTATCTGATCTCGAAGGGACTGGACCCGTCGCTTTCCTTCACGATCATGGAGCGTGTCCGAAAAGGCAAGGTCGCCGCGGGCAAGGTCAAGGAATGGCCGGAATGGAAGGAAGAGATGAAGAAGCACGATGTGCCGGACTGGTACATCGACTCCTGTGAGAAGATTAAATACATGTTCCCGAAGGGACATGCTGCGGCATACGTCATGATGGCGCTGCGCATCGCATGGTTCAAGGTCTATCGGCCGCTGGCGTATTACTGCGCATATTTCAGCATCCGCGCCACGAATTTTGACTATGCCATCATGGCGCAGGGACAGACAGCGCTGCAGGGCTGGTACGATGCGACTTCTGCGAAGGAAAAGCGTTCGGCGAAGGAAGATGACATGCTCGACGATGCAAAGCTCGTGCTCGAATATTATGCGCGCGGCTATACATTTGCTCCGATCGATCTCTCGATCGTAAACAGTCGCCACTTCCAGATCGTTGACGACAGACTCATGCCATCGCTCGTGAGTATCAATGGTATGGGTGAGAAGGCGGCGGATGCAGTTGTCGAGGCCGTGAAGGATGGCCCCTTCACTTCGAGAAATGATTTTCGCAGCCGCACGAAGGTTTCCCAGACGAACATCGACCTCATGGACCAGCTCGGAATTCTCGGGAATCTTCCGGAGAGCGATCAGATCTCGCTGTTTGATCTCTTCGGCAAGGGAATGTAAACGTCTGAAAGTCCTGCCTGCAGAACGTTCAGACCGCTGAATCGGTGCCGGCGGACCGTAATGACTCTGGCATCGGGGATGCCGCATCCGGCAAAACTGCATAAGCGGATGTTGCCGGGGCGAGGTAAGAGTATGCGGATTGGAAAATTTCCGGATGAACCGGAGAAGGACAGGGCGGCAGAAGAGCTCGCAAATGACGCGCGCGAAAGCAGTTCCAGGACAGCGCGCGAGGTCTACCGCTCGCTCGATCAAAAGGGAAAACGGCAGTATTTTGAGGACTATATTCTGCCAAAACTCCTCGCAGCCGCGGCGGCTTTAGCGGCGGTCCTTTTTCTCCTCGTGATGGTGTTCGGAAAGAGCAGCACGGACTATTCGGTCTATGCGCTGTTCATGGACTATTCTCTTGACAGCAGTTCATCCGAACGCCTGACATCGGCGCTGGACGAGGCGTTTGATACAAAGACATCGCAGAAACCGGTTCTTCTCGATGACAGCAAGAAAATGCAGCTTCAGGGCAAAGAACAGCTGGAGACGCTTCTCTATAACCGGCAGGTCGATGTTATCATCGCGGACAGGGATGTTTTTACGGAGCTCGCCGCGGATGGAGATGTCCTTGATCTCTCGCAGGTTTTTACGGAAAAGGAGCTTACATCTTTTGCCGCGGAGCTGGGAAGAGAGGCCGGGAGCGGGGATGATTCGTACGGCGGACTTCTTCTGAAAACTCCCGGTTATCTTGAGAGTGAGGACGTCGATGAGACCGGCGTCGGAAAGGGCGAAGAGGAGTACTACGGCCTTGACCTTACCGGCTGCCGCCTGCTCTCGGAAAATGATGCCGGAGATTCTGAGACTTCGGACCTTGTGCTGATGGTCGCGGGAAATACGGAACGGCTTTCGGGGGCCGTCCGCTTCACAGAAGTGCTGCTGGAACTTGAGTAATTCTTCGGGGAAAGTATCCGGGACAGAACGCCCGTACGGGAAACTCCGGAATCAGTATTGTCCGGACAGGAACCGGACGGATAGACTTAAGACAAAGACAGAAATACTGAAAGGCGGAGTCATCCTGACTTCGTCTTCTAAGAATCGGAAAGAATCATGGGAAAAAAGAAAGAAAAGGCCGGGGCGGCCGGAACAGCAAAGCAGGAAGAGAAAAAAACCGTGCAGTCCGCGGAGAATATTGCAGCGTTCGATCCGACAGGGGCAGTATCTCCGGCGGGAACAGATGGAAACAGGGCAGCCGCAGAGGCTGAAGAACCCGAGGAAGAGACAAGGCCGGACCGTTTTCAGATGTTCCGGCAGGGCAACCCTTACAATGATTTCATGTCGCGTGTCTTTGACCTTGCCTTGCTTAATATTCTCTGGCTTATCTGCTGCATTCCCATCATCACCATCGGTGATTCGACAGCTGCTCTGTATTATGTTGCCCTGAAGATTGTCCGTGGAAAAGATCACGGCATCGCAAAGGAATTTTTTCATTCATTCCGCGAAAACTTCCGGCAGTCGATCGGATATACAGTAATTCTGCTTCT
>Ga0256406_1003915_pt1 | contig 17763 bp, 11 predicted proteins | sample RumenRJG_03DNA_FD_185986 | JGI IMG/M metagenome (GOLD analysis project Ga0256406, IMG submission 185986) | Bovine rumen microbial communities from Lethbridge, Alberta, Canada - RJG_03 | ecosystem: Host-associated > Mammals > Digestive system > Stomach > Rumen | place: Canada: Alberta | collected...
TAAAAGGACATGAAAAAGAGATTCCATGCCTATCGGAAGGCGGTTGCTTCATGTCTGAAGGCACCTATACAGAAGAAAAAAATCATCCTTATAAAAAATACTTTCCCAAAACGCATGGTCACTTTTTACCTACCAATTTAGACTATCCTCCGTTTTCGTTTCCTGCAAGGCCATTCGCATGGACTATGCAGTCTAAAACAAATAGTCTTGGAGAAAAGATAAGCATCGAAGAATGGGCCGATAAAAAAGGAATTGAATACGATCCTGATATTGAACCTGATATAAAAAACACAAACTGGATCCAAGAAGCCGACAACCAGAGAAACATCTTTAAAGAATTTTATCATGATGTAAAAACTGATGAATCTCTTGTTATCGCATACGCGAAACAAGTTCCTTTTCTAGAAGACGCCAAACGCATCGTCATGGGCATCGGATTTGTCAAATCTATCAAGGAGCCCCCAGAATACAACCACACTGAAGACGGCGACGTTCGATCCATTTTATGGGAAACCATGATCGAGCATTCAATTAGGGAGGACCGAAAAAACGGTTTTTTAATGCCTTATAAGGAAATGATGGAGTATGCAGAAAAAAATCCCAATTTTGACATAACATCAATCGCTGTATTGACAGATGATGAGTATCATGATGAATTCTCATACGCAACAGAACATGTAAGTCATGACGCAGCCATTACCGTCCTTCTAAAAACAATTGAAGCACTTAAAATTATCAAAGAGTGCATCCCCGGAAATTGGAAGGAATGCATAAGATGGTGTAAGGATCGACTTAAGGAAGTATGGATAGATAGGGGACCATTCCCTGGATTAGGTTCTGCGTTCTATGCAGCAGGATTTAAGCATGGAGAACTAATTGCTAAGGAAATTAAAAAACAAATAAAAGATTACTCTATCTTCGAAAAAGAAGTTGAAGCATTATTTGAATCTCCAAGAGAAAAATTTTCAAGAAAATTATGGTCCGATATAACAGCAACAAGAGTAGAGACTTTTAAAAATCTCTCTGAAGAACGCAAGAAACTTTTTTGGTTATTAGCAAGAATCAATCTTACAGAAGAGCAGGCTTTAACCATATTTAACAATGAAGAAAGGCGAAAGAAATATATTCATTGTACGGATCAAGATTTTTTAGAAAACCCATATCTCTTATATGAAAAAACTAGAGGCTGCGAACAAGAACTACAGATATCTGTAAATAAAATAGATATGGCTGTTTTTCCATCAGAAGTAATTGCCGATATCAACCCTGTGCCCAGCCCTTCATACATTGAAAGTGGAGATGACAAACGCAGAATTCGAGCATTATCCATAAGCGTTCTAGAAACTCAAGCAAATAATGGACATACAGTATATCCGCAATTTCTGCTTATCAAAGAACTGAAAAAAATACCATTAGACACTGAATGCGACGTGTCTAGCGACACATTTAATACCATTGAAGAATTCTTAACAGAAGAACTAGCTTTAATCAAATGCGAAGACGATAGTAAAGCTTATCAGCTAAAACGCCTAAACAAAATTGATAATTACATCCGAAAATTTGTTGAAGATCGTCAAAAAAGCGAACGTATTGAAATAAGTGAAAACTGGGCTGCTATCGTTGACAACTACTTCAACAAACTTCAAGTAACTATTGATGAAAAAGAAACAAAGGCGCGAGAAGAAAAAACTGCAATTCTTAAGGAACTTTCTGAATCTAATTTCTCTGTTTTGATTGGAGGAGCAGGCACCGGAAAAACAACGCTCTTGTCATTACTATGCAAATCCGAAAAAATTAAGAACGGCGGAATATTGCTCTTGGCTCCCACGGGTAAAGCAAGAGTAAGAATTAGCAAGACGATGAATGAAATGGGCGTCTCCCATAAAGCGCTTACAATCGCTCAATTCCTGATTAAACACAAAAGATTTAATTATGCGACAATGAACTATATGCTTTCTCGTGAAGATGTGGGAGATATTCCGGCTACAGTCATTATCGACGAATGTTCTATGATGACAGAAGAAATGTTCGGAGCACTTCTCAGCGCATTGCAAAGAGCACAAAGAATCATCTTCGTCGGAGATCCCAATCAGTTACCCCCCATTGGTGCAGGTAGACCTTTTGTTGATTTGGTAAGATACCTAAAGCACGATTTACCCGCCTATCCCGCGCCCCAGGTTACAAAAGGCTTTGGCGAGCTCACTATTACCAGAAGGCAATCTGACAGTGGTGATGGAGATAGAGAAGATTCCCAATTGGCAGAATGGTTCAAGGAACATTCCGAACCTCTTGATGATGATATATTCGCTAATTTGCAAGGAAATAAGTTAGGAAAGCATATCGCTTTTAAATCTTGGACAACGCCTGAGGATTTACAGCAAAAAATACTGGAGACCATTTGCGAAGAAACCGACATGCGAGATATCGATGACGTAGAACGATTCGACATTTCTCTTGGAGGCGTTTTAAATGGTAAATGGATGAATTTTGGAAGTTTTCCGTCAAAATTGGATTCTTGGCAAATCCTTTCAGCCTACAAAAATGACGCAAGCGTTGGCTCTGCAATAATTAATCGTATTATTCATGATAAGTATAGAACTGATGATGCATACACCAAGAGAAACATCAATAGAAAAAGAACTCCTCATGCATTAGGAACAGATTCTATTGTTTATGGCGATAAAGTAATTAACATCCGCAACCAAGGAAGAAACAAAAATGAAAAATTCCAAGATGGATGGTTATTTTACAAATGGTTAGATAAATCTGAATATAAGCAAAATCAAATTCCTACAGAGCCAATATATTATGTGGCCAACGGAGAAATTGGCGTTGTAGAAAATTTCTTTGATGGACCAAAACATATTGTAAGATTCAATTCACAACCTTTATATAATTATTCCTGGAAATCAATCATAACCGACGAAGGAAACAGTGACCTTGAACTCGCTTACGCACTGACTGTACACAAAGCGCAAGGTAGTGAATTCAACAAGGTTATTCTTGTTTTAAACGAACCTAGTCGAATGCTGTCTAGGGAAATGATTTACACTGCATTGACAAGACAGAAAGACAAAATCATCATTCTTTATAACGAAGATGCCTATAAACTAAAGAAATACTCTTCTGTTACCTTCTCAGATATTGCTCGTCGATTCACATGCCTTTTCTCAGCACCCAAAATTGTAGAATTCGCTCAGTATTTCTACGAAGATAAGTTAATCCACAAAACTAAAAAAGGTGACATGGTCCGCTCTAAGTCAGAAGTAATTGTCGCCGACGCCCTTTTCGATGCCGGAATTGATTACGGCTATGAAGACGACCTCCCTCTAAAAAATGGTGTTGTTGCTCATCCTGACTTTACCATTTACAAGGCTGGTAAACCTGTTTACTATTGGGAGCATTTAGGAATGCTCCAGAAGGAAGATTACCGCCAGAAATGGGATATCAAACGGAAATCTTACGAAGAAAATGGTATTATTGAAGGCACGAACCTAATCATTTCTAAAGATGGATTAGACGGAAGTATCGATTCCCAGGAAATTGATAGGCTCATCAAGGAAATATCTGCATAATGTACGGCCTACCTGCAAATACGGAACTTTCGCGGCAACTCTCCAAGGAGCGCGTATTTACCCAGTTCAAGGTGAACCGCTCCGCGCAAGATGCGTTCAATGCGGACATCTCGACGATGTTCATCTCGAACCATATTTCAGAAGCAACCGTGCCCGGATTAAAATCCGGGAAAAAAGTTCTGGGCATCTACGTGCTCACGCTGAACCTCAAGCACCCCGGCTGCGGCAAGAAAAACCTGGAACTGCTAGCCAAAGCGATACCGCAAAACATGGTATTTGCGCTGGTCCTTGACGGAACGGTGCAATTTGCAGTATATTACGAGAACCTGTATGCAACAAAGCCAATAAAAGCAGAAAACGCAAAACTGGAATTGCAGGGGACGGACCTTGACGAAGTCTGGGAAGGACTAATCAAGAGTATCGGGAACATTGTCGTCGAAGGCGAAAACACCCTTGTAGAGCAGATTGCGGCAGACGACGCCCGCGAAGCCCTGCAAAAGAAAATCGAGGACCTGAAGGCAAAAGCCTACAAGGAAAAACAGCCCCGCCGCAAAATGGAGCTCATAAACCAAGTCAAGGAATTGGAAGGTAAATTCAATGATAGAGAACCAGCTATATGACAAAAAATCCATCCGCAGTGTTGTCGGTTCTCGCGCTGATTTTAAAGAATTAGCTAAAGATTGCGTTGCCTTTGCAAATGCCCAAGGTGGCAGCATTGATATTGGCATAGAAGACAATTCAAAAGAACCTCCACAAAACCAGAAATTTCCAAATGGCATCGAAACAGTCATTCAAAATAAACTGACTTCTTTAGCAAGCGGAATATCAATCTCCACGGAAAGAATCATTGCCCCAAATGGCGGCGAATTTATCAAATTAAGTATTGCCCGTTCCGTCAGTAATGTTGCAATGACTTCTTCAGGCAAAACATATATTCGAATTGGAGATCAAAGTCGACCTGTTGGTTCCGAAGATTTTTCCCGCCTTGCTGCCGATAAAGGCGCCTTAAATTGGGAAACTACGCTAACTCCATTCTCTTGGCAAAATGCCGATAGCGACAAGCTGAGAAACCTTCTATCCGAATTACGCGAATCTGATCGTGTATCTGCATTCGCCAAAGAAAAAAGCGACAAGGAACTGTTGGACTTCTATAATCTTACCGATTCAGAAAGTGACTCCATGACCAACCTTGGAGTACTCTTTATTGGAAAGCAAACCCAACGATCAAAACTCCTTTGCGCACCGGTCATTCAGTGCATAAAGTATGACCAATATGGCGAAAAAGTAAACAAATGGCTATGGGACGAAAACCGATTCAACCCCAAAGAACTAATTAATGAGGTATGGACAAAAATACCTGAATGGGCAGAAGGCACCGAAATTGCAGACGGAATGTTCCGTCGCAATATTCCTGCATATCCGGAACCGGTCGTCCGCGAACTCCTCTGCAACGCCCTAGTTCACAGACAATACACCATCCGTGGCGACATTTTCATCAATATTTACCCCGACTATATCGAAGTCGTAAATCCCGGGACTCTCCCATTAGGTGTGACTGAATCCAACATTCTCCATACCACGAAGAAGCGTAATGAGCACATGGCCAACCTGTTTTACGCATTACATTTAATGGAACGAGAAGGTTCCGGTTACGACATGATGTATGAAACTCTACTGGCCAACGGCAAGAATGTTCCCAAAGTAATTGAGGGCGAAGACAGCGTAAAAGTTGTAGTAGAACGCAGAGTTATAAATCCTGAATGCATCAAAGTAATGCAACTCGCCTCTACGAACTTCCATATCAAACAAAAGCCTCAAATCTGCCTTGGACTTTTGGCCTTGCACGAAAGCCTAACAGCATCATCTTTAATTAAGCTTCTGTACTTAAAAGACGCAGATATGTTGCGGCCCTGGTTACATCCATTACTAGCATCAGGATTGGCGATCGCATCTGGCGCCAAAGCAAAAGCGAAGGAATACAGAGTCGCATCAGAGCTATTGAAAGATAGCGGTTATCGCGGACGGACAACTTTAAAAAGAATAGAAGGCTATCGGGTAAAGGAACTCATTCTTGAAGATTTAAAAATCTATGGGCCTTGCTCTCTAAAAGATGTGCAAGAACGCATTGGGGCAGAAATATCCATGAGAAAAATCCAATTTCAAGCAAAAAAATTGGTTGATGAAGGAGTTCTAAACACAATTGGAGAAAAACGCTGGACAAAATATGAACTTTGCCACTCATCTCATAAAAACAAAAAAGATGCGTCGAAAGCCGACGCCTAAAAACATTTTTATGTTTATAGCGGTAAAAAACAAGGAATTTGAGCAAAAAAAGAGGTTTTTATAAAAACAATTTGGTTTTTAGATTGTTTTTATAGAGTTTTAAGGAGCCCACAATGGAACACTTGAAGATGAAGACTGCGGATATGGCAAGCGAGAACTTCGAGAAGCTCAAGGCGCTGTTTCCGAACTGCGTCACGGAATCGCTCGACAAGGACGGAAAACCGGTCCGTGCCATCGACAAGGACCTGCTCATGCAGGAAATCAACTGCGAAGTGGTCGAAGGGCAGAAGGAACGCTACCAATTCAACTGGCCCGGCAAGCGCGACGCCATCCGCAAGGCGAACGCTCCCACCACGATGACGCTTCGCCCCTGCAAAGAGGAATCCGTCGATTTCGACAATACGCAGAACCTCTACATCGAGGGCGACAACCTCGAAGTGCTCAAGTTGCTCCAGAACAACTACCTGGGCAAAGTCAAGATGATTTACATCGACCCGCCCTACAATACGGGCAACGATTTTGTCTATAACGACAACTTCAAGCAGGATTCTGAAACCTTCCTCGAAACGAGCGGCATGTTCGACGAAGACGGAAACATGACCTTGCAGAACTTCGAGAAGAACAGCGAAAGCAACGGCCGTTTCCATACCGATTGGCTCAACATGATGTACCCGCGCCTGAAAGTCGCAAGGAATTTGCTTAGCGATGACGGCGTGATATTTATCAGCATTGATGATAATGAACAGGAAAACTTGAAAAAAATTTGTGATGAAGTATTTGGCTCCGATTCATTCATCAATTTAATTGTTGCCAAAACAAAAGATAGCTCTGGAGCATCTGGAGGTGGAGAAGACAAACGCCTCAAAAAAAATGTTGAATTCGTCCTATGTTATGGCAAATCCGAATTCAAGGCGTTTAATCCAGTATATGGGAAAATACCTTTACCACAATACATCAAAGATTATAATGATTCAGGAAAAAGTTTTAAATATACAACCGTTTATACTAAATTAGGAGAAAGAACATATTATAAAACAATTAAAGACGGTTCGGGAGCAGATATTCTTATTTACAAGCATTCCGGATATGAAACAAAAAGCGTTTCAAAGTTGGCCTCAGAATTAAGGATTACGGAAGAAGAAGTTTATAAAAAATATTTAGATAGAATCTGTACAACAGAAAATGCACAAACATCTATAAGAACTCGAGTGCAGGAAGCGACCGATACACAAGATAATTTATATTCAATAGATTACTATCCTGTTTCAGGACGTAATAAAGGCGTTCTCACAACAATTTATTTCGTCGGGCCGCAAAAGCGCTTAATAAACTGGTTTAATAATGTCTGCTTAAAAGAAGGCGATAGAGTTTTCAAAAAGGAAAAAGTGGGGACACTATGGACAGATTGTAACTGGAACAACGTAGCCAGAGAAGGAGATGTACCATTCCCTAATGGGAAAAAATCCTTAGACTTTATAAAGAAAATTTGTGATCTTGTCACTACCCCTGATGAAAAGTGCATTGTTCTCGATTTCTTTTCGGGATCAGCCACAACAGCTCATGCGGTAATGTCGATGAACGCAAATGATGGAGGCAATCGTAAATTTATTCTTGTCCAATTACCCGAAAATCTTGACGCCACTCGAAATGAGTGTCAAGGGAAATCAAAAGAAATTGTTGAAAATTGCATAAATTTCTTGGACGAATGTCATAAGACTCATACAATTTGTGAATTGGGAAAAGAACGCGTTAGACGTGCTGGCAAAAAAATAACGGATGAAAATGGCCTAACTGCTCAAAATCTTGACATCGGTTTCCGCGTATTGAAACTTGCCGAAAGCAACATGAACGACGTGTATTACAAACCCGCCGACATCGACCAGGGCTTCCTCGACAAACTTGACACCAACATCAAACGCGACCGCACCCCGATGGATTTGCTGTTCCAGGTTATGCTAGAATGCGACCTTGAGCTCTCCAGCAAAGTCGAAGAACGCGAAATCAACGGCAAGAAAGTCTTCTTCGTGAACGACAAGGAACTCGTCGCCTGCTTCGACGAAAAAATTGACGAAGCCACCATCACCGAAATCGCAAAGCTCAAACCCTACTACTTCGTCATGCGCGACAGCTCCCTCGCCACCGACAACGTCGCCGACAACTTCGAACAACTCTGGAACGCCTACAGCAAAGACACCATCAGGAAGGTGCTGTAATTATGGATTTATCAATAGCAAAGTCAATTTATGAGTACGCCAAAGTTGTAAAAAATAACAAAGTTGTTTCTGATGCAGAAAGAGTAATAGAAGAATATTCTGTATTCCAAAGAGACAACCCTTCTTTGCCTTACATTGCTCCTTTTTGCGGTTTAGATCACACTGGCCCTATAATTAAAATACTAACTCACCATGGGGAAGATAAAATAAACGCCATAATTGACGCTCTTGAACCACTTATTCCCAAACTCAATGATGATGAGTATCTCATTGGAAAAGCGACTATACGTTCAGGAGCATTAAAAGGACCTGTTACAATAAAAATTCCCAAAAATCAAGAATCAGTTCGTCAAATAGAAAAGCAAAATGAAGAAAGAAATAAAACTAAAGAACTCTCTTTGTTTCTAGATTCTATACTTAAAGAAGCTAATTTTAGAGAAACAGAATGGCTTGAATTTAAAACTAATTATTCGAGAATAGAATCAGAACGTCTTGGTAGAATATTATCAGGGCTATCAAATACAGCATCAGTCAAAAATGTTCAATACGCCTATTTGATTTACGGAATAAACGAACCAAAAAGAGAAATAAGCGGAACGAATTTTAATACAGAGTCAAATGCGTGGAAAAATATTGAACTAGAACTTAGGCAAAGTTTTAATCCTAGTATAAAATATGAAATTCTCGAATTTAATTATAATGAGAATCCACAACAACATATAGTTATTTTTAAAATTTATGCAGCAGGTGGTGAACCTGTTGCATATTGCGGTGTTCCTTTCTTTCGAAAAGACGATAAAACCATTCCTTTAAAGGATTATCCTGACCTTCTAAAAAATATTTCTAATTCTGCATCTCAGCAGCCAATCGATAATAACATAATAGTAATAATCCAGCAGCCAAAATTTATTTTTAATATCAATTCTGGAAATACAACTATCGACAGCAACAACACAAATTCAAACAACAATATAGACAACAGTCCAAATACAAATATCGGATCCAATAATCAAATCGAAGTAAACTCAAAAGAATCAAATATCAAATGGCTTGTAACATTTTTGGTGTCAATTATGGCTCTTCTTTTTGGAGATGGTATTTATATCAAATATTGCAGCAATACAGAAACTAAAACTATTGTATCTAGCAGTTCTACAGATGCCCTGAATTACTCATCTGAAGCCACTTATGCTAACCATGACAGTAATGAGATTAATTCAAATCATCCGACGGATTCAGTCAAGGGAATCCTTTCAGATACAATTAATCATTTAAAGAAAGATACTTTGCTTTTAGTCCGCAAAGACACTGTTATTGTAATTCAAAAGGATACCACAATAAATAATTTGAAAAATATTTCGCTTATAAATGAGGCCTGCGTACTATACCATGATGCAAAATCTATTTATCCAGACGGAGTCCATATCGCTGGTGATGTAGAATCTCTTGCAAATAGTTTTAATAAATTCGCAAAAAAAATCAAAAATGACAAAATTGAATTATGTAATACATTTGATGATGGAATTGGCACACTTACTGAATGTGGGAGAAAAATTTTAAAAACAGTAAAACGTGAACTCGAAATATACATTCGAAACAATCAAATAAATTGCAATCAATAAAAACTAGGGAAATCTAAAAATGGAATTCAAGTTCAAGGTTCAACAATACCAATCCGCCGTGGTGGAATGCATTGCTCGCATATTCGATGGAGAGTCCTGTAACAACAACTTCGATCATCTATGGAACACATATAACAAAGACTCTATCCGAAAGGTACTGTAATTATGGATGATAACAGCAAACGTGCGCTTGTAAAAGCCCGCATAACATTAGAAAAAGCGGATGGTATAAAAGTCAGCGACCAAAGATGTTTTGCTGATTTTGAATCCTTGATTACCATGTATAATGAACTAGCTGATTTAGTTGGTGACTCAAAAATTATTCCTCGCGTTCCCGAATTTAATTATTCAATTGATACCAAAGCAGATTCTTTGCATCTAAAGTGGTTAAGCGATGATGGAAAAAAGAAACTCAACCTGATACATGCAAAATGTAAAGAATTCGTAGATTTAGATGACATGAATGATACGCAAGAGAGCAGCTTGTCCAATTCAAAACAGGCTGTCAATGGATGGAATTCCAATCATGTTATTGGAATTGTTTCGATAATCATAACTGCAATTATTGCTATCGCAGTTTACCTCGCCCAATATTCATATCAAAGAGGTATTGCAGACGGCAAAGCAGAAGTTTCACACGAATATGATGCTGAAAAAGTAAATCTTCAAAAAAATATTGAGACTTTAGAAATAAAACTCAAATCTATAAACGATTCGCTTAAAAATTGTCAATCAACATCAAGCAAATGAAGCAAGATAAACAGGGTGAGAAATGAAATTTAAGTTCAAGATTCAACAGTATCAGACCGACGCGGTGGAATGCATTGCCCGCGTATTCGACGGCGAGCCCTGCATCGATAAGACCCTGTACCGTCGTGATATCGGCAAGGTCAATTCACCCACGCTCAGGCTCGAAAACGAGGAAGGCTACAGTAACCACGAACTGGTGCAATCCGAAGGCAATCTTCTTGAAAATATCCGCCAACTCCAGCTCGAAAACGACATCAAGAAGTCTGAAAAGCTGAACAAGAATCTTGGGCTTGTGAACCTTGACATTGAAATGGAAACCGGCACCGGCAAGACGTATGTCTATATCAAGTCAATGTTTGAACTGAACAAACGTTATGGCTGGAGCAAGTTCGTTGTCGTCGTGCCGAGTATCGCTATCCGCGAAGGCGTCGCAAAAAGTTTCGAAATGCTGGAGACGCATTTCTTTGAACACTACGGCAAAAAGGCCAAATGGTTCGTCTATGACAGTTCAAACCTGCAAAAGATTGATTCCTATTCGAGCGATGCCGGAATCAACGTGATGATTATTAACACGCAGGCGTTCGCAAGTTCCATGAAAGAGGGAGCGAACAATAAAGAAAGCAAGATTATCTATTCCGAACGTGACGAATTTGCAAGCCGTAAACCTATTGATGTTCTTGCAGCAAACCGCCCGATTATCATTATGGACGAACCGCAAAAGATGGAAGGCGCTGCTACGCAAGCAGGCCTCAAGCGCTTCAATCCGTTGTTTACCTTGTATTTCTCGGCAACCCACAAGACCGACCACAACCTGATTTACGCCCTGGACGCACTAGATGCATACAACAAAAAATTGGTCAAGAAAATCCAGGTCAAGGGTTTTGAAATCAGCAATATTCCGGGCATCAAGGACTACATGTATCTTGATGACATCGTCAAGAGCAAGAACAAGGCCCCTATCGCGAAGATAGAAGTCAATGTCAAGTTGAAAAGCGGAGTCATCACCCGCAAAATTTTGAGTTTCGTAGCGGGAGACAAACTTGAAACAGCAACAGGCCTCCAGGTCTATAAGGGGCTCGAAGTCCTGAATATCGACCCTGAACGCAGTTCGGTTACTTTTGTCAATGACGTTGTTTTAAGCAAGGGCCAGGTTGTCGGTGACATTTCCGAAGACGCCATGAAGCGCGCCCAAATCCGCGAAACCATCAAGTCGCACTTCGAAAAGGAAAAGTTCAATTTCGAACGCGGCATCAAGACGCTTTCGCTGTTCTTCATTGACGAAGTTTCCAAGTACAAGTCTTACGATGACGAAGGCAACGAAGTCAAAGGCGAATACCAAAAGATTTTCGAAGAAGAATACGATTACTACCGTAACGAAAACAGCAATCTATTCAACGGGAAATATCAGGAATATCTAGACCGCTTTGATGCTGCACAAGTTCATAACGGATATTTTTCCATCGACAAGAAGGGCCATGCAATACCAAGCCCTCTTAAACGCGGTTCAGACATAACTGAAGATGAGTCTGCATACGATTTAATTTTAAGGGACAAGGAACGTTTGCTAAGTTTTGATGAACCAACACGTTTCATCTTCTCGCATTCGGCACTCCGCGAAGGTTGGGACAACCCGAACGTGTTCCAAATCTGTACATTGCGCCATGCAAGTTCCGCTACGGCAAAACGCCAAGAAGTAGGCCGCGGCCTTCGCTTGTGTGTAGATATCAACGGCAACCGTATGGACCTTGATTCACTCGGCGAAAACATTCACGAAGTCAACAAGCTGACCGTCATCGCCAACGAAAGCTACAAGGATTTCGTTTCGGGCCTTCAAGCCGAAACCAAGGAAGTCCTGCGTACTCGCCCGACAAAGGCCGATGTAGAATTCTTTATCGGCAAGAATGTCACCGTCGATGGCGCCAAGCGCCCGATTACAAAAGCCGAAGCAGACGCTATTCACGCCTACTTGCTCATCAACGATTACATTGACGACAAGGGCAACGTTACCGAGGTTTACAAGACCGCCCTCAAGAACGGAACGCTGGAGCCTATCAAGAAGGCATCCATCGCCCCTATGGAAGCAGATGTCCACAAGCTTGTGCAATCTATCTTCGACGAATCGGTCGCCCTTGACGGAATGGTAGAAGATGGCAACCAGACAGAAATCAAGGATAACGGACTCAACAAGGCGAACTTCGAAAAGAAGGAATTCCAGGAACTGTGGAATCAAATCAACCACAAGTATGCCTATACTGTGCACTACGACAGCGACGAACTTATCAAGAAAATCGTGGACGATATCAATGCAAACTTGATTGTGAAGAAGTTGTCTTATACGGTGCAGTCTGGCGAGCAGAAAGATGTAAACGATTTTGGCGACAACCAAAAAACCGCCTCAGAAGTAGTCGATATCGCCGCCATGTCACAAACCAAGTATGATTTGGTTGGCGAAATCGCCAAAGGTGCAACGCTCACCCGCAAAACCGTCGTCGCCATATTGAAGCGGATTGATGCAAGCAAGTTTGCGTTATTCAAGAGCAATCCTGAAGAATTTATCAGCAAGGTCATCAAGACCATTAAGGAACAGAAAGCGACCATGATTGTGGAGTGCATCCGCTACAATACAATCGACGACACTTACGATAGCACCATTTTCACAAACGAAAAACATTCTTCGACATACGAACGCGCAATTCCCGCCAACAAAAGCATCATGGAATACGTGTTCCCCGACAGCAATGGCGAAAAAGATTTCGCCCAAGCTCTTGAAAAGGCAACCGAAGTATGCGTATATGCCAAGCTACCGAGAAGCTTCCAGATTCCTACCCCTGTGGGCAACTACGCCCCAGACTGGGCAATCGCCTTTGAAAAGGACAAGGTAAAGCATGTATTCTTTGTTGCCGAAACAAAGGGTTCAATGGATACAATGATGCTTCGACCTGTCGAAAAGGCAAAAATTGAATGCGCCAAAAAACTCTTCAATGAAGCCAGCAACAGCAACGTCCGCTACGCCCATGTGGCTAGTTATCAGGACTTACTCAATGCCGTGAGAGCGGGGTAAACAACACCTAAAAATATTGATATATGTCAATCAAAACTAGTTACAACCCACAACAAGTAAGAATGCTAAAGTCATTTAGAAGACTATTTGATGCTAAATGGAAATCTATATGTAAACTCAATAATTATCAAAATGAAGAAGAATTAGAGAATGATGCAGATAACTTTTTTCCTAAAGTAATAGTAAACTGCAGATATAATAATGAAATTCAAAATGGACGCAGCCAAAAGGGAATTGCCCCCATTCAGCGGTCTTTTTATCGTCCAGGGTCGTGTCATGAGATTTTGCAGGATTTTTTAGATTACCTATTCTTTTTGTATTCATCGCAAACCGAAGAGGAAAAAGAAAAAAAAGGCATCTATTGGGGAACCTGTGCAGAAGACGATGCGGCAAATAAGGTTCTGACCGAATGCGAAAAAAATCTGTTTCCATTACCCCAAAAAATGTCGGATCTTAGGTTTACAGTGGCAATTCGTCCTCGCACAAGAGAACGCATTCCTTATTGCACCATTTGTGAGAAAATTTTTGGATAAACATCATTATGCTTGATTACGAATCTTCTGATATTGATTTTTTTTGCTTTATTAATGGATGTCCAATTCACTTTGCTTCTAATGGTGGAGAGCTCCCAAGAAATTTATACACTCAAGAAAATCTTATCAATATATTGGCTGCAGTTCAAGCCTCAGAAGCCCTTTTTGATTGGGAAATCAATCGAGAATTTGTAGCTCTTCGAAATGAAAACTATAATTACATTAATGAAATTGAAGAATCAGATCGAGACAGTTTTCTATTGCCAGACAAAGAAATATCAAATATAAATGATTACAAAAGACTTTCATCAAAAGAAATAGCCTATAGTTGGAGCTTTATCGAAATGGCAAGGCGAGGATTCTTTAGCTTTGACAGAGTGGAAGGAAACAACTACCGTTTAATAGCACATCCTTCGGTCCATCCTGGAAAAGAATCATTTACATTCCCAGATGACACTTTCTATCCATGGTTCTATCCATTTCATTTTCATTACAATAAAGAAATTCTTTCTATGACTAGGCATCTTTTTACCAAAGAAGCCGTTTTTTCATTTAGTTTGGACGAGCCCATTGATTTAATTAATACTATAAATTCGATTATCAATAATTAACGTAGACATTTTTGCTCAAAAGAAAAAGGTACTTGCATCAATGCAATTACCTTTTTATAACTTCATCAAAAATCCAATATTTTACTTATGTGGTCAGAGGGCCACGTCCTTCCATCGGCATAATTTTTCAGTTCGTTAATGTAATTTAATGGTATGTTATATTTTTCAGCATCCCATAGTTGTTTCGCAGGTACTGATTTTCCTCGATAGCTACTGGGATTATTCACGTCATCTATATCCACATAATATGCCAAAGAGCTCAATGCAGAAGCAATTAATTCAAACAACGCCGGGGAAAGATTTTCAAATTGAATATTTTTCATGCAATAAAGCAAGACATTCAGCAATTTAGCATATTCATCAAAAGCACCATCACGTGAACACCTTTGCCAGCACCTATTCAAAACTCTTGACAAAAGCGTGCATCCCAAAGATGAAACTTTATTAGGTGCATTATTAATAGATTTGACAAAAGGAGCTTTTATTCCATCATCGTTAATTAATTCATCAATTTTAGCTTGATCTAAGCTCTCATAATATTTTACAACATTTTCTACAATCAGATTATATTTATTTTTCTCATCTATCTTCTGATTAACATATCGATTTATTTCCCTTAACGAATTCAATATCGAATTTGTTTCAATAACAATAATTCCGTTGATTTCGTATGGAGTTTCTTTTGGATGGTCCGTATATGCCAATTGGATAAACTGTCCGCGAGAAGACATGTCCTTCTCTTGATACACATTTTCTTTCCAGTCTAGCGCAGTCAGTACATTAGTATCGCCAACACCATAACCAATGGCCAATGTAGTTGATTCCATAAATAAGAACGGTAATCGATGTTGTCTATACTCATCTGGTCTAAACAACTTAATATAGTCCTCATTAGTAATTACAATACTATTGGGATCTGTCTTTATTCCGTGCATATGGTAGACTGGCGTCTGCTCTCTTGAGCATGAGATAATTTCATATGGACGAATAGGTTTAGCTTTATCCGGGAGAAGGCCTTCTATAACCAAATCATAGTTTGTCGTAACAATCCAATCGGGATTCAAATTCTTTATTTCTCTCGCAAAAATATCTCGCTGACTCCCATTGGGGTACCAAGACACCAATTTGCAAATTGTTTCCTTTAATTTCGCTTGTGCTTTATCTTGAGTTATTTCATCTTTCTCTGCAATCTTTTTGCATATCTCAGAAGCGATTTCAGGACAAGACACGCCCTCTTTTTTTATCTGATCATATTGCACGTTCAAGATCGAGCAAACTTTTTTCAGCAATGCGGTCCAAGATAATGGTTTCGATGATATATAACTTCCAGCAAGATCCGGCGTTTCATCATCAAAAACGGCCATTGAAAAACCAGCTCCAATAAACAAACCAAGACGACCTTCCATAACCGAGGCGTAAGCAATTTGATTAAAGACTTCTTCTTTTGTAAGATCCTTTTTTATCATACATCGATCCTGTTTTTTATTAGTGGAAAAAATCACAATATATTTACATTTTTTATCAAAAATAAATTTATCTGTATTAAAAAAACTTGTTATAAATTACATACAACTGATACTTACTTGTTTATTTCAAGGCTATACAGAGAAACTTATCCGCTAGAAGGGGTAGCGGATGACGCATGGAAATCCCCGCCTTCTCCCCAAAGAGGATAACTCTACTATGGCAACAAGTTGCCAAGTATCGTATAGCGGGGATGACAAGTTAGGGTTGCGCGAGTGTGACAGGGTTAGAGTTGCCCGGGCAGCACGAGCTTTTCCTTCGGCGGGAATTCCGCGTCGTACTTCTCGAACGCCTCGGGGTTGCGCATGGCGACAAAGTACGGTTCAGGGTCGCGGTAGCTGCCGGTGATTCCGTCGAGGAACCCTTCCTGCAGTTCTTTGCAGAGGAAGTAGGGTGCGTCGCTTTCGGGGTCGTCGGCATAGCGGATTCCCCTGGTGCTCGCGACCACAAAGCCGCTCTTGCCGTAGAACGCGATGTTCCCGCAAATCAACAGGCAGCCTGCGCCCATTTCGGCGGTAATTCGCATGGAATGGTCGAGCAGAATTTTCCCGTATCCCTTGCGCTTGCAGTCGGGGCGGATGCTGATGGGCCCGAAGGTCATCATGCGGATTTTGCGTCCGTCGTCGGCGTCGATGTGCGACCACGCGTACATCACGTGCCCGATGATTTCGCCATCCACTTCCAGCACGAGCGAGAGTTCCGGCACAAAGTCGGGCTCGCTCCTGTAGCAGTGCAGCACGTAATGCTCGGTGCATCCGGGGCGGTAAACGTTCCAGAAGGCTTCGCGGGTAAGGTTTTCGACGGTCTTAAAGTCGCGCGGTTGTTCCGTGCGGATGGTGTAATTTTTCATTGTTTATCTCCAGGTTGAATTTTTATGACGGGCATAAAAATCGCCTTGGAAGACGGCCCAAGGAATGTCTCCCAAGGCCCTAGACAATGAACCAGGATTTGCTAAACAGCATCCAGTCTCCGTAAGTTGGTACTAGTGGAAATATAGAATTTTTTTCGGCTAAATTTTTATATATTGCTCCTAGCACCAGAAAAGGTGGTATTGTGGATCGTTTCCGCGCAATGCGGGACGATCCTTTTTTGCAAAAGGGGGCAAAAACGCCGAAATTTCGCCAAATTTTCACAATTATTGTCAATTTCGTTGAAGAATCTATAATTTTCACAAGATTTTATATTGAAAAATCTATAATTTTATGGTATATTTATGTTGAAAAATCTATAATTTTTGGATAAAAACGGCGAGGAAGCATGTTCAAACGCAAGGCATATGACAAATTGAAGGAGTGGAAACAGACTTACTCCGGGCGGTATGCCTGCCTGCTGGAGGGTGCGCGGCGCGTGGGCAAATCCACTATCGCCGAGGAATTCGCCAAGAACGAATACGAATCCTACATCCGGATTGATTTCGCCAATGTCACGGACGAGATGCTGGATGTTTTTCGCGACATATCCAAGCCGGACCTTTTCTTTTTGCGGCTCCAGGCAGAAACGGGCGTAACTCTCAAGAAACGCAAGTCAGCGATCATCTTTGACGAAATCCAGCTTCAGCCCAAGGTGCGCCAGGCAACCAAATACCTTGTTC
>Ga0256406_1003916_pt1 | contig 17761 bp, 17 predicted proteins | sample RumenRJG_03DNA_FD_185986 | JGI IMG/M metagenome (GOLD analysis project Ga0256406, IMG submission 185986) | Bovine rumen microbial communities from Lethbridge, Alberta, Canada - RJG_03 | ecosystem: Host-associated > Mammals > Digestive system > Stomach > Rumen | place: Canada: Alberta | collected...
ATTGGAGAATTATAGAAACCTATTGCCAGACCGTTGGCAACCTTCCACAAAAGACTAACAAAACTGGGCAAGCCTCCTCTCTTGATCAGTTTTTTTGTGGCAATACGTGAATACCGATACGCTTACTGTTCTTCTCGATTTTTGAAAGCCAATAGTTTGCATTTGTTTTTGGAGGACGGAATTCTTCACAATTATGACCATGCCAAAAACAACCATTAACAAATATACAAGTCCTATATTTACGAAGAACGATGTCGGGATGACCAGGTAATCGATTGTAATTCAAGCGGTATCTAAACCCCATACGCCACAGGTATCTTCGCACCATCAATTCGGGTTTAGTATTCTTCGAATGGATGGCGGACATAATTTTGCTTCTTTTTTCTTTTGATTGCTGTGCCATGACATTTTCGATAGCACAACAAAATTACTACAAATAAACGAGAAACAATAGCTTTTTCAACTTTTTCTTGTATCTTTGCAACTAGATAGATATACTTATGACAAGATGTTTGACAAAGGGTATATATCATTTTCAACTGAAGGAAAGATAATTATCTCTCCTTTGTTAACAAGTAATGATCGTAAGGAACTAAAACTTTCACCAGATGCACATCTACGTTTTATTGCGCCTCAACATCAGAAATATCTTGAATATCACAGAGAACATTGTCTTTTGAAGTGAAAGCTTTTAAAACATAGGTTCTAACTGCCCCTTTTGGAAATCCTCTAGTTCTGCTACATACGTGTCAAGATAACTTTGAATTAGTTGCTTATCATCAACAGATATAATAGAATGTTTTTCTATCCATTCCCCAACAGAATAGATGTGATTAATCAGTTCATTAATCTTTGAGTCTAACCCATTTTCTTTGATGTTATTCATTTCCATATTTTTAGTTACAATTTCTTCCACCGCGAAGATATGAAAACTATTTTATAACGGAGTATTAACAAGAAAAGATTTAAAGTTTTCGCGCAATAAAAAACAAAATGAAACAGTTAAACGCTGTCTCATTCCAGCTTATTCATAATTAATAGGTAAAACTAAAAACTCCTTAGGGCTATAAACTGGTAACGAAGACTTCTCAAAATCACCTTTATTCCTTGTTACTATGCAATTACAATCAGTGCCAATGGCAGAAAGGAATTGCGTTGAATCTTCGTAATCTTTCCATCCCAAAATCAACGCTTCTTTTACATAGTCGCCCCTATAATCAGCAACTGACAAAAAAGCAAACAGGCCTTGCAGACCCTCTTTGAAATTTTCATAACCGTATTTATGTGCAACGTACATAGCATTTGCAATAGACAAAGAAGAGATAACCAATTCGTGCTTACGAAGGAGTCCCAAGGTAAAGATCTTCTTTGCATCTTCATAGAATTTATCTCGAATACTCAGAAAATCTATCAAGATATTTGTGTCAATAAAAATTCTCATAAGGCGTATTTTTCAGTTCTTGCGTTACGTCCATCTTCATCTGCAGGAACAGGTTTTCCAGACTTATCTGAAAGTGTATCAAGATAGGCCATAGCGTTCTGATATTCCTCAGTATCCCAGACTGATTTAACTTTTTCGTGTTTAGGTCTAATCTGGCTTAACAACAGTTTTAGTCCAGCCTCTACAACCTGATTAATATTCATGTGATGCTGCTGGGCGTATTGAGCAGTACTGTTATAAAGAGAGCTATCTATACTTATTGTATTCATAATCTTCCTTTCTTTGATTGCAAAGATAAAGATATATTTTTAATGCCACAAGTTTTATTAGGAAATTTTCAATTAATCACCCTATATATTACCGTAAGTTCTAGTGATTTCTTACATCTAAAACTTAACACTAAAATATTTTAGTCATCTGCCCGACCCCTCACAGAGTCGGGCTTTTTCTATTTAGAGCGGAGCGCCTTCACCGTACACTTCCCCGTCTTGCATGCCATCGGCGCAGCCTAAGAGGAAAGGGCTTCTGCCACTTCACCGCCTTCCTCCTTTGCAGCCTAAAAAAAGAGGGTCTTCTTAGGAAAGTACAATCTCAGGCGAGAGCCGTGAACGGCAATTAAAGGGAAGCCGATACGCATCTTAAGGAGTAAGTCAAAGCTACCGCCTTGTGTCATTCTTAAGCAGACCTGCCCTTACCGCTGACTCAACGCCCCAGGACATCACCAATGCTATTGCACGACAGAGCACTCGCAGCGATAACACATTTGCGGAAATCTAAGCTCCTATGATTTTGGATTGCTTGAAAAAGAAGAATCCTTTTGCATGACTGAGGCGACAGACATCAAAGGGCGCAGTTTAATTCTTCAGCACGAATAACACGAAATGTACGATTCATTTTTAAGCACGAATAACACGAACTGAACGATTCTTGTAGGGGCGGACGAAAAACAACCGTGAGGATTGCGGATAGTCATTTTATTTCCGTAACTTTGCATTCAAATCAAAAAGGAACAAAATTAAAAAACAAACTATCAGGACAACAAGACAATGAGGAAAGTCTGTTTACTAACGTTCCTGCTAACCATGCTCGGCGGTACGACGCTGACGGCACAGGCTCAGCAGTACGGTCTTACTACTGAGGCCGAGGAACAGAACACGCCACGAGGCTGGAAGGCTGTGGAACTGCCAAGGATTCCGGCTATCACGTCGGCAAACACATTCACCATCACCAATTACGGAGCTTCAACATCGTCAGAGGACAACACCAAGGCGATACAAGCCGCTCTCGACGCTGCCGGCAAGGCTGGCGGTGGAGTCGTCATTATCCCTGCGGGCACATGGCTCTGCGGACCGCTGAAGGTATCGTCGAAGACCATCATCCACCTGTCTGCCAACGCTACGCTGAAGCTATTGCCTCTCGGCAAATACCCCGGTTCGGAGAACTACCAAAGCCAGACGGAAAAGGTTTCGCTCGACAACTTCATCGACCTCAACCCCAATGCCTCCGACATCATCATCGAGGGTGAGGACAAGAACTCGTCAGTCATCGACGGACAGGGTGCTCCGTGGTGGGCCCTCCGTGACAAGGGCGGTGCTTACAAGACCGCATTCGACAACATCAAGCGCGGTGCACTCATCAGGTTTACCAGTGGCAGTCGCTTCCTAGTGAAGAATATCAAGCTGCAGAACGCTCCGGGTGTCAACGTGACCGTCGGCAGTGGCGGCAAAGGCGACAACGGGACAATCCACGATGTTATTATCCGTGAGCCTGCGTCAGAGCTGAAGTACAGCGAGTCGAACGCTGAGGGCAAGAATCCTTCACACAACACCGACGGTATTCCGGTATGGGCTCCGTATGTCAACATATACAACTGCGACATCTCCAACGGTGACGACAACGTGGTCATCGACTCCAACGGTCAGTTTGTCCATATCTGGAACTGCACCTTCGGTACCGGTCATGGCGCGTCCATCGGCAGCTTCACTCAGAACGTCCACGATGTCCTTTGGGAGAATATCACCCTCAACGGCACTACGGCGGGCATCCGTCTGAAGACGCAGCGGGGCAGAAGCGGCGATGTCAACGGCATTACCTACCGCAATATCACGATGGACAATGTACCGTCGCCGATAAGCATCGACACATACTATTCCGGCAAGCCGAGCTCACCGTCGGCAGCGGAGCCGCAGGACTCAGTCAGCACGACACCGTACTTCCATGATATTCTCATTCAGAACGTCACGGCAAAGAACGCCAAGAACAACTCCATTTATCTCTATGGTCTGCCCGAGTGCTACATCAGTGATGTGACATTCGACAACGTGCAGGTCGCTGCCCAGAAGGGAATGTTCATGGCTTTCGCCCGTAATATCAAGTTCATCAACGGCAGCAAGGTGACGAACACAGAGTCGGCCGGAAAGTATTTTGACACAAAGTATAATGCTTCGACCATCGGCGACTATACCGGTGTTGCGACATCGGCTTCGACGGGAAAGGTTCTCTCTACTTTGTCGAGCTCAACCTATACCGGTGCTACGAATACAACCCAGTGGAATTTCGGCGACGGATATTCCGTAACCAACAATAATAGTAAAGGTTATGGCTCGGGCAATGAGGATGGCGTGAAGTACAGCAGGGGCGTACAGTTCACCATCAATCTGCCTGCCGGAGTGTCAGTAGGCTCGGTGGAATTCAAAGGCTACGACAATTATGATAGTTCTGATGCCTGGCTTAGCGAACTGAACGGGACGACATTCGATGCCAATAAATACGTGTTTCCAAAGAAGAGCGGCAACAACTACACCGTAAAGGACTACACCGTGGCGCTGAGCCAGCCGGCAACGGGCAGCCTGACTTTTACCTTCGGCGGGCAGCAGGTGGTTATGGCTATCACCCTCTACTCGCCGTCAGACTCTCGCCAGGCAGTGCTCCTATCGGATGCGTCTACCGTCTACAAGCAGCCAACGATTGACAATGTCGATGTCACACTGCTCGGCCGCACCATTTACAACGACGGATGGAACACGCTCTGCCTGCCGTTCGCTGTCAGCAAGTCGCAGATTGACGATGTCTTCGGCAGTGGAACGAAGCTGACGGAATACACCGGCGAGGCTGACGGGACAACGATGAACTTCACCCCTGCCACGAGTATTGAGGCTGGCAAACCGTATCTTATCTGGCCGGAGAAGCAGAACAGCCGTGACCTCGTGTTCAGCGATGTCGACATAACCGAGACCGCTCCGCAGACTGTCGGAACGGGTTATGCTTTTGCAGGGACATTCGTTACGACAGCGTTGGCTTCCGACGGTACGAACCTCTTCCTCACCGATGCCAACCAACTGGCTCAGCCGTCGGCAGCATCGGCAACGATGAAGGGCTACCGTGCTTATTTCGTTGTCCCATCAGGAACGCAGAACGCAAAGGTTAACTTCGGTGACACGACCACGGGAATAACATCTGTCAATGCCGTCCCCCTTGCTTCCATCGACGCGTGGTACACCCTGAGCGGTCAGAGACTCAGCGGTGAGCCCTTACACCCCGGTATCTACATTCACAACAACAAGAAAATCGCATTAAAATGAAACACGTATATATTTCCCCGAGCATAAAGACCAAGCACATCTCTTCATCGCAATTAATGGAAACATCGCCATCCGGCATATCCTCTGACGGCACACAGGCAAAGACTGACGACCCCGCCACCGGTCAGGATGCTTGGGACGCACGCTCGAAGGGCAGCCTCTGGGACGAGGAGTAGGAGCGGCGAACTCCTATTCCCGTATCTTCATCGTTCTTTTTCAGCACGAATAACACGAACTGGACGATTCATTTTTAAGCACGAATAACACGAACTGAATGATTCATTTTTAAGCACGAACAACACGAATTGAGCGATTCATTTTTAAGCACGAATAACACGAATTGGACGATTCATTTTTAAGCACGAATAACACGAATTGAACGATTCATTTTTAAGCACGAATAACACGAATTGAATGATTCTTTTTTCAGCACGAATAACACGAGCTGAACGATTCATTTTTCAGCACGAATAACACGAATTGAACGATTCATTTTTAAGCACGAACAACACGAATTGAACGATTCATTTTTAAGCACGAATAACACGAGCTGAATGATTCATTTTCAAGCACGAATAACACGAATTGAATGATTTCATTTTTAAGCACGAATAACACGAATTGAACGATCCATTTTTAAGCACGAATAACACGAACTGAATGATTCATTTTTAAGCTCGAATAACACGAACTGGACGATTCATTTTTAAGCATGGACAAAAGAAATAAAGAGGGTGTATCAAAATTCTGATGCATCCTCTTTTTCTTAATATTTAACAAACAAAGCCTCGACTTTCTCAAGCCGGGGCTTTGCCATATCACAAAAATTTTCGAAGCCGGGGTATAACCTTCAGATAGGCACGGAGAACCAGTTCATCCTTGACTTCGGACTTGACAAGGTCAAAATGGACTTTGCCTTCTTCGCCATTGCCTTCAATCTGAAGAAAATGTGCTCGGCGATAGCCAGAAAAGGCAAAATTGGGGATAATACACCCCTTTACAACTTGTTATTATGCCTTTTTATGGCTTTTGGGCTTCAAACCAACTTTAATAAAAAGTTGTCATTATAATCCAAATTTAAATGAATAAATTTGGATTTATGAATTCAATTATCTAATTTTGCAATATGGTAACAACTAGAGAAGAAAGAGATAAAGAAAAATCTAGCCGAGAAAATCTCTGAAAATTTTTCTATGACTTAGCTAAAGCTACTTTTACCATTATGGTATTAACCAATGTCGTAGTTTTGTTTAAGGGAGAGAACTATATCTTGGCAGCTATTTTACTAGTTGTCGGAATTAGTGCTACTATTATTCTTGCTAGAATCGCATTTTCTATATTTAAAAACTAAGATTATATGGTAACAATGATAATGACTTTTGCTGTTATAGCAGTTTGTGGCTTAGTTTTTCTTCTTTGGCTCAATACTCCAAAGGGAAAGAAATGGCTGGCTTCTTTGTAGATATTATTAAAATAATATTATTATAGGATCACAAAAATTTTCGAAGCCGGGGTATAACCTTCAGATAGGCACGGAGAACCAGTTCATCCTTGACTTCGGACTTGACAAGGTCAAAATGGACTTTGCCTTCTTCGCCATTGCCTTCAATCTGAAGAAAATGTGCTCGGCGATAGCCAGAAAAGGCAAAATTGGGGATAATACACCCCTTTACAACTTGTTATTATGCCTTTTTATGGCTTTTGGGCTTCAAAAGAAGACTTATAATGAAAATTACCAGAAATCAGTTGCATGATCCAACTGATTTCAGAATTTCAAGTTCCTCATAAAAACAAAAAGAGGATGTACCATAAAACGCAATTATGATACACCCTCTTTATTATTTATGATATGAGCGGGGCTGATATGATATAATCAGTTCTGATGTTATTCGTGCTTAAAAATGAATCGTTCAATTCGTGTTGTTCGTGCTTAAAAATGAATCGTTCAATTCGTGTTATTAAGCTCAGAAGCTGTAACCGAATCCGATGTTGAAGTACAGCGGATGCAGGGTGTTGCGGACCGTCGTGAAGTTGGAACGGAAGATGTTGTTGAAACTGTACGTCAGGTCGGCATTGATGGAGAAGTGGCGATAGGCAAGCCACGAGCCCCCGAGCTGCACGCCCCAGTAGCTGCGGCGCAGGTCATCGTCGAAATCGTAGGAAGCCTGCTGTCCCTTCTCATAGACGATCTTCTCGCCGGTAGGAACACCCGAACGGAGGTAACCGTCGGTGACATATCCCGAGAACTCACCGTCGAGGCGGACGGAGTAGAACGCTCCGGCACGCACCTTCCACCGCTGGTTGATGCGGTAGTCGACAGTCACCGGGACGGTGAAGAACGTCGATGTGTACTTGATGTTGACGAATCCGGTCCAGTAACCGCTGACACGGTCGCCCTCACGGATAATCTCAGTGTGGTAGTTCTTCACGCCGGCATCGATTTTCATCGCTTTGTCCTCGAACTTCAGACCGACGGACGTACCCCACCGGCGGTCGGCGCCCCACCATTTGGTGACCTTTCCCTCGAGTGAGCCGTTGAACAACGGGTTGTAACTATGAATCTTGCGCACCTCGCGAGGCATGCCGAGAGGAGCGGCACCACCGATATTCAGTCCGGCGTTGAGCTCCCACTCCCACCCCTTCGATGTCATGAGTTTCAGGTTGCGGTCGCGCTCCGGTACATTCTGCTCTGTCGTCTCCTGCGCCATTGACGCTGTCGGGATGATGGCGGCAAGGAGCAGCGCCGCCGATATGATGTTTCTCATTCTATTCATAGTTGATGTGTATTTCGTCGACATAAAGAGTACTGCCTACAGCACCTTCGAAACGGGCTCCGCCCTCGCTGGAACTGAGGATGATGGCAATGTTGTAACGTCCCTGAAGGAGTTTCTGCTCATCGATGGTCTTACCGTTCTGCGGCTCGAAAGGCAAGTCGAACTTTACCCAGTCGTCGCCGGCCTTGTGGTCCTCGGCTTTCAGCTCTGCCTTCAGCACGATGTCGGGCGATGTCAGCGAGTTGTTGCCGTCGATGTAAGGATGCTCCGGGGTAACCTCATAGACGATGGCGTAGATGGCGAAGTCGTCGGTTTTGCCCGGCACCTCGACTACTCCGTTCTTCGTGGAGTTCAGACGGATATAGGTCTGTCCCGGACGGTACTTGTAGTATCCGGTCATCGACACCGGCGCGGTGTTCCTCAACGGAATGCCGAAATGCGTTGATGCCGGCATGTCCTGCAGATTGACGACGAACGAGCCGAGGAAGAGGTTTCCGGCTGCTATCGGCGCACCGAACATCGTTCCGAGGGCACCGGTGGAGATGGTCGTCAGCTTGGCGCATTTGCCGCTGACTCCATCGTCGGCCTGTGATGTCGGGAAGTCGGAATACTTCGGGTTCGACGCCATGAGCGTCACCATCGCTCCGGCATTGCCGCTGCCCCAGTCGATGTTCTGTCCGGCTACGGTCTCATAGAATATCTGGAAAATAGGCTCGCCATTGAAGTCGTAGTAGCGCACGTTGTCGAAGTGGAAGTCTGCCGGTGTGGCGTTGTTGACGACATTCACAGTGTACGTCTTCTGCCAGTTGCCGTCCTCGGAAGTGACGGTGTACTGCTGAGGTGTCGACGTGAACGTGTATGTTGTGTCGTCGGCGTCGGTGGCGTCATTGTGGGTGACAGTCATCCGGCGGGTGAAGAACTTCCTCGGTGTCCCCGATGCCGGTTCGATGGTGGCGCCGGGAGTCAGCGTGAACTCCGGTGCGAGGATGCTGTCGCCGGTGTTGGCATAGAGCGTGATGTCATTGTTGTTGATGACCGGCTCACGCAACAGCAGGGTGCTGTCGGCAAGCGTCACACCGGTGATGTCGGCCTCGCTGTTTGGCGCCTCGTCCTTGATGCAGGAACTGAGTGCCAACGGAAGGAGCAGTGCGGCTGCAATGGTTAAGTCTAGTTTCATTTATTTCCTTATTAAATTATATGAATATCCGTGATCATCCTGACGACTGCGTCGTTGAGCTATTGTACAGGCTATCGCCTGTCAATTTACTTCAAAACCTTAACAGTCTTGCCGTCGGCTGTGCGAACGATGTAGACATTGCCGTGCTGCATAGCCTCGACGCGGCGTCCGCTGAGGTCATAAACCTCGGAAACATTCCCGGCGCCGTCGGTAACGACCTTGCTGATGCCGGTTGTAGCGTTGGCGAAGGTGTGGGTAGCCTGAGCGATCTGCTTTGTGAGGTCGCCGTTGTAGACGGTAACGGTAGCTACGACGTCATTGCCCTCCTGGCGGAAGTCCTTGACGATGATAGGACCATTGGCACCATCGTAAGTGACGGTAGCGTCGGCATCGCCTACGGTTACGGCATTGTCGGAGAAGTTGATATTGACGTTCTGCGGGTCGTTGTAGACGAGGTTGATGTCGTCGACGAGGATAGAGTCGCCGTCGCTGCCCTGGCCTGCATCGGCATTGGTTGAAACGGTAACGAGGATAGCCTTGCCCTTGACGCTGTTGTCCTTGACGTCGAATGGGATAGCGAGACGCTTCCACTCGCCGTTGGTCGACTCGATGGTGTTGTTGCGGGCGATGGCATATACATTATTATATACGTTGGTGTCAGGCTCCTGATAGTATGTTCCGTCGGTGATGGCAGCGCTGACGGTGGCGTATGGATGGTCGGCGTTAGGTGTAGCCTGTCCGTACTTCACCCAGACGGTGAGTGAGTCAGGACGGCCGTTCATCACTGTGTAGAACGGATCGCCGTTGGTATCGGTGCCGGTGCTGTCCATGTCGAGCCAAGCGTGGTTGGCAACATCAGCAGGCTCGGTCGAGCCGGTGTTCATCCGGCCGGTGGTCATTGTACCGTTGGCAATAGCGACGTAGGCATTGCGGGCGATAAGCTTTGCGCTGTGGCTGCCTGCCGAGCCCGGACGCTTCTCGTCGCTGATGTATGTGTGAGGGTCAACCATAGCGGAAGCGAGGTAGATGATGGCGGGGTTGTTGTAATAATTGCCATTGGCGTCATAGCTGTATCCGGAAGCATCCATGAAGCTGTGCCATGCGTTTGGCACGCTTGCCGACTTCAGAGTGTCGGTAGTCCAGCCGGTAACGTTCCAATCGTCGTCGTATGCCAGGTTGTAGAGCACCTCAGTGTGGTAGTCCTCAAATCCGCTGTTAGGAATCTGGTAGCCGCCGTTGCCGAAGAGCACGCTGACGTTCTGACGGAGAGCCTGAACAGGAATGTCCATCGAAGCATAGAGCTTGCTGGCGTTGTTGAGCAGCTCGCCGCGAAGGGTAACAGGCAGGGTCAACTTCTGGAACATGATGGTTACATCTACCTTGCGTGTGGCAGCAAGGTAGACCACGCCGTCCTGCTCAACGCCCGGAACGCTGTCGAGGTTGAGGTCGCCGATGTTCATGCCTGCGAATGAGAAATTCTTAAGCTTGAAGTCGTATGCGCCGTCGGTGCGACGGTCGACCGTGATTGTTGTCTTCTGTGAAGGGAAGCCTACGCCATTGACCGAAACCTGAAGGTCGTCGGTGTAGTCGTTAGCCATTGCCGGCATAATAGCTGCGGCAAGTGCCAGTGAAAGTAAAATCTTCTTCATTTTGTGTTGAAACTTAAAATCCGAATATAACTCTGTTTATTTTATTATTTGTTCCTTTAAATATTTAAGTCTATTTATGACTAAACCTATTTCTAAATGTTTATATATTTAATTCTTTATCTTTTTAATTCTTTATTTTTATATGTGCCAAATCAAATAAACGCTCGAATTTCGCAATTCCGTCACTTGATTTACCAAATAGAGTGCAAAATTAATAAGTTTAATTGACTGAGCGAAAGGTTTTTCCAAAAAAGTTCAGAATTGGAAAAAATCTATCGCTTGCCATCAAGCGTGATTTGATGAAAACTACGCCTATAAAGCACATGCTTACTTTTTTAGGAAATTAATTAAATTATGGGGTTAGCGGATATTTTTGCCTTTTAAATTTTGGGGTTAGCGGATATTTTTGCCTTTTAAATTTTGGGGTTAGTGGATATTTTTGCCTTTTAAATTTTGGGGAATTCTATTTTTTACTTAATTTTGCCACTAAATGTACTTAAACATGAATTGCATCACCTATGGCATTCTCGTGCATTAAATGATTTGTTTTTAGCGAATTATGGACTTCAAGGATTGTATGCTTTGATTTTAAAAGGTAATTTTATAGCAAATAAAAACTATTATGAAGATTTTGTCGATAGTTACAGTTGGTGGCCGACACATTAAATGGCTTGGGCTTTACATGATTTTTATGTTATCTATCCAATCTTGCGATGTGGGATTCATACTTCCGTTAGACAACAACAAGTTTAGCTATGACATTTCTTTATCGGAGGACAGTATGGTTAAGGTTAGCAGTATGTACTTCAATGGCTGGCATTACCTTCTCTTTGATTTAAAAGGAGAATATGTAATGAATCCCGATTCCTTAAAATTGGAATTTTGCGATAAGAACATAATAGTAGGGAAATTATTACCCTGTTCTGAAACAAATACATATAAAAAAAATAATACACATGTAAAGAATCGTTTAATTACAGTACAATTACGCTATGAACGTAAAGATAAAGAACAAGGGCTCGATGAATCTTTAGTCTTATTTGTTTTACCATCAAACTTCCTTATGAGAAATGATAAAAGAGTACTCACAGATTCGTTGAGAATAGTATTGAGGAGACCGAAGAGAAAATAGCTGTGGTAATTAAACGTCTTAAGACCTTTAGTTCTTCTAACGAAGGGTATTTAATAAACATCCTTGAACACTGTAAATTCACACTGGCAGCTAGTGGCGCAGTTTAATTCTTCCGTGTTTGGAGCATGGTCCGCCAGCCAGAATATGGTGCATAGACGGTACATTTTCTCTATTAGTTTTGTACCTTTGCATCATGAAGCATAAAGAAGTTCCAAATAAGTATGAGTTTTTTGCCAGTTTTTTCCTTCCCAATGGGATTTTGGACTGGTTTGATATAGTGAGAATAGAAGAAGAAACCAATGACGGTACTAAATCCTTAACCATTATCCGTTGAAGTCGGACGGCACGGAACTCTCTGTAGAGTTCGGTGTTTTTTTTAAAAGACGATCCTCGATAACAATCCCGTTACGTTCAGTTCCGTAGGGAAGTACTGCCACTTAAAGCCAAGTACGCTTGGGAGGTACTACAAGGAAAGCCTGAGCGGTTTTAATGACTGGGAGCAGAAAGACCATGCCGTTTGACATCCCGTTCTTCATGTACCGTCTATGCAACATATTCGGCTAACGGAGCCATGCTCCAAACACGGAAGAATTAAACTGCGCCTAATCCACCTGAAAATTATCTTTTTCGACCTTTACCATACAGCTCTGAATGCGAGCCAAGACGCACAAGCTTTATGATTGGCTTGGTCTTGTCAATCCATATCAACAGGAAATCATCTAGGACATGGCATTCCATACAGTCTTTGTAGTCCCCATGCAAAGGATGAGGTAGATATTCTTCTGGAACCTTACCATTATCCCTTAACTCTTTCAGAACATTTTTGAGCTCTTCAAGCAAGTCATGGGCATGTTTGTAACGTTTTAGATCCCTCTTAAATTGGGTGGTCTGCTTTAATTCCATTTTAGAGATTCTTTACGTATTCATCGAAATTGTCAAGATCAAGAGTCTCTAATTCTTTCCCTGAACGTGCCTCGTTGATAGCCGACAAAGTTACATCGTTAGGAATCTCCTGCTCCTTGCTAATAGAATTGACAGCACGCTCAAGAAGAGTCTCTGTAAAGTTACTCAAACTTCTATTCTGGCGTTTCGCCATATCCTTCAAATGATTCACTAAATCGGAATTCCAACGGAATGATACCGACTGCTTTGGGTGTATTACTAATGCTGTTTTCATAATTCTTTTCTTTCTAATTTACGTATGCAAATGTAATACAAAGTATTTAACCAACCAAATGTTTTGGAAGTTATTTAGCTTTGAGTATTATTTCCTGCAATATAAACACTTCTTATTGGTCGAAACGTTTCATATAACGGGCGGTGGTGCTGCCTGCAATATCAATGTATGGTTTCATTGCCTTGTAGCTGCTGTGACCAGTCCACTTCATGATTACATTTGGCGGAATACCGCAAGCGAGGGCAGTACAGATGAATGTGCGGCGACCTGCCTGCGTGCCAATTACTTGGTATTTTGGATAGACTCGTTCTATGCGCTTGTTGCCACGGAAGAATGTGTACTTCACCGGCGTGTTTATTCCGGCTTGCATACACAGCTCCTGCAAATGCTGTTCATTTTCTGGTTGGAAATGACGGGAAAGACTTTCTTACCTTTATAATGAGAGTTCGAGTACTTTTCAAGTAGTGCTTTCGTCATGCGGTTGAAGTCTATGATCAAGCGGTCGGAAGTCTTTTTCGTCACGATTTCAATTTTGTTGTTGTGGATGTCGTCCCATGTGAGCTTTGCGGCATCTGAATATCTTAGCCCTGTATAGCAGCAAAAGAGGAATACATCACGGGTGTCACTAAACGCGTCACGACCTGCCGGAATCTTATAGCTCTCCAACTTTTTAGTTCATTCCCATCAAGGAATACAACTGGCTTGCCGACGCATTTCAATTTTGGCCTGTAACTCTCGAATTCTGTGTTCCTTCAATATCCTTTCGCACAGCTCCATTTAAGGAAAGTCCGCAGGAAGTCCATCTGCTTGCCGACTGCGCCAAGTAAAATATTTCCAATAATAATTTTGAATTACACGTAATTCTCTGTAACTTTGCATTTTGGAAGACTAGAAATGAACACAATATGAAAAGGATTCTCTCAGCAATAATACTCTTCGCGGCTATCGCAATGAGCGCTGCCGCACAGTCCGACGTGGTAAGTGTTTCCGACGCACTGGCAATATTCCGGAACGGAAAACAGGCTAACGCCAAGAGCGTATTATCCAAGCAGGGCTACGCCTACAAAGGCATCTCCACCCTCGCGGGAAAGGACTATTGCTGGGCAAAGAACGTTGAGCTGTCGAAGGACTTCCTGCCGCAGAGCTACGGACGCGGCAACTCAAGCATATTCCTGCTCTCGACCGACGGAAAGGCGGCTTTCCTCTATGTCTACAACCAGAAAGCCTACAGCGGTCTGCAGAGCCAGGTGCGCCAGAAGGGATACAATGTGCAGAAGGAAAAGGACGGCACGCTGTTGTGCACCCACGACAACATGCCTACCATTTCATTCATGCAGTTCCAGATGCCCTACCCCTTCTGCATGATGATAACAGAGTAAAAAGATAAAATGCAATTCAGGAACAACCGCCCGCTCACGGCGCACGTGAGCATCTTAGCTGCCGAAGTCTGCTGGGGTCTCATGTCCCCAATCGGAAAAGACGCAATGGCTCACGGCATTCCAAACATCGACTTAGTAACATTCCGCGCCATAGGAGCAGCCATGCTCTTCTGGATAGCCTCGCTATTCGCCAAGCGCGAGCACGTGCCTCTGCGTGACATACTGCTGCTCGGAGCGGCGAGCCTGCTTGCCGTGGTCTTCAACCAGTGCCTCTTTACCATCGGACTGAGCTACACATCACCGGTCAACGCAAGCATCGTCACCACATCACTGCCGATCTTCGCGATGATATTCTCATTCCTCATTCTCCACGAGCCACTGTCGGCAAAGAAGGTCAGCGGTGTAATCGTGGGATGTCTCGGAGCCGTTATCCTCATCCTGACGAGCGCACAGGCAGCCAACGCCAAGGTCGGCGACATCCGGGGCGATCTGCTGTGCATGGCAGCGCAGTGCTCATTCGCACTCTATCTGTCACTGTTCAGCCCGCTCGTCCGCCGTTATTCGGTATTCACAGTCAACAAATGGATGTTCCTCTGGGCAACGATATTCATCCTGCCGCTCTCCGGCAACAGCCTTGCCACAAACGACTGGTCGCTGGTTCCTGCATCGGCATGGCTTGAGGCAGCCTACGTCGTCGTCATGGGAACATTCGTCTGCTTCATGCTCATGATGGTTGGACAGAAGACTCTCCGCCCGACTGTCGTCTCAATATATAATAATGTGCAGCCGATCGTCAGTGTTGCCGTGAGCGTTGCAATGGGACTGAGCATCCTCCGCTGGAGCCAGGGCCTTGCCATCGTCCTAGTATTCACCGGTGTCTGGATGGTCACCAAATCAAAGAGCAAGGGTGATTTGGCGACACAAAAGGAGCATTCCGACGACAAATAGGGAACCCACAGCGACATATTAGTAAGTTACCTGCGACAAATTGGTAACTTACTAACGACATATTAGGAGTTTTCCAACGACAAGCGGGGAACTTACCGCGACATATTAGGAACTTACCGGTGACATATTAGGAACTTACCGACGACATATTAGTAGTATACCGACGACATATTAGTAACTTATAAGCGGCGGTTCGGAGACCGCCGCCCCTAATCACATATCATGAAAACAAATTCAAAATAATTTACAGAATCAATCAGTTTTCGGCATTTTTAGATTAAAAATCAAACTAAGCGTAAATTCATTAACATGTTTTTACACTTTTTTGTCGCCGCAACTTCCGAATATTACACGATTAATTTTCATTTGCGACATATTGGGAAACAACTCAGCCCGAACCTGAACAAAACTACGACAGATTAGTAGTTTTTTCCTTTTTTATTACAATACAACCCATTAGACACCCCTCCATAACCCGATATTTCCCCAATATTACACTTTTTAGCATATAAAAATGAAAAAAATCGCCCAAAAGCTTGCACGGACAAAAAAGAATCACTACCTTTGCACCGCGTTTGACAAGAACGTCTGGTAAGGAACGCCTAAAGTCCCAAGGAAGGATGGGTGAGTGGCTGAAACCAGCAGTTTGCTAAACTGCCGTGCGCAATTACGCGTACCGGGGGTTCGAATCCCCCTCCTTCCGCCAGGGGATTCTGAAACAAACAACTAACGGTCGGTTCATCTAACGGTTAGGATACAAGATTCTCAATCTTGGCATAAGAGTTCGATTCTCTTACCGACTACAAGTCGACAACAACCAAAGCGTCACTGACATCTGTCCGTGGCGCTTTTTTTATTAGCTTTAAGTTTAATTACAGAAATGACCAACTCAACCAAAGTCAAGGGATTCGCAGCCGGAATCCTTGCAGCCATGTTCTATGGCACCAATCCCCTGGGCTCCCTCCCGCTCTATGCCGACGGAATCAACTCGGCGTCAATCCTCTTCTATCGGTATGCCATTGCGGTAGCAGCCTTCGCCGTCGCCATGCTCATCATGCACGAGCCGTTCCGGGTGAAGCGCGGCCATCTCATCCGACTGGCATTCCTCGGCGCACTTTTCTCACTATCGTCGACAACCCTCTACGTCGCATTCCTCTACATGGATGCCGGTGTCGCCTCGACGATACTCTTCTCCTACCCTATCATGGTAGCCGTACTCATGGTCGCCGTCTTCCACGAACGCGCCTCATGGCTCACAGCACTGTCCATCGGACTGGCGACAACGGGCATAGCTCTCCTCTACCGGGGCGACGGCGGGGCAAAGCTCTCAGCCACAGGACTGGCGCTGGTCATCGTTTCGTCGCTGCTCTATGCCATTTACATCATAGCCGTACAGCGGTGGAACCACCCCTACTCGTCTGTCACATTCACCTTCTGGATAGTCCTCTTCGGACTCGCCACAATTCTCCTCTTTTCCCTTTTCACGGGCGAACAGATACAACTTCTGCATGGTGTCAAGGAATGGGCCTGCGGCGTCCAGCTGGCACTTCTGCCGACGGTTCTATCCCTCTTCCTGATGAACATCGCCATCCGCAATATCGGTTCGACACCATCGGCTATTCTCGGAGCCCTGGAGCCGGTCACAGCGGTCATCATCGGCGTCACCATCTTCGGCGAGAACTTCTCCTGCCGCCTCGCCATTGGCATTGCCCTCATCCTCAGCGGTGTCATCATCATCGTCGCCAAATCAGCGAAATAAAAATACTCGATATTATCTATAAAACCAATTTGTCAAACAACCCGAGGAATTTCCTTTTTTGTCGGACAATAGTAAAAACAAGGTGCGACAACTTACTACTAATTTGTCGCACCATTCATAATCTACTGATAATCAAATAAATAAAAACCTAAAATCAAAGACAAATTTCCTACTTTTTATTTCTAATTCCCTTCCACAATCAAGGAAATTAGTCAAAAAATCATTTTTTTGTAAACAAAAACAGCAAAAAAGCTCTCCAAACTCCCAAAATGTCGAACATAAACTACTAATTTGTCGCATCAGCCCATCATTTTCTTACCAATTTGTCGGCTTAACCCTACCCGATTGTCGCCCGGTTTTACTAATTTGTCGTCGCTAAACTACTAATTTGTCGTCGAACATCGCTGCAACAATTTCACTATCAATAAGTTACAAGTACCTAAATAATCTATTATAAAGATAAAAATAATGATAATCTAAACCAAGAAAATTTTTATTTTTTTTCTATTGGATCTATTCTTTTTTGATTTTTCCAGCCTGATTTCAACAGCCTTCTCTTTCTTCTGTTCCCCATGTTTCTGTTTTTTCAACAGCGCCTCCTTCTTCTGTTCCCCATGATTCCTCAATTCCGCAACCTTACTAATAGTCTCAGGGCATTGCGGTCAAAACCGCCCAGAATGCGATTTCTCTTGTTCAAACTGGCTTTTTGCCATGTCCTAACAGATATGATCGTATAACACCCCC
>Ga0256406_1003918_pt1 | contig 17749 bp, 15 predicted proteins | sample RumenRJG_03DNA_FD_185986 | JGI IMG/M metagenome (GOLD analysis project Ga0256406, IMG submission 185986) | Bovine rumen microbial communities from Lethbridge, Alberta, Canada - RJG_03 | ecosystem: Host-associated > Mammals > Digestive system > Stomach > Rumen | place: Canada: Alberta | collected...
CGCCAGCAGGCCGTCCGCAAGCTGATAGTGAAGTAACCCTGCCATTCCCAACCCAACACAAAGCCGGAGCCTCGGGCATTGCGCCCGAGGCTCCGGCCTTTCATCAAAAGTATCCCGATTTACCCAACGATGGGTAATAATGGGAAAAGGCCTAACTATTCCCCTAGAGAACCCCTACCATTCCCCTACCATCCCACCCCCACCTGCCATTTTTTACAAAAAGTATTTGTTATTCGGTTTTTTTTCGTACATTTGCATTTTCTCATAGCACTGCTTGAGAAGTGTAATAAATTGAAAACGAATAGAATAAAATAGAAATGAACAAACTCGCTGTCGTCGCTTTCGGTGGCAATGCACTGCTCCGCAGCGGCCAGAAAGGTACCTACCAGGAACAACTGCAAAACGTCGAAGACACCTGCCGCAGCCTCCGTTCGCTGCTCGAGCGTGGCTACAACCTCGTTATCGGACATGGCAACGGCCCCCAGGTGGGCAACGTCATGCTCCAGCACGAGGCCGGCCGCTCGCTCGGCATACAGGCCATGCCCATGGACTTCTGTGTGGCCGAAACCCAAGGCTCCATCGCCTACCTCATCGAGATGGGCATGCGCAATGTGCTGGGCAGTAGCCGCAATGTGGTCACCCTCGTCACCCAGGTGATGGTCGACCCCGCCGACCCCATGTTCCAGAACCCCACCAAACCCGTCGGCCCCTACTACACCAAGGAGCAGGCCGACCAGCTGGCCGCCGAGACCGGCGCCGCCTATCGCGAAGACCCCAAGGGCAACGGCTGGCGCAAAGTCGTCGCCTCGCCCAAGCCCACGCGTATCCATAATATAGACATCGTCAAGCAGCTGGCCACCGCCGGCAACATCGTCGTCACCGTCGGTGGCGGCGGCATCCCCGTCGTGGCCGACGGCGACAAGGTGCGCGGCGTCGAGGCCGTCATCGACAAGGACCTCGCCTCAGCCCTCTGCGCCATCGAAATCGGTGCCGACGAGTTCTACATCCTCACCGACGTGCCCAAAGTCTACATCAACTTCCGCAAGGAGAACGAGCAGGCGCTCGACACCATCACCGTCGCCCAGGCCAAGCAGTACCTGGCCGAGGGTCAGTTCGCCGAGGGGTCGATGGCTCCCAAGGTGCGCGCCGGCATCATGTTCGTCGAGAACGGCGGCCGCGAATGCGTCATCACCGAAGCCGGCCAACTCGACAACCCCTCCTGCGGCACCCGCATCGTCAAGTAGTGCCCACAAGCAACCAAGCATTCAAACAATCAAACATTCAAACAATATTATTATGGCTTACAACCTCAGAAACCGCAATTTCCTGAAGATCCTCGACTTCACGCCGAAGGAACTGAACTACCTGCTCGACCTGGCCCGCGACCTCAAGCGCGCCAAATACGCTGGCACCGAGCAGCCCCGCATGAAGGGCAAGAACATCGCCCTCATCTTCGAGAAGACCTCCACCCGTACCCGCTGCGCCTTCGAAGTGGCCGCCAAGGACCAGGGTGCCCACGTCACCTACCTCGGCCCCACCGGCAGCCAGATCGGCGTCAAGGAGAGCATGAAGGACACCGCCCGCGTCCTCGGCCGCATGTATGACGGTATCGAGTACCGCGGCTTCGACCAGGCCACCGTCGAAGAGCTCGCCCAGTATGCCGGCGTGCCCGTCTGGAACGGCCTGACCAACGAGAGCCACCCCACCCAGATCCTGGCCGACTTCCTCACCATGCAGGAGCACAGCGACAAACCCCTCAACCAGGTCACCTTCGCCTACATCGGCGATGCCCGCTTCAACATGGGCAACAGCCTCATGGTCGGCGGCGCCAAGATGGGCATGGATGTCCGCATCGTGGCCCCCAAGAAGCTCCAGCCCAGCAAGGAGCTCGTCAAAGAGTGCCAGAAAATCGCCAAAGAGACCGGCGCCAAGGTTACCGTTACCGACGACGTGAAGGCCGGTGTCAAGGGTTGCGACTTCCTCTACACCGACGTCTGGGTCTCCATGGGTGAGCCCGCCGAGGTTTGGAAAGAGCGCATCAAGATGCTCAAGCCCTACCAGGTCAACAAGGAGATGATGAAGGCCACCGGCAACAAGAACTGCAAGTTCATGCACTGCCTCCCCGCCTACCACAACCTCGAGACCCAGGTGGGTCGCGACGTCCACAAGCAGTTCGGCCTCGACGGCATCGAGGTTACCGAAGATGTGTTCGAGAGCGAGGCCAGCATCGTCTTCGACGAGGCCGAGAACCGTATGCACACCATCAAGGCCGTCATGGTTGCCACCCTCGGCGACTAAACACACAACATCCGGAAAGAGCTTATCGCCCGCCACGGGCTTTAAGCTCTTTTCTTCTCCCAATAAATAGATAACTTATGAACAAGAAGAAAGCCGTCGGCTGGATTGTCTCCATCGCCCTCACCCTGCTCTGCTGGCTCCTCCCCACCTCGGCCTTCGGCGTCGAGGGCCTCACCGTCATCGAGCAGCGCGTCATCGCGCTCTTTGTCTTCGCCGCCTGCATGTGGATTTTCGAAGCCATCCCCATCTGGGCCACCTCCGTGGTCATCATGGCTCTGATGCTCTTCACCACGTCGGACAGCATGCTCTCCTTCCTCCGTGGCACCGAAAACCTCGGCGAGCCCATCAGCTACAAGGCCATCATGGCCGCCTTTGCCGACCCCACGGTGATGCTCTTCATGGGCGGCTTCGTGCTGGCCATTGGGGCGTCGAAGTACAAGCTCGACGTCAACCTGGCCCGCCTCGGCATCCGCCTCTTCGGCAGCAAGCCGCGCATGGTGATGCTGGGCTTCATCCTGATCACGGCGCTGCTTTCGATGTTCATGTCCAACACCGCCACCGCCGCCATGATGATCGCCATCCTCGTGCCGGTGCTCGCCGCGCTGCCGGAGAGCGACATCAAGGGCAAGGTGGGCCTCGCACTGGCCATCCCCGTGGCGGCCAACGTCGGTGGCATCGGCTCGCCCATCGGCACCCCGCCCAACGTCGTCGCCGTGCGCTACCTCAGCGAGAGCCTCGGCATCGAAATCGGCTTCCTGCAGTGGATGATGGTCATGGTGCCCCTGGCGCTGGTCATCCTGCTCATCTCGTGGCTCTTCCTCTCCTCGGTCTTCAAGTCGAACCAGGAGGCCATCGAAATCAAAATCGAGGGTTCGTGGGAGCGCGGCCCCAAGGCGGTGACCGTCTACGTCACCTTCGCCGCCACCATCCTCCTCTGGCTCTTGGGCAAAGACCTCCTGGGCCTCAACGCCAACGTCGTGGCCCTCTTCCCCTTCGCCGTCTTCTGCATCAGCGGCGTCTTCGAGAAGAAAGACCTGGCCAAGATCGACTGGGACGTCCTCTGGCTCGTCGCCGGCGGCTTCGCCCTCGGCGTGGGCATCGACAAGACGGGTCTCGCCGGCCACCTCGTGCAGGCCATCCCCTTCCACACCTGGCCCGCCCTGCTGGTCATCATCGGCTCCGGCGTCCTCTGCCTGGTGATGTCCACCTTCATGTCCAACAGCGCCACCGCCGCCCTCCTCATCCCCATCCTCGTGGCCGTGGCCACCGGCATGGGGCCGCAGCTGGCTCCCTTCGGCGGCGCCGCCACACTCATCGTCGGCCTCGCCCTCTCGGCCAGCTTCGCCATGGCACTCCCCATCTCCACCCCCCCCAACGCCATCGCCTATTCCAAGGGCTTCATCCGCCAGAAGGAGATGGCCCTCGTCGGCATCTTCGTCGGCGCCGTCAGCCTCGTCATCGGCTACGTCGTCCTCATCTTTGTCGGTAAACTCGGTATCCTTTCCTAATACAATAATATATATACATGAAGAAACACACCCTAGCCCTCATCCTCGGCGCCCTCGCCCTGCCGCTCGCGGCGCAGGTCACGGTCAAACCCTACGGCTTTGTGCGCAACTATTTCAATTTCGATACCCGCAAGACCTATACCGTCGTCGGTGGCGAATACAACATGATCCCCTACGACGAACTCTGGAACTCCGACCTCAGCTCCGACCTCAACGCCGTCCCCCACGCCCAGTTCCAGGCGCTGACCTCGCGCGTCGGCCTCCGCCTCGAGGGTCCCCTCGTCCTCGGCTATCAGTCCAGCGGCGTCATCGAGGGCGACTTTGGTGGCTTCGGCTCCAACAACATGGTCTTCCGCATCCGCCAGGCCTACGTCAAACTCCACAGCACCGTCACGCGCTCCTCCGACGAGGGCGAAAGACGTCGCTACTACGAAATCCTTGTCGGTCAGACGTGGCACCCCCTCTCGGGCGACATCATGCCCGACGTCCTCGGCATGGCCGCCGGCGCACCCTTCCGGCCCCACAGCCGCACCCCGCAGTTGCGCGCCACCACCTACTACGGCTCCTTCGGCTTCACCGCCGCTCTGCTCTACCAGCTACAATACATGAACAACGGCCCCCGCAGCGCCACCGACCCCGCCAGCATCGCCTCCACCGATTTCGCCCACAATGCCCTCTGGCCCGAAGCCTTCCTCGGATTCAACTTCAAGCATGGTCCGTGGTACCTCCAGCTCGGACTCGACGCACAGGTCATCCGTCCCCGCACCCATGCCGCCGACGCCCTCGGCGTGGTGCACGAGGTCAGCGAGTCGCTTCAATCACTCACCCCAACGCTCTATGCACAGTATGCCGACGACCTCCTCAGCATCAAGTTCCGCACCCTCCTCGCCCAAAACACCTCCCACCTCAACCAGCTCGTCGGCTACGCCGTCAGCGCCGTGAACCCCGATGGCTCGTGGGACTACACCCCCCTGCGCGCCACCATCTCCTACCTCAACCTCAGCTACGGCAAGAAATACCGCGCCAACCTCTTCCTCGGCTACGCCAAAAACCTCGGCGCCGCCATCGACCTCCACGACTTCGGCTCCGCACAGTACCTCATCTACACCAAAGGCGGCGACCAGTTCACCCACCTCGACGACATCTGGCGTATCTGCCCAGGCATCTCCTACAACGTCAAAGCATTCAACCTCGGTCTGGAATACGAACTGACAGGCGTCCACTACGGCGACCTCGACTCCCGCGCCGCCATCCTCGACAACGACAACCGCCACCCCGTCCTCAACCACCGCATCTGCGCCCTCGTCAAATACAACTTCTAGCCCCCCGCCACGAGCCACCCCAAGTCGGCTTCCCGCAAAATCTTCCCCTATTTTCCCATCGATGGGTAATAATGGGAAAAGGCCTAACTATTCCCCTAGAGAACCCCTACCATTCCCCTACCGCCTCCTGCCCGAACATGCCGCTCCCCTGTGGCGCCGACCTGACGCCTGACGCCCTGTTGAAAAAAAATATTCCCCAGTGTCGGAAATTGTTCGTACCTTTGTACACTCAAAACCCACCCGACAGCTATGCCCACAACCGCTCCAAGACGCAAGGACAGAATAACATACGCGCAGGCGTTCGACATCAACGGCAACACACCCCCGCAGGCCATCGCCATCGAGGAGGGCGTGCTCGGCGCACTCATGCTCGACCAGACGGCACTCATCAACGTCATCGAAACCCTCCATCCCGAATACTTCTACAAGCCTGAGCATCAGGCCGTCTACCGCGCCATCTTCAAACTCTTCACCCAGAGCCAGCCCGTCGACCTGCTCACCGTCGTGGAACGCCTCCGACTCGACGGCGAACTCGAGACCGCCGGCGGCGCCTACGCCGTCTCCAAACTGACCGAAAACGTCGTCTCCGCCGCACATATCGAATACCATGTCCGCGTGCTCAGCGAAAAATTCATCCAGCGCGAGATGATACGCATCAGCACCGAAACCATCACCCAGGCCTACGACGAGACCACCGACGTGGTCGACCTCCTCGACAAAACCGAGCAGCGCCTGATGGACATCAACGACAAGAACTTCCGCTCCGACTACAAACCCCTGGGCGACTTCGTGGCACTGGCCAAAGAACAGATACAGGAAGCCGGCGAGAACACCGATGGCGTCAGCGGCATCGAGACCGGCTTCTTGGACCTCGACACCATGACCACCGGCTTCCAGCCCGGCACCCTCATCATCCTCGCCGCTCGCCCCGCCATGGGTAAGACCGCCTGCGCCCTCTCCATGGCGCGCAACATGGCGGTGGACTTCAAGAAACCCGTGGCCTTCTTCTCGCTCGAAATGACGGGCCAGGAACTGGCCATGCGCCTCATCAGCGGCGAAGCAAGGCTGGACGGCAAAAAGCTCAAGAGCGGCAAGCTCGCAGGCTACGAAAAAGAACAGCTCAACCACGCAGCACAGGTGCTTTCAGGCGCCCCCCTCTACATCGACGACACACCCCAGCTCACCATCTTCGAACTCCGCGCCAAGGCCCGCCGCCTCAAGCAGCGCTACGACATACAGATGATCTTCATCGACTACCTCCAGCTCATGACCTCCGGCGCCGCCGACAACCGCAACGGAAACCGCGAGCAGGAAATCTCCATGATCAGCCGCCAGTTGAAAGCCCTCTCCAAAGAGCTGAACATACCGGTGCTGGCCATGTCCCAGCTCAGCCGCGCCGTCGAGAACCGCGTGGGCAACAAACCCCAGCTGAGCGACCTGCGCGAGTCCGGTGCCATCGAGCAGGATGCCGACATGGTCATCTTCATCTACCGCCCCGAGTACTATGGCGTCACCGAGTACGATAACGGCGATTCCACCCGCGGCATGGCCGACCTCATCATCGCCAAGCACCGCTCCGGCGGGGTGGGGGATGTCCACCTGCGCTTCGTCAACGAGTACGTCCGCTTCGAGAACCCACAGAAGTTCGGCCTCGGCGAAGGCGGCGGCATGCAACCCAACACCGCCTTCGACTCCGGCGGCAGCATCACCGTCGACTCTCGCATCAACAACGACCTTGCTCCCGACGATGATATACCGTTCGATAATAACTTGTAATCAATTATATGGAAGAGAAAGTACGCAATGAGTTGAAGCAACTTCTTCAGCAGGAGGTGGTGCTGGCCACTGGCTGCACCGAGCCCGGTGCCGTGGCCCTCTGCGTGGCCAAAGCCTGCAGCATCCTGGGCTCCGAGCCTGCGAGCATCCGCTTGCGCCTGAGCAAGAATGTCTTCAAGAACGCCATGGGCGTCGGCATCCCCGGCACGGGCATGATTGGGCTGCCCATCGCGGTGGCCATGGCCGTCACTCACGGCGACCCCGAGCGGGGGCTCGAGGTGCTTACGATGCCGGCTCTTGATGTCGAGGATGCCAAAGACTGGCTCAAGAATAACGGCGACCGTATCGACATCGGGGTGAAGGAGAGTTCCGACCGGCTCTATATCGAATGCTGTGTCGAGGCATCCGGCCATTCGGCCACTGCCGTCATTGCTCGCCGCCACACTGATTTTGTCTTTCTCGGCAGGGATGGAGAAGTGCTGCTGGAGAAGGCGTTGAGCCTCCACGAGCAGGCGGACGACAGTGCCGACCCCAGCCGCGACTGCCGCCAGCAGGTCGAGCTTTCGACTCGTCTGGTCTTTGACTATGCCACCACCGCTCCGATCGAGGAGTTGGAGTTTATACGTGAGACGGTACGTTATAATGCCGCTGCTTCGGAGTGGGGGTTGGAGGGGCGTGGGTTGCATACGGGCGAATTGCTGATGCGCGAAGCCCACGGCGACCTTGTCCACGAGGTGGTATCGCGCACGGTGGCCGCCTCCGACGCCCGCATGGACGGCTGCCCGATGCCGGTTTATTCCAACTCCGGCTCCGGCAACCAGGGCATCTGCTGCACCCTCCCGCCATACTACTTCGGCACCCTCCGCGGCTGCTCCGACGAGCGTATCACCCGCGCCCTTGTCCTCAACCACCTCCTCTCCATCTACATCAAACGTGGTATCGGCCGCCTCAGCGCCCTCTGCGGCATCGTCAACGCCTCCATCGCCAACGCAGCCGCCTTCGTCTACCTCTCCGGCGGCGGCTACCGCGAGGTGTGCTTCGCCATCAAGAACATGATCAACACCCTCAGCGGCATGGTCTGCGACGGCGCCAAACCCAGCTGTGCGCTGAAGATGGCCTCCGGCGTCTACAGCGCCTATGTCTGCTCGCTCCTGGCCTGCGAGGGTCACGTCGTCGACCCCACCGACGGCCTCAGCGAAGATTGCGTCGACTGCTCCATCCGCAACCTCGGCCGCCTCGGCCGCGAAGGCATGTGCACCACCGACGACTGCATCCTCGACATCATGACGCACAAGGGCAATTAACAATCGCTCGGCTTGCTCGGCGCAGCTCTAGCCGAAAACAAATATTTCTTTGTTTTTTATGCGTTTGACTTGATAAAATGTTGTATCTGGGGTGACCTCCTTTGTGGTGGCTGAAATCAAATCGGAGTCCCCATCGGGGCGCTCGACCACAGCGAACTCATCGCCCTCCTCTGCCATGGCATCCACCATCGGCACAAATTGCGACACGCTCGCCCGTCCTTCGCTGTCCACAACAAAACCCCACATCCTGACATTCCGCTCATTCCACCCCTCCGGCAGCTGCATCCGCACCCCGCCATGTCGTCGCTCGGCAGGGTGGGAGAGGAGCCCCTCCCGCGTATCCACATTGTACACATACACATACACCCTGTCTCGCCCCTTCGCCCGCGTCATCCCGCTATTCTTCTCGAAATCAACGCGCAGCACATTGTCCTCATCCACACTCGCCGTAGTGAACCGCACCGGCGCCGCAGCTCCCTCCGCAATGCGAATGCGTTCATAGTCAATCCCTGTACGGACGCGGCGCGCCGCGTCCCTACCGAAACAATCTTTGTTCATCCTCACAAACGCGTTCCCCTCCGTCATCCCCTCCCTCGACGCCTTCTCTCTCAATCCCAGCAACAGCGCCTGCCGCGCCGTCGCCGCGAACCGCACCATCCACACAAACCACTCCCTCTCAGCCTGTTGCATCTCGGTGTTCGGATAATTGATCTCCCTGCGGTAGGCCCTCACGACCTGCTTGCCGCGCCAAAGGTACCCCACCACGGTACCCACCTTTCCCCGGAACGGCCCGAGGATGCCCTGCTCTAACTTTGCCATACTGCTGTGTATTTTTTTGTTTTAACGGCTAATTTTTCGAATTACGCGAATTTGTTTACCATTTTAATTTCCAGCCAATTACTCGAATCTCCATCGCACTGCGCATTCGGGTAATCTGCCCCAAATTTTGACCGCGCCAGCCCTTCGCATAATTCGAGTCCTTCGCCGTTCCAATACCCCTACAACGCCACAATTTTTGTTTTATTGCCCCCCATCACCTACCATTGAAGAACAAATGAAGAAGAGGTTGCTTTCAATATGCTGTATATCAGCCGCTTGTCATGCCATTATATTTTTTCAAAATTGGAGTTTTTCACTCTTTTTCTGCCGCCCCGCCGCCGGCGGAGCGCGGCAGGCTGTTGAAAAATCTTTTTATATTTTCACTATATATTAAAAAAAAGGCGTATCTTTGCACCATGATTAACAACACCGACATGGCAGCACAGACTGCCGAATTCTTACTGAAAGTGAAAGCAGTAAAGCTCAACAACGAGCATCCTTTCACATGGGCTTCAGGGCGAAAATCGCCCATCTATTGCGACAACCGTGTCACGTTGTCCTATCCCGAAATCCGCACCTTCATCCGTCAGCGCTTCTCGGAAATTGTAACCGACCAGTGGGGCGACGTCGACGTCATCGCCGGCGTGGCCACCGGCGGCATCGCCCAGGGCGCTCTCGTGGCCCAGGAACTGGGCAAACCCTTCGTCTACGTCCGCTCCGAGCAGAAGAGCCACGGCCTGACCAACCAAATCGAGGGCGAAATCCACAGCGGACAGTCCGTCGTGGTAATCGAAGACCTCGTCTCCACCGGCAAGAGCTCCCTCATCGCCGTCCGCGCCCTGCGCGAGAAGGGCTGCATCGTCAAAGGCATGGCCGCCATCTTCACCTACGGCCTACAGGTCGCCGCCGACAACTTCAAAGCCGAAGAGGTCGACCTCTTCACCCTCACCGACTACGACACCCTCGTCCAGGTGGCACAGAAGCACGAATACGTCCGCCCGCAGGACTTCGACAGCCTCGCCGCCTGGCGCCAGAACCCCGAGCGCTGGAGCGAAGAACACATGTAGGCCGATGCTCCGCCTCTTGCTCATATTAGGTCTCTGGTTGGCTGCCGCCACCCTCGCCGCGCAGGACAGCGTCCTGACCGTCCGCGTGGCCGAAGGCGTCGAAGTGGAGCTCGTCTATGTCCCCGGCGGCACCTTCACCATGGGCAGCAACCAGGCACGCGGCGTGAAATACAACTACCAGTCCGCACGCCCCGAGCACCCCGTCACCGTGGGCCCCTACTACATCGCCCGCTGCGAGGTCACCCAGCAGCTCTACCAGGCCGTCATGGGCTCCAACCCCTCCAAGTTCAACGCCACCCCGACCCATCCCGTCGAGAGCGTCACCTGGGACGAAGCCCGCCAGTTCGCCCTCCTCCTCAGCCAGATGACCGGACGCCGCTTCCGCCTCCCCACCGAGGCCGAATGGGAATATGCCGCCCGCGGCGCGCAGGCTTCGCGCCGACAGCCCTTCCCCGGCTGCGACCGCCACGGGCTCGACCGCGCCGCATGGTACTGCGTCAACAGCAAAGGCTCCACCCACCCCGTGGCACAGCAGCAACCCAACGAGCTGGGACTCTACGACATGGCCGGCAACGTCGCCGAATGGTGCCTCGACTGGGTAGGGGAGTACCCCGCCGAGGCCCAGGCCAACCCCCGCGGCCCCGCCGAAGGCGAGCACCGCGTGCTCCGCGGCGGCCACTACAACAGCACCTCCTCCGCCTGCACCGTCTACGACCGCGGCTGGTACATACCCTCCGGACGCTACGAACTCTTTGGCTTCAGACTCGTAATGGAACCCGACCATGCAGATTAAAGACCTCCACTTCCGCCCCTTCATCCCCGAGGCCGAACTGCAAGCCCTCGTGGCCGACCTCGCCGCCCGCATCAGTGCCGACTATGCAGGCCGCCATCTCGTGGTCAGCCCCATCCTCACCGGCGCCTTCATGTTCGGTGCCGACCTCGTCCGACGCCTCACCCTCCCCTGCGAAGTATCCTTCATCCGCTATGCCTCCTATTCAGGCCTCGCCTCCACCGGCACCGTCCAGTGCCAGCTCCCTCTCAGCCCCGACATCCGCGGACGCCACCTCCTCATCGTCGAGGATGTCGTCGACAGCGGCCTCACCATCCAGCGCATCCTCGCCGACGCCCGCGCCCTCGAGCCCGCCTCCGTCGCCGTCTGCGCTCTCTTCTTCAAGCCCGACGCCTTCCGCGGCGACTACCGCATCGACTACATCGGCCGCCCCATCGGCAACGAATTCATCGTCGGCTACGGCCTCGACTACGACCAGCTCGGCCGCAACCTCAAAGAGATTTATGTCCTCGACCAGCAATAGCACCATGAAACACAGACGCCTCCTCCTCGCACTCCTCCTCTCGCCACTCTTCGCGGCCTGCTTCCCCGAAGAGACTCATATCGACGTAGACCCCGCCATGCTCCACGGCAAGTGGCTCAAAGTGGGCACCCAGGAGTACTGGCGCTACTACGACTCCGGCTCCGGCGCCACCTGGGACGAGAGCGAGGGCAAGACCGAAGAGACCACCAACCTCACCTATACCTGGCAGCTCGACCGCGACGAACTCACCCACTGGTTCCGCGGCGAGCAGGACAACCAGATGGTCCCCAAGGTCTACACCATCAAGGAAATCACCTCCAACTCCATGAAGTGGAAAGACGCCTACGGCACCACCTCCACCTATAGCAAAGTGAACTAGCATGAAAAAAGGTTGGAAAATAGCACTCATCTCGCTGGGCTCGCTGCTGGGCCTGGTGCTGGTCGTGGTCGCCGTGGCCATGTACCTCGTTTTCACCCCCAGCCGGCTCACCAAAATCGTCAACCGGCTCGCCTCCGACTATATCGCCTGCGAGACCCACTTCGACCGCGTCGACCTCACCCTCCTCTCCACCTTCCCCGACGCAGGCCTCAAGGTCGAGAACGTCTACCTCGTCAACCCAACCCCCGGCGCACCCTCCGACACCCTGGCACGCATCGCCTCCCTCACCGTGGGGCTCGACGTCAAGGCCTTCCTCTCTGACCGTAGCATCAAGGTGCACCAGGTGCTCCTCGACGATGCCGACGCCACCCTCTTCATCGCCCGCGACGGTAGCACCAACTTCGACATCTTTCCCCCCTCCGACACCACTTCTGCCGACTCTACTTCCTCGCTCCCCGAACACATCGACATCGAGAAGGTCAAAGTCAGCGCCCTCAATGCCCGCTACCTCGACCAGCGCAGCGGCCTCGACGCCACCGTCCAAGACCTCGGCCTCACCCTCAAAGGCTCGCTTCGCAACAACGACATCGACGCCGACCTCACCCTCGGCAGCCCCCATATAGCCCTCGCCATGGTGGACACCGCCACCGGCCGCCACACCCTCGGCGCGCTGATCCGCGGTCTCGAACTCGATGCCAAAGGCGGCATGCGCGACGAGAGCCTCGACGCCAAAGCCTCGCTCGGCACCCGGCACCTTGCCGTCCGCATGACCGACACGGCCGGCCGCACCACCCTCGACGCCGACCTCGCCGACCTCGCCGCCTCGCTCAAAGGCGACGGCAGCACCAGCCTCCTCTCCGGCCTCCTCGACCTCACCCTCGGCAGCGGCACCCTCCAAGCCGCCGGCATCGACATGGTCAACGCCACCCTCCGCGAGTCGAAGCGCGACCTCCTCAAGGCCAAAGTCCCCTTCATCGCCGACCTGGGCCGCATGCAGCTCGCCCTCAACACAGCCTCGCTGCAGCTCGACCAGTTCGCCCTCACGGCCGACGGCGACGTGCAGCTGCCATCCGACAGCGTCGCCACTGCCCTCGACCTCGCCCTGGCCACCGACGGCGCCTGGCCCGTCAAGCCCCTGCTCGCCATCGTGCCCGCCGCCTACACCAAGGCTCTGGCCGGCATGGACCTCGACGGCAAGGCCAAGCTCGAAGCCACCGTGCAGGGCTCCCTCTCCGACACCACCATGCCGCTCGTCGACGCCCATATCACCCTCGCCGACGGCCGCTACCACCAGCCCTCCGTGCTGCCCTACAAAGTCAGCCGTATCAACGGCGACCTCACCGCCCACCTCGACCTCGGCCCACAAGGCAAGAGCCATGCCGTCATCAACAACCTCACCGCCCGCACGCTCGACACCAAGCTCTCTCTCCGGGGACGCGCCGACGACCTCACGGGCGACATGCATATCAACGCCGACATCACCGGCGCCCTCCCCCTCAAAGATGCCCTCCCGATGGTGCCGGACACCATGCCCCTCTCCATCGCCAAAGGCGCGGCCGACCTCGACCTCCACGTCGACTTCCGCATGAGCCAGCTGCAAAAGATGGCCCTGGAGAAGATGGTGGCCAGCGGCACCGTCAAGGTGCGCGACCTCGACCTCACCTTCGACACCCTCCGCGCCCTCGCCCCCTCGCTCGACCTCTCGCTCCAGCTGCCCGCCAAGCTCCACAAGAGCAAGCTCGCCGACGCCCGCATCAAGGGCTCGAGCCTCCGCGTCGAGATGCCCAACAAAGGCCTCGTGGCCACGGTCGACAAGCCCAATATCAGCCTCGGCGTCAACAACATGATGCGCGAGCAGCTCGCCGCCGCCTTCGTCGTCATGGTCGGCGAGACCGAGGCCAACCTCGACTCCACCATGGTCTCGCTCGACGAGCTCTCCCTCAAAGGCACCATCCGCCTCGACTCCACCCAGACCGACCCACTCAAGCGCTTCAACCCCGTGGCCGACCTCACCACCCACAGCGCCGTGCTCTACATGCCACAGCTCCCCGACGCCGTCCGCCTCTCGCAGCTCTCCGCCAAGTACGACCGCGCCCATACCGACATCCGCAAGGTGCAGGTCAAGCTCGGACACTCCGACTTCGAGCTCTACGGCACCATCGACAACCTCGAGGACTGGCTCGACAACAAGGCCATGCTCGTCGGCGACCTCAACTTCACCTCCAACTATGCCGACGTGGACCAGCTGATGGACCTCTTCAGCGGCCTCGGCTCCGACCCCGACAGCCTCGAACTGCAGCGACAGCAATCCAATGTGCCCTCCGAGGCCAACCCCTTCATCGTGCCCAAGAATGTCGACGTCACCCTCCACACCCATATCAAGCGCAGCGTGGCCTTCGGCAACGACCTCAACGACGTGGCCGGCAGCCTCACCGTCAAGGACGGCGTCGCCATCCTCGACCAGATTGGTTTCGTCTGCAAGGCCGCCACCATGCAGCTCACCGCTCTCTACCGCTCCCCCAAGCCCGACGACCTCTTCGCCGCCATCGACTTCCACCTGCTCGACATCCAGATCGACGAGCTCCTCGACATGATCCCCGTCGTCGACACCCTCGTCCCCATGCTCGCCGCCTTCGACGGCAACGCCAACTTCCACCTCGCCGGCGAAAGCTACCTCTTCGCCGACTACAAGCCCAAGATGAGCACCCTCCTCGGCTCCGCCGCCATCAGCGGAAAGGACCTCGTCCTCATGGACAACTCCTCCATCGCCTCCATCGCCAAGCTCATGCGCTTCAAGAAATGGAAAGAGAAGGACGACAAAATCCGTATCGACAGCATCAGCGTCGAGATGACCTGCTTCCGCAAGGAAATCGAGGTCTTCCCCTTCCTCATCAACATCGGCTCCTACGCCATCTGCGCCTCGGGCAAGCACACGCTCGACAACACCTGCGCCTACCACCTCGAACTGCTCAAAAACCCGCTCCTGGCCAAGGTGGGCGTAGACATCAAGGGCAACCTCTCGTCGCCCAAGATCTCCCTCGGCCCCGTCATCTACGGCGACTTCTACAAGCCCGAGAAGAAAGGCGCCGCCTCCAAGAAAGCCCTCGAACTCAAAGCCGCCATCCGTCAAGCCCTGGAAAAGAACGTCAGATGAAATTCCCACGCCGATACCACTCCACCATCTATGGCAACTACCGCCGCGCCTACCTGCGCTGCGGCCTGCTGACGGGTGTGCTGCTGTTCCTCTACATCCTGGTGCGCCACCTGCTCGGCGTCCCCTCCGAGGCGCCGGAAAGCTTCGCCACCGACGGCATCCTCCTTGCGGCAGTCTTCCTGCTGGCCTTGCTCTATCGCAACTCGCTGCCCGACAAGCGTGCCTCGCTCAAGGAGCTCATGCTCTTCGGCTTCGGCCTGTCGCTCGTGGCCAGCGTGCTCTACGGGCTCCTGCTTTGGGGCTTCGGCCTCGCCGTGCCGTCGCAGGCCGCCCTCTTCGCCCATGCCACCACCGGGGCCGAGGTGACGCCCGAAGACCCCCAGATACACTACTGGGCCGCCTTCGCCGCCATCGTCGCCGCCGTCAAACTCGCCCTCATCGGATGCTTCGGCGCCTTCCTCGCCGCCGTCTTCTTCAAAAACGACAACCCCCAAAAACAATAACCTATAACCTCTAACCTATAACCTTTAACCTTTAACCTAAAAATGGACCTCTCAATCATAGTACCCCTCTACAACGAAGCCGAGTCGCTTCCCCACCTGGCCGAATGGATCGACCGCGTCATGCGCGAACACAACCTCAGCTACGAAGTCGTCATGGTCGACGACGGCTCCAAGGACGGCTCCTGGCAGGTAATCGAAGACCTCCACGCCGCCAACCCCGCCTACCGCGGCATCAAGTTCCGCCGCAACTACGGCAAGTCCGCCGCGCTCAACACCGGCTTCGCCGCCGCCCAGGGCGACGTCGTCATCACCATGGACGCCGACCTCCAGGACTCGCCCGACGAGGTGCCCGAGCTCCGCCGCATGATCATCGAGGACGGCTACGACCTCGTATCCGGCTGGAAGAAAAAGCGCTACGACTCCAAGCTCGCCAAAAACCTCCCCTCCAAACTCTTCAACGCCACCACACGCCACCTCTCCGGCATCCACCTCCACGACTTCAACTGCGGCCTCAAAGCCTATCGCCGCGACGTGGTGAAAAGCATCGAGGTCTACGGCGAGATGCACCGCTACATCCCCGTCATCGCCAAGTGGGCCGGCTTCTCCAAGATAGGCGAGAAAGTCGTCCAGCACCGCAAGCGCGAATTCGGCGTCACCAAATTCGGCATGAACCGCTTCCTCAACGGCTACCTCGACCTCATGTCCATCATGTTCATGTCCCGCTTCGGCAAACAGCCCATGCACTTCTTCGGCGCCATCGGCTCCCTCTCCTTCCTCCTCGGCTTTGTCGCACTCGTCCTTGTGCTCGCCCTGCGCATCTGCGGCCGCATCGCGCTCACCAACAGCGTCTGGTTCTACCTCTCCATGCTCTTCCTCGTCATGGGCACCATGCTCTTCCTCGCAGGCTTCATCGGCGAACTCGTCTGCCGCAACTCACCCACCCGCAACCAATATCTCATAGAAAAAGAACTGTAGAAAGGAACAAAGTATCCCTATTTACCCAACGATGGGTAATAATGGGAAAGGGCCGAACTATTACCCTAGAGAACCCCTACCGTTCCCCTAGAGAACCCCACCCGAAACGCACCAGTAACAATAAATAAGATACAATATATTATATGAGCCTCCAATGCGGTATAGTAGGACTGCCCAACGTCGGCAAGTCGACCCTCTTCAACTGCCTCTCCAACGCCAAGGCCCAGGCAGCCAACTTCCCCTTCTGCACCATTGAGCCCAACGTGGGCGTCATCACCGTGCCCGACGAGCGACTGGCCAAACTCGTCGAAATCGAGCGCCCCGCCTCCGTCGTGCCCGCCACCGTCGAGATAGTCGACATCGCAGGCCTCGTCCGCGGCGCCTCCAAGGGCGAGGGCCTCGGCAACAAGTTCCTCGCCGACATTCGCAACTGCGACGCCATCATCCACGTCCTCCGCTGCTTCGACAACGACAACGTCACCCACGTCGACGCCACCGTCGACCCCGTCCGCGACCTCCACACCATCGACCTCGAACTCCAGTTCAAAGACCTCGAAACCATCGAGAACCGCTACGACAAAGAGGTCAAAAAAGGCAAGGCCGGCGGCGATCCCCGCGCCAAAAAGCTCGTCGAAGTCATGGACCTCTACCGCGCCGCACTCCTCGAAGGCCGCAGTGCCCGCACCGTACAGCTCGACGACGCACAGGCCGATGTCGCCCGCGACCTCCAGCTCCTCACCACCAAGCCAGTCCTCTACGTCTGCAACGTCGACGAAGCATCCGTCGTCAGCGGCAACGCCCACGTCGACGCCGTCCGCCAGGCCGTCGCCGGCGAGCAGGCCGAGGTGCTCATCCTCGGCGCCGCCATCGAGGCCGACATCGCCGAACTCGAATCCTACGAAGAGAAACAGCTCTTCCTCAATGACCTCGGCCTCCAGGAGTCCGGCGTCAACCGCCTCATCAAGGCCGCCTACCGCCTCCTCAACCTCCAGACCTTCCTCACCGCCGGCCCCAAGGAATGCCGCGCCTGGACCTTCAAACGCGGCATGAAAGCTCCCCAGGCCGCCGGCATCATCCACTCCGACTTCGAGCGCGGCTTCATCCGTGCCGAAGTCATCAAGTTCGACGACTACGTCGCCCTCGGCTCCGAAGCCCGCTGCCGCGAGGCCGGCAAGATAGCCGTCGAAGGCAAAGACTACGTCGTCCAGGACGGCGACATCATGCATTTCCGCTTCAACGTATAATTCCATGACACGACAACACCAACAACATCGACAACCACTCCGGCGCCACACGCGCCGGAACGGGAAAGTGCATGTGGCACTTTCCAT
>Ga0256406_1003919_pt1 | contig 17748 bp, 12 predicted proteins | sample RumenRJG_03DNA_FD_185986 | JGI IMG/M metagenome (GOLD analysis project Ga0256406, IMG submission 185986) | Bovine rumen microbial communities from Lethbridge, Alberta, Canada - RJG_03 | ecosystem: Host-associated > Mammals > Digestive system > Stomach > Rumen | place: Canada: Alberta | collected...
CGCCCGGTGTGGGGCGACGACTACAGCATCTGCTGCTGCGTCTCGGCCACCCAGACCGGCAAGGAGATGCAGTTCTTTGGCGCCCGTGCGAACCTCGCCAAGTGCCTGAACTACGCCATCAACGGTGGCAAGGACCTCAAGTACACCGACAAGCAGGGCAACCACATGCAGGTTGGACCCGAGCTCGCCCCCATCACGAGCGAGTACCTCGACTACGACGAGGTCATGCACAAGTTCGGCATCATGATGGACTGGCTGGCGGGCCTCTACGTGAACATCCTCGACCTCATCCAGTACATGCACGACAAGTACTACTACGAGGCCGCCGAGATGGCCCTCATCGACACCGACGTGCGCCGCACCTTCGCCACCGGCATCGCTGGCTTCAGCCACGTGGTGGACTCGCTCTCGGCCATCAAGTACGCCCGTGTGCGCACCGTGCGTGACGAGTCCGGCCTGGTTGTTGACTACGTTCCCGAGGGCGACTTCCCCCGCTACGGCAATGACGACGACCGCGCGGACGACATCGCCGTGTGGCTGCTCAAGACCTTCATGACCAAGATCAAGAAGCACCACACCTACCGCAACTCCGAGGCCACGACGTCCATCCTCACCATCACGTCCAACGTGGTGTACGGCAAGGCCACCGGCGCCCTGCCCGACGGCCGCCCGGCCTACACGCCCTTCTCGCCCGGCGCCAACCCCAGCTATGGTGCCGAGAAGAACGGCCTGCTCGCGAGCCTCAACTCCGTGGCCAAGCTTCCCTACGAGTACGCCCTTGACGGCATCTCGAACACGCAGACCATCAACCCCGGCGCGCTTGGCACCGACGAGCAGCAGCGCGTTGGCAACCTGGTGAACGTGCTTGACGGCTACTTCTCCAACGGCGCGCACCACCTCAACGTCAATGTGTTTGGCGTCGAGAAGCTCAAAGATGCGATGGAGCATCCCGAGAAGCCCGAGTACGCCAACTTCACGATCCGCGTCTCCGGCTACGCGGTGAAGTTCATCGACCTCGCCCGCGAGCAGCAGCTCGACGTGATTGCGCGCACCTGCCACGACCACATGTAGGGCACTTGCGAGAGATGCGCACCAACGGGGCGGCCGCCATGCGGTCGCCCCTTTTCCGTCGCCCCGGTGCTGCTGAGAACCATTTCGACGTTTTGGGCCCGGCGGAGACGAGATTTTGTCGAATCTCTTCTCAACAGCACCGGGTTGGCCTAGCGGCATGGATAGCGAATCAGCCCCGTTGGTTCAGCAGCGAAGCTCGTCTAAGGGATGCCAGCCAGTGCTAGTAGCTCCTAGCTCGACTGATTTAGCTCTAAGGGACGCTACAGTTTCGCAAACCTCAAAGCAATCGTCGAGAAAATAGCAACACCCACCACGACTAACGTCAACAACACGAATGCCATCTGTCCGCCCATTATCATCCCAGCTGTATTATCCCCCGCAGAGATTTGGGCAGCTCCCACAACCGCCGCAACCGAGCTCACACCTATTGAGCCGCCCAACTGCTGAAGTGCGTTGCATACCGAAGTTCCATCAGCCCGCAGGCCATCGTTGAGAAACGATAGACCATAAGTCATCGAAGGACTAGCCAAGAAACCTTGACCCATTCCTGAAAGCAGATAGCACGCTGCCAATCCCCAGACGCCATTCAGTGGGCGGGTGCATAGCAGAATGGCACCCATTAGCATCAATGCAGCACCCACCGCAATTGGAACACGCGGTCCGATTCTATCGAGAAGTCGACCAGCAACCGGAGAGAGCAGCATGGTCGCCACGCAGCCCGGAATCATCACAAGACCAGAAGCTTTTGCGCCCGCACCAATGGCCATTTGCACGTAATTGGGAATGAGCCACGCATATCCGAGACATACCAAGGATGTACTTGCGATAGCAGCCACCGAGGCCATGAATCTCGTTGAAGAAATAACTTCAGGCGATACCAAAGGATTCTGAGCACGGCTCACATGCTTCACAAATTGAACGAGAAGAACAGTTCCTACCAAGAGGAGGGCCGTAACGAGAGCCGTAATACCACCGTTTGAGAGACGGTTCACGCCCACAACAATCAAGAGAAATCCAAATGCGACAAATAGGAATCCAGCTACGTCGAACGGACGTCTATCCAGTTCTGCTGTCTGTCTTATGCAGGCTAATCCTGCTAAGAAAGCTGCACCGAGGAGAGGAATCGCAAAGGCAAACATTGCGCGCCAACCATATTCTTCTAGTACGACTCCGCCGTATGCAGGCCCAATAGCTGGTGCCAATGAGATGATGAGCGAGGCAACACCCATCATCGTACCCATATGATCAAGGGGCACCTGATCAACAACAATGTTGAACATGAGGGGCATTGCAACGCCGGTCCCCAGACCCTGAATAATTCTGCCGGTCAGGAGTTGGGGGAATGACACAGAAGTGCAGCACAGAATCGTTCCCGCCACGAAAGCAATAGTTGAAGCAGAAAAAAGACACCGCAGGGGATAGCGTGACTTAAGAACTGGGAATACGGGAATCGTAACAGACAACACCAGCAAATATGCGGACGTAATCCACTGAATAGTTGCGGTGTCCACTCCCAATTCTGACATCATAACTGGAATGGCAACGTTTGTTGAAGTCTCGAAAACGATTGCGCAGAAGGCCAGGCTGCCCGAAGAGAAAATTGAGATGACCAATTTCACGTCAAGCAATCGAAGAGAGGAGCTTCCTTCCTGCGTAATACCATCTTTCACGTCAATCGGTAGCCTTTCTAGAAACGCCCGGCAACGAACTTGAAGGCGCCCGGCTCCGCTTCGTCAGGGGAATACTCCTCGAGAACCTTGCCGTATCGTGCTCGGTAGTCATTGTCAACATTAGCTTGGGGGAAGACCAGACATCCCTCTTCATAGAACTCGCGCGACCCTCGGCCGAGTTCACGACCGCGACGTGTGTGCTTGTCGAGCGCGATGTCAGGGACCTCAGGCACCTGCCCCATCGCAGCCGTTTTAATAATGATGTTCTTCAGGAAATCGCTCGAGCGATCCTTTTCACTCCGACAGAGAATCCGAATCGCATGAACGAAGAACATCGGTTGATCTGGATCATCATAGGGATAATTCTTGCGCATCTCGTTAAGGGTATGCACGTATACTGCTGCATCGAGGTTTCCGAATCCAATATCTTCCACGGAAATCGACTCAAGACGGCTCCAGACCTTTTCAAGCAGAGCTGGGCTTGTCGTATACAATTCGTATGCAAATCTTGCGGCATCTTCTTCGCGAGCCCGCCGGATACACTTTTGCAGAGCGGAAACCGCTTCGTCCACCTCTATGCCGTGGTTTGTGTGCGCATGTTCCCATATCGAATAGTATTCTTTCATCGTAACCTCCAGCTAAAAGGGGTACCTTGCAGGGCGATGCCTGCAAGGTACCAAATGTCAAAAAGGCTAGTGAAGCTCTGGCCAGTAGCCCTCATTTGCAACGATAAACTCATCAAGAATCTTCTTCGCAACATTTGCGGAGGGAACGGTCTTTGAGAGGCTCATCGCCTGGAGCATCTTGAGATAGCTATGCTGTTCGTAAGCATCAACGACCAGCTTCTCTACACAAACCTGCTCATACATAAGCCCCTTCTGGAAAGTCGGAATGGTACCGATAGAAAGTGGCTCGTAACCGTCCTTGCCGACAATACAGGGAATTTCGACCATTGCCTCGGGATCAAAATTCTCAATTGCTCCGTTGTTCGGAACAATCAGCAGCATTCTTTCATGCGTATTGAAAGCGAGTGCCGTTGCCAGGTCAACAATGAACTCTGCATGAATACCAATCCTCAGAGAAGTGCCTTCTGCGGTGCCAGCCTCTGCGATACGTGCACATTCCCCAAACACGCGCTTTTCTCGGCCATCCATGACCATGTTAGCTCTAGTGTACTGAGGGTCAGAATGGGCAACCATGTCGTCCGGGAAGAGGTAGTACTGGAGATACGAGTTTGGTGCCATCGATGGGTCAAGGGAAACGATGTCCTTGACCTTCAATGCTGTGTCATACCAAGTATGGTCGGTATAGTCATCCATGCTCTCTCCGGGCATGGTGTTTCCATACTTAAGTTCATGCTCTACGAGCTTGGGAAGCAGTTCGTTGCCGTCGGGGTCTTTCACCGACGTATACCAGCCAAAGTGGTTTAGCCCAAAATACCGGTAGTCAAGTTGCTTGCGAGACTTGAAGCCAAGAATCCGCGCAAAGGAATCCTCGAGCCCAATAGGCATGTCACAAATGTTGATTACGCGGGAATTAGGTCGAAGCCTCCTACACGCCTCGGCAACAATTGCCGCAGGATTGGAATAATTGAGCATCCAACAATTTGGAGAATACTTCTCCATGTAGTCAATGTTCTCAATCACGCCCGGGATAGAGCGCAGTCCGTATGCCAGACCGCCAGGTCCACATGTCTCCTGACCAACAACTCCATATTTCAGGGGGATTTTCTCATCCAGCTCACGCATGGGAAGCTGACCAACACGAATATGAGCTAGGCAGAAATCAACATCCGTATAGGCAATCTTCGGATCGGTAGTGGCAACAAACTCAATCGAGGGATCGCGCTCCTCAATGAGTATTTTCACCGCTGGCGCAAGCTTTCCCTGCCGTTCTCCGTCATTGTCATACAGCTTGATACAACGCAGCGGAAGCCTGTCGAGATTAGCAAGGAGCATCAGGATGATTTCTGGTGTATAGGTGCTCCCACCTCCCGCGATGACAACCGAAAAACTATTCTTCCCTACATTTTCCATCTTCTACCTCCTTGGTAGTCGAACCATTGACCTAGGCCTCGTGAGCCTCGGTCTCCTGCTGCTTTTCGCGTGCAAGCGTCTCACGTTCCATTGCCTTAAAGAACGGGTAGTAAAAGACGGCCATGACGCCGAGAAGCACGAACACCAACACAACTGCCTTCCAGTCATATGTCATAAGAAAAGCTCCGACTCCGGGAGGCATAAATCCTGGCGGTACTGCGACAGGCATTCCAACGAGACCGCTCGTAAAGGCGAACCAAGCAATGACGGTCGGAACGAGAGGCCCAAGAACAAAGGGAACGAACATAAATGGGTTGAGCATGATAGGAAGGCCAAAAATTACGGGCTCGTTGATCCCAAAGAGGGAGGGGACAATTGCAGCTCTACCGACTGCCTTATAGGTCTCACACTTCGAAAGCATCATGAATACCACGAGGGCTAAAGTAAGACCCGAGCCCGTCACCTGAAGGATATTGTAATAGAAGCCATAGGTGAACACATGCGTGACGGCTTCTCCCGCAGCATATGCCGCCACGTTCTCCGTTGCGTAGGCAATGGCAAATGGCGCCCACACCGCTTGGGTAATAGAAGGACCATGAAGTCCAAAGAACCATAGGAGCTGCGTGAGGAAAATCACAATAAGGAGTGCTGGAAGCGTATCCATCGAAGTGATGGCAGGGGCAAGAAGTGTCTGGAGCAAGGCAGGGAAGACCTGCCCTGCAGCAGATTGGGACACGACAGTGATGAGCGAGGCAATTCCGCATGTCGCCGCTACAGGAATCAGCGCACTAAAGCTGTTAGCGACCATCTCGGGTACGCTCTCTGGAAGCTTGATAACCCATCCCCTGGTGATGAATAGCTGCGTGATATCGACCGTAACGAGCCCCGAAATGATGCTTACGAACAGCCCCTGAGATCCAAAGTATGCAGTGGCAACGGCACCGTCCACCCCATCGAGGGAGAATCCCGTGAGAATCAGTTGGACAACTACTGCATTGATTCCAATGATTGGTCCATCGATTTCGTCTCGCTTTGCGAGCGATCGAGCAATCAGATATGCAGCGTAGAGGCCGATAAAGTCATTAGTGAACCCGGCAATCTTCAAAAAGAAGGGGTTGATTCTTCCAAGGAAGTCATAGACTGGCCCAGAGCCAATAATGTTCATCAGAGCCATTGGAATAAGGCACATCGACCCCACAATGATAAATGCGGTGGCACCAATCATGCCATCCTTGACAGCTTGAAGATGCTTCCGTTTCTCCACCCAAGTTGCAACGGGCACAAGTGCCTTCATGAGTTTGTCTTGCGCATTGGCCATAATGGTTCCTAACATGATTAATGAGATGGAATAAATGGCAGCTGCTTGGTTACTCACCTTTGAGCAAGCTCTCAACTTGCTTGAAGATCGCTTGGCAATTGCCGAGAGCATAGTCGGTGGGCGCAATCACACCGACCGGTTTCTTAGAACCTGCTGCACCAGCTATTTCATCAAACCGATAAGAAATCTGTGGGCCAAGCAGAACAACATCAAACGCATCGATGACATCGCGGAAACTCCCAACACCAGTTGCCTGAACCTCAAAGCCATCCATGTCGTTTGTCCTTGCGTAATCTCGCATCTTCTTCATGATGATGCTCGTGGACATCCCACCCGCGCAAACTAGCAGTACTTTCATGTATCCCTCCATTCGCAACTATCTAGAACCCTTAACTGCAGGACTAAATTCAGATACACACCTCCCCTCGATCAGCTTTCTTTTCGTAGAGGAGAATGAGTTCCTCGATTAACTCCTGGGCAAGCATTGAAGTCATGAGATGGTCTTGCGCATGCACGAGGAGCACATCTATGCTGACGTGTTCTCCAGATGCCTCACGGGTAAGCAGATGCGTCTGACACTCATGCGCAGATAAAGCAGCCTGCTTTGAATCTTCAAGGAGCTCATGAGCTTCGCCGTAGTTTCCATTCCGGGCCTTCGCAAGCGCTTGAAAGGCAAGACTGCGCGCTTGGCCTGACGATGCGATAATCCCCAGTGATATTTCCTGCATCTCATCATCTGCCTGCATATCATTCTCAGTACTCATTGTTCAGTCACCTTCCTGAGCTCTTCGAGCAGGCATTCAAAGCTCTGCTCTTCAATAAGCCTTTCAATTGCTTGTTTATTAGTAAACAGGTCTGCGAGCAGCGAAAAGGCTTCGTCAGAGACTTGACCTCCGCTTTGATAAGAGACAAGAAACACCGCACGTACGTCATGCCCCCACTCATCCCAGCAAATGGGGTCATCTAATAGGGCAACCGCCACGAAGGTCCTACTCCCCACAGGCTCCATTGGATGGGGCATGGCCACGTAGTTTCCAAAACAAGTTGGTGCCGCGTCCTCACGAAGTCTTACTGACGATAGAAGTTGAGGTCCAGCGACACCGGCATCAACCATTGCTGAGCCCATCATGTCAAGAAGCGAGTTCTTATCCCTTGCTTTCACGTGGGGAAAGAACAGCTCATGGGAAAACAGGGCTTTCGCATTGAATCCTGGAGTCCCTTCTAGAATGCACCGTATGCCATCTCCGGTATCCTTATCGAAAAAGTAGCTAATCTGGCAAACCGGAACCGGAAGATTGGGCAATGGAACCGTAGAGAAAACGTAATCAACGTCGGCAAGATCTATTGCCGCCACACTTGCCGCGTCGCATGTATCGCACTGCTCAAGCAACTCGCCGAACTCCGCAATAAAACGCTGGCGAAGCAACCGTGCGCTCCCCATGCCAGAAGCGCAGACGACCAGCACACGCATCTTGCGCGCTGGGGTCCTCCGACGTTCCAATGCAAGTGCAAAGGACAAAGCAAGAAAGCCAGTCTCGTCCCCATTGGGTATGGCACCGTAATGATGCTCGAGCACCTTCCCCGCTTCAAGCGCCATTGACCACGCAAGTGGATAACGCAGCTTGGTCTCCTCGAGCAACGGGTTCCTCGCAGGCATGCCATATCGAAGCCGTACCGAAAGCGGCACAATATGGCGAGCAAGATTCATTCGCAACTCAAGATCGCTGCGAAGGTCTATCCGCATAGAAAGCCGAACGGCCTCGAGTATTTCACCAACCACATCCCAGACACTACCGCTTATTACCGTACCATCCGCATCAACCTCTTGAGCAAGAGCGTCAATAGAATGCTTCCCCGCAAGGTGAATGGTAATAAACGCAACCTCCGAGTTTGGAAGGGCCATTCCGAAGTCGTTCCCGATAGCCTTTGCGAGCTTTTGTGCAGTGATGCTTTCAGGCAAAGCCATCAAGCGCTTTCGCTGCTCGGAATCCATAGGAACATAGCAACCCTGCCCTATTCGCTCGATAGCAACCACGAGGTGCACTACGAGATTCTGGAATGCCATGGAACTAATCGAGAAGTTGTTCTCCCCAAGTACCCGCTCAACAGTCTTGCCAATTTGTTTGGCTCGCTTAGATAGCTCCTCAGCATTCTCAGCACAACCCACAAGAGAAGAAGAAATAACCGAAGCAAGGCATGTCCGCCTATTGATTTCCGGGCCCTCAACTCGAATTCCATACCGTGGGCGCTTTACAAGCGAGAGACCAAAGTTGGATAGTTCAGCTTCAACTTCACGCAAATCTGCCGAAACGCTTTGGGAAGAGACGAAGAGGCGCTCTGCAAGATCTGGAATTCGTACCCAGGCATTGGTTAGCAGAAGGTAATTGAGGATGCGGGGAACGCGATTAAAAGAGCCAGACTGCTCTTTTTCAATTCTTGTTCCTCGGTCAAGCCAAGTTTGAAATCCATCTTCATCAAGGACCTCGAGCTCGTATGCATTAACTTTCCTTGCGAATCTAATTTGGGCAACCCCCTCAAGTACTTGATTCGCCGCATGGACATGCGAACGCACGGTGCGAGCACTCACTCCGAAACGCTGGGTAAGCGCTTCGAGGGAGTCACCCCCGTCATCAAGCAACGCATGTATGAGCTCGATTGTTCGCATCTCTCCTCCTTGGTAATGCATAGTAATAAGGCAGCATGAGCCATTCCATCACTTCGCCTGCCACGAAAGTGGCAGGCGAAGTGATGGAGCTGGATGCATATATCTATGTGCTACAAAGCCTCAGTTTATTTGTAACGAGTTATAACTTCCGAAACAAATGCTGGCACAGCATTGTTGGGGTTTCAGACTCTTCTCGTATTAATTTAACCGGTGCTTTAGCTCGGTGCTGTTGAGAACTATTTCGGCATTTTGGGCCGCGCGGGAGACCAATTCCGTCGAATTTGTTCTCGGCAGCACCCCATGGTCTCCGGTTGGTCATTTTGGGCACGGCTGGCAATGGACACCCCACCTGCAGCGCCTACCACAGCAGCTTGTTCACCCGGCGATCGTAGCTGAGAAGGCCGTTGGTCTCCTCCTCCACGTCCGAGAGCTGCGTGTACACGTACCCGGAAAGCCCCTTAACCTCGAGCGCGCGTGCCTCGTCGAGAAGCGCCCGCACCGCAAGGCGCCATTCCTCCAGGCTGGCAAACCCCGCGTAGCCATAGGGTTCCGAGAAGGAGCTGTGACCCTTAACGTGCCAGGTGAGCCCGCCAAACTCAGAAATCACAAAGGCGCGAGACGAGCCACGCGGAAGGTGCGCGCGCAGCTTCCGGAAGTAGTTGTGCTCACTCACAAAGTCACCGCAGCCCTGGTCAAACCAACCGCTGGTAGCGTCGATGGGCCGCGTGGGGTCGATCGCGCGCACGCGGCGCACAGCGTCGCGCGCGCAGAACTGCCCCCAACCCTCGTTGAAGAGGACCCACGTCACGATGCAGGGATGGTTTCGCAGGTAGCGAACCGTACCCTCGCAGTCACGGGTCCACTCCTCCTGGTAGGCAGGGTCTGTCGAGGAGAGCCGCGCCTGGTGGGAGGCGGTGTCGTCTCGGAAGTGCCCGCAGGCAAGGCGGGACAGGTTGGGCTTCTGGTTGACCTGCCACATGTCGTAGGGAGCCGTGCCGCCGCTCACCATGTCCTGCCAGACGAGCATGCCCATGCGGTCGCAGAGCCAGTACCAGCGGTCCTGCTCAACCTTGATGTGCTTGCGCAGCATGTTGAAGCCGAGGTCCCTTGCAGTCTTGATGTCTGCCGCCAGTGCTTCCTCAGAGGGCGCGGTGAGAATCCCGTCCGGCCAATACCCCTGATCGAGAAGCCCGCGCAGGAAGAATGGCTGGTGGTTGAGGCAGAAGCGCGGCACACCCGCTGCGTCCGGCTCAACAGAGACGGTGCGGAAGGCGCAGTAGCTCGTCACCACGTCCGCACCGTACTCGATGCGCAGCCCGTAGAGATAGGGGTCATCCGGGCTCCATAGGTGCGGCGTGGCAGCGGGGACACGAACGGCCAGGCTGTTCTCGCCTGCCACCGCCGAGCCGCTGGCGACGAGCGCGCCGTCTGCCGAGAGGAGCGACACGCGCAGCTCCTCGACCGGCCGCGTGACCCGCACGGCAACCGTCACGTCGCCAGAGTCCGGGCTGGCGTCGACGAGCAGCTCCTCGACGCGGTTCTCGGGCACGCGCTCCCACCAGACGTCCTGCCAGATGCCGCTCTGCGCGGTATACCAGATGGTCCCGCACTGGAGGAGCTGCTTGCCACGTAGGTGCGGCTCGGTGTCGCTGGGATCGCGGACGCACAGGAGAAGCTCGGTTTTCTCGCCAGGCGCCAGAAGGTCTGTCACGTCAAACGAGAAGGGCAGGTAGCCGCCGCTGTGCGTGCCCGCGAGACGCCCATTCACGTAGCAGGCGCATGCGTAGTCCACGGCGTCGAAGTGGAGGAGCAGTCGCTCGCCGGCAACGAGCGCGGGCGCTTCGAACGAGCGCCGATACCACAGCAGCTCGTCCGGCTGGAGCTGGCACCCCACGCCCGAGAGCGGAGCCTCCGGCGAGAAGGGCACGCGGATGCGCTGGGAGAACGTCGCTGGTACGGCGGCCGTGCGCTCCGGCGCGTCGCCGCCGGGGCTGGCGACAAACGCGCACTCCCACCAGCCGTTGAGGCTCTCCCACGCGCTGCGGGCAAACTGGGGGTGAGGATGCGTAGCTGGAGAGCTTGCGCGGTTGGCGTCGCCGGGGCAGCCGAAGCCGGCGCCCTTCTCGTCACGCGCGCGAAGTTCCTCTCCCCACGGCGTCCAAAGGGGCAATGGGTCTTCTCGCTCGTGAGTACGAAGCCTGCCCGCCAGCATGCGTCGGATGTCCATGGCCCCTCCGTCCCAGGTTGGGCGCGCGCCCGTGTGCCTGCGCAGAGTTTACCAGCACCGCCGTTCGCGCCGCGGCGCCACGGCGACCGGCCGATACACATTCGTCGGCCGAATGTGTAGCATCCTGCGCGCGATACAGATTCGTACCCGAATGTGTATCGGCCGGAACCCCCGCGCGTCACAGATTCGTACCCGAATGTGTAGCGCGCGCAGGTCGATACAGCTTCGCATCACGAATGTGTACCGCGCAGAGACGCGATCAGCTCCGAGCAGGCGCCCCCAGCTCCTCGGCCAGGTACCGCCCGGTCAGCGACGCCGCGCACCCGGCGACCTCCTCCGGCGTCCCGGCGCACACGATGCGCCCGCCCGCGTCGCCGCCGCCCGGACCCATGTCGATCACGTAGTCGGCGTTGGCAATCATGTCCAGGTCGTGCTCGATCACCACCACGGTTGCGCCGTGCTCAACCAGCTCCTGCAGCACGCCGAGAAGCACCTCAACGTCGAGCGGGTGCAGGCCGATCGTGGGCTCGTCGAAGACGAAGAGCGTGCCCTCCTGGCTGCGGCCGATCTCGCTCGAGAGCTTGAGGCGCTGCGCCTCGCCGCCGGAGAGCACCGGAGTGGCCTCGCCCAGCGTGAGGTAGCCAAGCCCGATGTCCGAGAGCGTCTGCAGCTTGCCCGCCACGCGGCGCAGCCGGCCAAGCCGCCCCAGCGCCTCGTCCACGGTCATCTCCATGAGCTGCGGCAGGCTCACGTAGTCGCCCTTCTCGCCGCCCGCGCTGCGCGTGGTGTGTCGGCGAACCTCCCATGCCGCCTGCGCATAGCGCGAGCCATGACAGTCTGGGCAGTCAATCTCTACGTCGGGGAGAAACTGCACGTCAAGCGATATGGTTCCGGTTCCGTCGCAGGTGGGGCACCTCAGCGACCCCGTGTTGTACGAGAAGTCCCCCGCATGCAGGCTGCGGGCCTTGGCGTCGGTGGTCTGGGCGAAGGCGCGACGCAGGTCGTCCATCACGCCGGAGTACGTGGCCACCGTCGAGCGCACGTTCGCGCCGATGGGTGTGGAGTCGATGAGGCACACGCGACGAATGCCGGGCGCGTCGCAGGCGCGCACATGCGCGGGCAGCGCCTCCCCCGCAATGCCCGCCTGGAGCGCGGGCACCAGGCTCTCGAGCACCAGCGTCGTCTTGCCCGATCCCGAGACGCCGGTCACGGCGATCATGCGGCCCTGCGGCACGTCCACGGAAAGCGGCCGTACGGTGTGGATCTGGCCCGTCTCCAGGTGAATGCGCCCCAGGTCAAACATGGTGTCTCGCTCGGCGCGCCGCCGCGTGCGAATCACGCGCTCTCCCGAGAGGAAGGCCGCAATGCGAGAGGCCCCGTCCCTCTCGACCTCCGCAACGCTCCCCTGGCAGATGATGGTACCGCCATTCTTGCCCGAACCCGGCCCCACCTCGATGAGGTGGTCCGCGTGGCGCAGCACCCGCACGTCGTGGTCCACCACCACAACGGAGTTGCCGTCGGCGAGAAGGTCGTCCACTACGCCGAGGAGTCCCTCGACATTCGAGGGGTGCAGGCCAATGGATGGCTCGTCAAGCACGTAGAGCACGCCCGTCGTGCGGTTGCGCACGGCGCGGGCAAGCTGCACCCGCTGGCGCTCCCCGTTGGAGAGCGTGGAGCTGGCTCGGTCGAGCGCCAGGTAGCCCAGGCCCAGCTGCCGCAGGCGAGCGATGGGCTCGGTCATGGTCGCCACGATCTGCTCGGCCATGGGTGCGACCTCGGTCGGCAGCGTCGCCGCCACACCAGGCAGCCACGCGGCAAGCTCGTCCAGCGTCAGCGCCGTGGCCTCGGCCAGGTTGATACCGCGTACCTGCGGGTCTCTCGCCGCGGCCGAGAGTCGCGTGCCGTGGCAGTCCGGGCACGGCCCCTCCTTGAGGAAGCGAGCGATGCGCTTCATGGCGCTCTCGGTCTTGGCCTTGGCCAGCGCGTTCTCCACCGCGCGCACGGCCGAGTAGTACGTAAAGTCCAGCTCGGTGGCCGTGTCGGTCCCCTTGTTGTGCACCACGATGTGCCGCTTCTCGGCTGACCCATGGAAGACAATCTCTCGCTCCTGGGGCGTAAGCTCGCAAAACGGCACGTTGGTGCGCACGCCCATCTCGCGGCAAACGTCCTTCATGAGCGACCACATGAGGGTGCCCCATGGTGCCACGGCGCCTTCGTCTATGGACTTGGACTCGTCGGGGACAAGAGCGGCCTCGTCCACCTGCCGCATGACGCCGGTTCCGCCACAGGTGGGACAGGCGCCGTCACTGTTAAAGGCCAGGTCCTCGGCGCCGCGGCCAAAGAACTTCTCGCCGCACACGGGACACACGATGGGCTGCTCGAGCGCCACGTTCATGGTGGGCGGGCAGCGATGGCCGTTTGGGCAGGTATACGAGCCCACGCGCGAGAAGAGCAGGCGCAGGCCGTTTAGGAGTTCGGTCGAGGTGCCAAAGGTTGAGCGCACGCCGGGCACGCCTGGCCGCTGCCGCAACGCGAGGGCGGCGGGTACGTGCTCGACGAGGTCCACGTCCGCGCGGGTGGACTGCGTGAGGCGCCGGCGGGTGTAGGTCGAGAGCGCCTCGAGGTAGCGGCGGCTGCCCTCGGCGTAGAGCACGCCCAGCGCCAGGCTCGACTTGCCAGATCCCGAGACCCCGGCGATACCCACAAGCTCGCCAAGCGGCACGGATACGTCGACGTTCTTGAGGTTGTGCACGCGCGCGCCACGAACCTCGATGGCGCGTGGTGCGGAGTTGCTGCGAAACATGCGGACCTCCTCGGATTGCCCTAGTGAATCGTATGGTACGGCAGGGATGGGCCTGCAGTAAGAGGGCCACGGCGAAGCCTACGACCCCGCACCGTTTCTCGGACACATTGCGAATAGAGTGCCCGTTATTACCCCAAGCAGAGCGAATGCGAGCACGCATGGCCAGAACCGAACAGCCCACGGCACCTACCCTTGCAGCAACCGTTCGCGGACCGGTCCGCCGTGCGCACAAGGCGGCGCTGGGCTATGTGGGTGGCGGTACGCTCAACACGTTGAACGCAGGGATGTTCGATCTGCTCGCAATGGGCGTTGCGGCAGCTGTGGCCTACGCCACCTGGCGCGACGGCAATGCCCAGAGCCGCAGGAAGGGGGGCGCGACGGGGCAGTCGACCTCCAACAGCCAATACAGCCTATAGCAGGTGTGACATATAGAGCGGTAGGTAGACCCTGCCCTTCTCGGCTGCAAGTTGGCGCGGATGCAAGACATACTCCGTGCCCACTCGCTTGCCAAACTTTTTCGAAAACTTATCTAGCGAGAGTGTCGAATAGCGCTTGCCCGACTTCACCTCTATCGGCGACACGCGGGGCTTCATCGCGGCATCAGTAAAAGGTCGAACGACAAGGAAGTCTATTTCCATGCGCTCGTCCTTTTCTGGCACATTCTTTGAGTAGAAGTACAGCTCATGTCCCGCCGCAGCAAGCTGCTGGGCAACTGCATTCTCAACGAGCATGCCCTGATTCACGCCATCGTCACCCAAAAGGACCTGCCTATAGGCGTCGGGCACCAAATCTCCCGCCGCGCTGAACGCCATGGTAGAGAGAAGTCCGGTATCAGCCATGTAGCATTTGACCACCGAATCATCCGCACCGAGCGCAAGACTTACAGAAGGGTCAGTACAACGCGTGCAGATGTTGACGGTACCTGCCTCCCTCATCCAGGAGAAGGCCGTCACGTAATCACGGGCGCGCGAACCTTCTTCAACCTGGGAGTACACGAGCTTCTTCTCGTGCTTTGAAAGCTGTCCCGGAATCGCATCAAAAACCGCTTTCACGCGCTTTGCCGCAGTGCCTCCGTACTTCTCGATATCGTCGCGATAAATCTTGAGAACAAGCCGTTTTGCTCGGTCCGCTGCCAAAAGATCACGCTTGGGGAGATAAGCCGCAACGGCCTGTGGCATCCCGCCCACGATCAGATATTCGTTCCAAAGACGCATCGCCTTTCGGTGTAGATTATCAGGCAAAGGCTTCTTGTCTTGGAAGGCAAGAGCGATTGCCTGCGCAAGGGGTTCCTCCCCGACAGCCCACAGGAACTCTTCGAAGTCCATGGGACCCATCTCGAGAGACTCCTCTTCTGAGGGGATGAGGATGTCTTGCACATTTGTCTTTAGCGATATGAGCGAACCAGTTTCAAGGTAGTCATAGCGTCCATCGGCAACCAGGTGCTTGATGAACTCGCGCGCTTGAGGAAAGAGCTGCACCTCATCGAAAATGATAAGCGAGTCACGATCAACAAGGTTTACCCCATATGCAGCGGTGAGGTAGAGGAAGAAGCTGTCAAGATTGTTCCTCGTATCGAGGAACATCTGCTTGAAGTCACTAGTAACCCTCGAAAAGTCGACGATGAGATACGAAGCGTATTCTCGACGGGCAAACTCTTCGGCTGTAGTCGACTTTCCAACACGCCGGGCCCCCTCGATGAGCATCGCGCTCTTGCCAGCACTTTCCTGCTTCCAACCAAGAAGCTTTTCGTATATTTTGCGTCTGTAGAGCGCCATGCCTTAGCCCCGCATTCTTCTCGTACGGGTGAGGATACTCTATGTTGACACTTTTCGAAAGTATAGCAAAGCCTCGAATTGCCACTTTTTGAGAGTATAGCAATGCCTCAAATTACCACTTTTTGAGGATTTAGTAGTACCCCCCCAGTGGCAGGCAGTGGCAGACCCTTCTCGCCCGCCGAATTACGCACGGTCGCAGTTCAGCTTTGTGGAGTGCTGGGCTTTTGTGAGCGCCGCGCTCAGCCGTGCGTAATTCGCGCGACGAAAAAGCCCGGACGGCGAGAACTCCGCGCCCACAAGCCCAGCAAAAAGCGGCGCCGAGACCCAACTGGTCCCGGCGCCGCCGCGGCGCGCATTCTCCCAACGCACCCTACGAGAAGAACCTTCTCACCAGGTCGCGGGAGTACTCGGCCGTCTCCTCCATGTCGCCAAAGGCCATGACCTCGCCGGCGTAGAAGGTGTTGTTCTCACCCTGCATGGCCTCGACTTTGTCGTACCAGCCATCCGCGTAGTCCGCAGAGCTCACGTGCGGGAAGTAGTACCAGTCGTCGATGCGCTCTGTCTTGGTCACCGGCAGGCCGGACTTGGCCATGTCGGCAATCGTGGTGTCGCGTGCCTCGTCGAACGGCACGTCCTCCATGCCCTCGTGGTTGCGAAGCGTGAAGGTGACCAGCGGCTGCGGACCGGCATCCGGCCAACGGTGATAGAACACCATGAGGTGGCCGCGGGTCTCGGGCGTCATGTTGTCGAAGTAGTAGTACGAGATCTCCGGCGCCTTGTCCTCGTCCGTCCGCACGGCCATCGTGAAGTACTCCTTGTGCACGATCTTGGAGAAGAGGTCGTGCTCAGCCTGGTTGGCGTCGCCGTACTCGAGGAAGAGCTCGAGCGGCGTGCAGATGACCAGCTTGTCGAAGGCCTGCTCCTCGCCGCCGTTCACGGTGACGTAGACCTTCTCGGGCGTGCGGCGAATTGCCGTGATGGTGCTGTTAAGCTCGGCCGGGTGCTTGAGGTGGTCGTTCACACCCTGCCAGATGGACTGGGTGCCGTTCTTCCAGGTCCAGAGCTTGCCGGTGGAGAGGAACTGCCTCACGGTGAAGGCATCCAGATACTTGAGGACGTAAGCTGCGGGAATCTCGTCAAAGTAGCCGTAGCCAAACGAGGTGAAGGGGCCCTTCCAGACCAGCTCGGCGTCCTCGCAGCCATTCTTCTTGAGGAACTCCGAGAACGGCATCGAAAGGTCCTTGAGGTTGGGGTTCTCGCCCTCGATGTGCGCAAGCTTGAGCTCCGGCGAGGGGCACGGGCCCTCGTAGCGACCCTGCGCCACGCCACGGTGGCCATTGACGTCGTAGCCCTTGTACTTCTTGTCGAGCAGGCGCGACAGCTTGTTCATCTTCATGACCTTCTTGAGAAGGTCAATTTTCTTGGACTTGAGCGGTGTGCCGTCGGTGTTCATGAACTTGCGGCCCATCTTGGGGCCGTCCTCGTGCGTGGTGCCGCCGAACTCTTCGCACTCGTGGACAGCAAAGTAGGTGTCGCAGCCCATGACCGCGCCCATCTCGATGGTGCGGTCCTCCCAGTCGCCGTTGGTGTTCTTGACCTTCATGAGCGGCGAGAATGCCTTGCCGCCCACGTGGTCTGCGCGCTCAAAGATGCGGTAGTTGTCGTAGCCATTCTTCTCAAGGTACATGGCCAGCGAAAGTCCCGCGGGGCCGCCGCCAACAATGCAGATGCTGGAGTTTTTGTCCACCGTGCCCACCTTTCGAAGTAAATTGCTCGAAAGCAAACAAATTCACGTAATTTCGATGATATACCGACGGAATCGAGGTGCAGCCAACTATTGGGCGAGTGGGGCAAGGAATGTCAGATGCCTGAATCTGATGTACAGCTCCACCTGCATCGAAACCGCCCTCGTTACACAAATTCGCGAACAAATGCGCTGAACTGCCCTTCGTTACACGTAGTTTCGAAGGATGGTGAAGTAGAGAGGTATGCATGTTGTGGTCGTGAGCAGCATAACCCCAACATGTTGAGTATCGCGACACCTCGATACTTCTGAGTCTCTCCAAACCCCGTGTAACGAAGGGCAGTTTGGCGCAAGAATCCGGAAAATCGTGTAGCGAAGGCGGTTTCGATGCAGGCGGGCGGCCGTGGCTACAGCCGCCCGCCAATAAACGTCGCAGGCT
>Ga0256406_1003920_pt1 | contig 17732 bp, 21 predicted proteins | sample RumenRJG_03DNA_FD_185986 | JGI IMG/M metagenome (GOLD analysis project Ga0256406, IMG submission 185986) | Bovine rumen microbial communities from Lethbridge, Alberta, Canada - RJG_03 | ecosystem: Host-associated > Mammals > Digestive system > Stomach > Rumen | place: Canada: Alberta | collected...
TTGTCTTTTTCTTTGTCATATTGTGCTCTCACCATTCCTTTCATCGCATAAAAATAGAGAATGGCTTTTTGCTGTCTCCCTCCCCTTGGAGGGGGATACTAAAAAGCTATTCTCATTCTGTTACACCAGCCGCCAATTTGTATTTTTTATATTGCCTCACGGCAAAGTGATCCGGATCCTTCTCCTCCAGTTCATCAAAGAGTAAATCCACTGGATTCTTGAATGTCTCATCATCCTCTCTCACCTCCATGGAATTCAACATCTCCAGAAGCATGGAGAAGTTCTGTTCCTCCTCCGGCGCCTCGTAATGGATGTAGCCGATCAAGGCAGAGTACAGCATCTTCTCGGCCTTTTCCCAGAATTCATCGCCTGCCTTGCCATCGCCCTTGGTATTGGCGATCAGTGTCGTCACAAGCTTCAGGATGTCCTTCTCAGAATGGATATAGGCAAATGGGTTATAGTGCATCGATCGGTTGAAATTGATCGTATTAAACACCCGAATTTGGTAGGGCTCATGGATGAGCCTGCCATTCTTGTCTTTCATCGGTTTCCCATTGCTGTTCTTCTTTATCGGACCGATCTGAAGAGCCTTACCACATTCATTTAATACAGTGCCCTTGTCAACTGGTTTTTAGGACAAAGTTTGATGCGCTGGGATATATAAGGAGAGCGGCTTAGAAATTACCGCTCTCTACGTCCTTCTTTATGAGTTTCTTCACCTTGTCTTCCAGCGTGTCCTTGCTGGTCTCACTGAAATGAAGGCCGATAACATAGGTCTTGTTACCGCTCTTCATAATCAGTCCGGAAGACTTCGGCGCGGTTTCGGGCATGGCCCGGATCGCGTTTTCAGTTGTGTTTTCCATGACGTTTGACTCCTTTCTTCAGATTTGAGTGGCAGACTGGCAGACTTATGAGTCCTATGACAACTCTGCCAATGTCCCAAATGCCTGCCAGTCAAACCGTGATTATTCCATCCAAAAGACCTTCTTGCGGCCTTCTCCGGTCTTGCTTTTCAGGGCAGTGCCCAGCTCTTTCTTCGCGTCTCTGACCGTCCTGGGAGAGATACCTTTCGCAACGGCCTCCCGGTCGATCACTTCCGAGAGGACTTCCTTGCCTCCGGCCAGTAGAGCGCAGATCAGGTCTTTCGCTTCCTGCGTCTTGGACTCGCGTTTCTTCTCGATTCCATTCAGCAGCTCGTCGGCGGTGATATCGTAGTCACCCACCCAGCGGAAGCCTTCCTCGTCACCCAGGATGAAAGCGATAGACGGTCCGGGAGGGGCCAGCGAACTCTTGTCATGCACCAGCACCCTCAGATTCGGATCGTCCTTCGTCTTGCCGATGACCAGCACGCTGCGGACTCCAGCGTTGAAATCGACGGAGCCAAGGTTGCGGTAGTTGCTCTGCTGTCCGGTTGCCTTGTTCAGATGGCCGACCAGCACGATTGCACATCCTGTCTTCTGAGCCACGTTCCCGATCTTGCGGAGAATGGGCCTGACCTCGTTGGCGCGGTTCATATCGACCTTCTCACCAAGGAAGGCCTGGATCGGATCGATGATGAGCAGCTTCGCGTTGTTCTGTCTGATCGCCTTTTCAATGCGTTCATCCACAAGCGTCAGAGGATCGTCCTCGCCCTCGTCAATGACCAGCACTTTTTCCAGGTCGGCACCCGCGTCTATGAGCCTGGGCTTGATGGTATCGCCCAGACCGTCCTCTGCGGTCTGATAGATCACATTGAATGGCTCGACAGCTTCCATATTGGGGATAGGGACGCGGTTCGTGCAGGCAGCGCAGAGCTGCATGGCCAGATAGGTTTTGCCGTTTCCAGCATCACCATGAAGGATCGTCAGCTTCCCGAAAGGGATATAGGGCTTCCAGAGAAAAGCGACTTCGGTCTGTTCCACGTCGCTCATGCGGATCATGGGGACGAAATCTCCGGCATCGGTCCTCATCCTCATATCGGTCAGGACATACCAACGTTCACGCTCGACCTTGTCCTTGTGGATCAGCAGATCGTTCCAGTCCTTCAGCGGCGGCCTCATACGGTACACCTTCTTGTCCTCCGGGATCTCCCTGTTCAGCTGGTGACAAGCAGCTTCTCCGGCCACGTCGTTATCCAGACAGAGATAAATGGAAGTGATCCCTTCATGATCCCTGATGAACTGTTCCAGGGCTTTGTAGGCCACGCCGCCGAGAGAGAGGTGGCTGTGTTCCTGCCAGTTTTTCGGAAACAGATTGATGAAGGAAAGAAGGTCGATAGGCGCTTCAAATACGAAGAGCTTTTCGTTCTTTCCCTGATGGCTGAATCCGTAGCTCTTGTCCGATCCGGCAACGTCCAGACGGAACTTTTCCTTGGTCCCCCGACAGTGGGCATATCGCGGCAGATTTTTCGGGTCACGGCCCACGAAAACGACGTTGTGATACCTGGCATCTTCATAGATATCCCCAGTGTTCAGGAAGATGTCTACAAGGCCTTCGTCGAGTCCTCTTTCCGTGACCAGATAATTCTTAGCATTCACATTCGTCACATTTCTCAGCGGCAAATGGAACTCAGGCGAGGGGGCGGGGACGGCCTCAAGCTGTCCTTCGCCCTTCTCACCGATCAGCATCTCGACAGCCTCCGGGAAGCTCTTTCCGTAGAACTCCATCACAAAATCAATCGGATAGCCGCCGGTATCATTGGAGAAGCGGTGCCACTTGTTTCCCCTGACCTTCAGGGAATCGTGAGCTTTCCACTCCATATCCTTTCCGCAGCGCTTCAGGGTCTCGCCCTGGCTGCGGAGAAAATCTTCCAGACTGACCGCATTGGCACGGTCGATCTGTTCCTGCGAATAAAACATTTCTCGTTACTCCTTACTTCGTTCCGGATGGGTCAGCGTTCCCATCCTCTGTCTTTTGGTTTTCTGTGAGGCTGTTCATGCTGCCTTGCGGCATTCTCGGCAGCCAGTTCTTCTCTTGCGGCAGCCATTCGCTCCCTGACGGTCATCTGCTTCCAGTCCTTGCGTTCCGGTGTCAGATTCTCACGCTCCGGCTCAAGCTCAGGGATCAGGTCCTTGACCAGGTAGCGGATATCCTTTAGCATCTGCGTTTCGTCCTGGATCGGAATGAGCCTGCCGTTCAGTTCGTCAAGCATGGCGTTCAGAGAAGAAAGCTCCGTCTGCAATGCTCCGGCATTGAACGGCTGATCCGGCAGATTCTTTCTCACAAAACGGTCTGCCTGGTTCCATTCGTCAAGCTCGGCTTTATGCTCTTTGGCAAACTTCTCCTTACGGCCTTTCCAGTGGATCTTCACATACTGATCGTGGATCGGATCGAGCTTCGCTTTACGTTCTCCGGCTTCCAGCAGTTTCTCCACGGTTTTGATACGGCTGTTCACGGTCTTCATCTGCTCCCTGGTCGGCCGTCCGGCAGCACTCAGTTCATCGAGCCTGCTGTCCAGATCGGCCACGCTGCGGATGCTGTGTTCCCGCATATAAGCGGTGATATCAGCAAAGCGCTGAAGGTCTTTGACGGTCGCTTTCTGCTGGCCGTAGGCGCTGTTCCAGGTCTCGCTGCGCTCGTCCTTTCGCTCGTTGAATCGCTGGATCAGAAGATCGACCAGCATGACTTCCTTCGGCTGCATATCGATCTCGATGATCGCTTCCTTGACTTCCGTAAGCCATTCTCTGATCTTGTTGATCGCTCTCTTGATGGCGGCTATCAGCGCGTTGGTCTTCTTGATCTCACGGTTCAGATTTCCGATATTGGTCTCGATGCCTCTGCGCTCCATTGCGGTGACGGCAGGTCCCATGTGAACGGTGGGTATCTGGTCGATGCCCTGTCTTTCATAGGACTTCATACTGATGCGCTCCGGGCGCTCGGCAGCTTCCAGGTATCGGTTCTGAATGTCCTCCCATGCCTGCCTCCATTTCTCGGCATTGTCGAGGCTGTCCCAATCGGTAGTGAAGACCTTGCGGAACTTCCACTTGCCGTTCTCGCCCTTAACCCTGTTGCCTTCTTCATCAAGGACATATTCGCGGTGGCACTTCGGCAACCAGTGTCCCTGTTCGTCCATTGCTCTCATGGTCAGCATGAGGTGGGCGTGCGGATTGTGATTCGGCGGGTCCGGGTCATGGATGGCGATATCGGCTATCATGCCTTTGGAAACAAACTGGTCCTGAACATACTCGCGGATCATTTCGTAGCTGGTTTCAAGAGGAAGCTCTCTGGGAAGAGCGATATGCAGCTTCCTCGCCATCTGCGCGTTCCAGTTGGTTTCGGATTTCTCGACAGCGTTCCAGAGAGTATTACGGTCAGCGTACTCTCTCGGCGCGTTGTCCGGCAGCATGATCTCCGTGTAGATCACGCCGCGCTTGTCGTTGTAATCCTTGGTCCGGTGGGTGCGTTCATCATAGAGACGCTCGCCGGACTGGTAGGCCGCCGAAGCTGTGGTCGGCGGTGACTTCGATCTCGTAGAGATCTTGATTTTGAAATGAGGGCATGGCATATGGTCAACCTCCTTCCTCATGCACTCAGGGCAAAAAAATAGACCGTAGTTATCGTGGAGATAAATACGGTCGTGGGCTTGCGGCCATGAGGCGGCTCCCCTGAAAGCCGGATCATGACGCAAGACAAAAGGGTAGCAGGCAAAGCCTGCGCAGGGAAAGCGGCAGCGTTCCCTGGGACGGAAGCCTGGCACTCGGATGAGAGCCAAGCTGTAGTCAGCCCATCCGGCGAGGATCGCAATTCACGCTCAGGGGCGTGTATAATTGCGCCCTTGCACAGCAAGGGACTTAGTTCGTGTCGCTCTGGCTTTCGGCCTGTCGCTTCACGCTGTTCAGCATCTCGATGGTATCGGATCGCCTGAAGATAGCTCTCAGAATACGGTCGATCTGCTCGTCCGTGAACTCATCCGGAGACAGATACTGTTCCAGCATTGCTCCGTGAGTGCAGAGACGGTGGGTTCGCGCATTACGGGTCAGCTCGGCTTCCTTGGCCTTCAGCTTCTTCAGGTTCTCCTGTCTGAGCTTCAGGTCCTGCTCGGCCTTCTCGCGTTCAATACGCAGCTCGTCAATCGTCTTTTTGCGTGCCATATCATCACCTCCTTCCTGCATTTGGGCAAAATAAAAGCTCTCGACTTTTTTACGGTCGAGAGCCTTTAGTCTGCTCAAATATTCAATTACATATCATCTGTCCATAAGAGTATCGAGAAATTCATAAGCCATATCTCGATTGATTCCAGTCGGTTGAGATGACAGAAGGATATCTCGTAATGCGCTGCCAACAAACTGTGTCACTCCACGAGTGTTTCTTCCCGCCCAATGATGTTGGATATTGGTAGCCTCGATAAGTCTTGGATCAAAAGCAGAACACAGCCTTGAAATGATACGACCATCTTCGTCAACACCAAGCAAATAGATCATATAAACGGAATCTCTTGTAGAAAGAAACTCTAAGAGCTTGTCAATATTATAGGCTTTAGGGTTTCCATCTAAGAACAGCACCTTGGTCTTGATATCTGTTTCTGTATAATAGTCTGGATACCGCTTCGAATAATCGCCCAACTTATCCTCTGTCTTGAATTCAGGAAGTGGCCGATTGTGATTTAACGCATCGATGATCTGCATCTTTAAGTTAGACCCATTGTCAGTAATAAGATATTCAATAATTCTACCTCTGAGATTCACATTATCTATAAAGGCGGCGATCGCTATCTCAGCTTGTACTTTGTAAGCCCTGTTATCTAAATCATCTCTGAGGTCCTCATATTCAGGTGACTCAAGGAATGATTCAGCTCTTGGGACTGAATCATAAATCCTATTACGGACATATGAATCAACAGCGAATTTAGGGATTCGTCCTACAATCCCATTTGTGCTATCAACCAAACGTTCCAAATTATCGTTAAAGGAGAGGCCTGCATGGTATGCGTACAATCTCTCGAAATTCGATGGATTGTTGTCGAGAGAGTTGTACTCGAGCATTATATCTCCGCCATTAAAACTGCCCTTTATATTATCGATTCGAAGCTCCAAAGAAGAGTGACTGATCTTCTTCAAGAAGGTACTGTTTGCCAACAGCAAATAATTGACTCTGCTGGATACTATACAAACTATGAAGGGAACATCGTCATACTTTTGTAGCGCTGATAGTGAAAGCACCGTATTGCTCATTCTGCGAGATTCAGATTTGCTGAATCTTATAGCGAAATCTTCGCAATAGTATACCTTGCGGTCTTGAATGAGATCAAACTCATTTTTGACCGCTTCGGCAAGTCGATTTTTATCGCCAATACCGTTCAGACGTTCAATATACGCCACCAATCGATTGATTACTGTTCTGTTATACATTTTTCAGTCCCTCCCAAATAGTAAGTTGAGATGGTTGATTCTTTTTTTGTGCAGCGCCTGTGTTTCGTTCCCAGAACACACCATCTGTATATCCTTGGATGGTTTTATCAGTCTCTGCCATTTCAAGTCTCTTTTCAGCCCAGACACAGTACTGCGGATTAACTTCTATACCGATATACTGCCTGCCAAGTTTTTTTGCTGTTACAGATGTTGATCCAGAGCCAAGAAAAGGATCAAAAACAACATCTCCGGCATTAGAACTCGCCAGAATCAATTTTGCCAGTAGTTTCTCTGGCTTTTGAGTGGGATGTGCTGTGTTTTCCGGCATCGACCAGTAAGGAACAGAGATATCGTCCCAAAAATTAGATGGATATGTGTTGCGGAAATTGCCCTCAGCTGTCTCTTCCCAGTCTTTTGGTTTTCCATCCACTTTATAGGGAGCAATCACTTTTCTTCGGATTTTCACATCCTCAACATTGAAGGTATAATTCTTTGAGTTCGTGGCAAACCAAATATCCTCCATGGCGTTTTTCCAGTTTGATAATGCTCCACGTCCTTTTTCTCTTTGCCACGTAATTCTGTTTTGGATATGAAAGTACTTCTTTAGAACACGGCCAATAGAAGGGCTCGAAACCCAGTCACAACAGACGTAGATGGTTGCGTCCTTTTTCAGATGGGGGAGAATCACCTTTACCCAAGTTTCAGTGTATTCTTCATAGATATCATCCGAAGTCTTTTTGAACTTTTTCCCGTGGAAGTCCTTATCAAGATTGTACGGCGGGTCCACAATCAGCAAATCAATAAATGACTCAGGGAGTAATGGGATCACTTCTAAACAATCACCAAGTATGGTTTTGTTCAGAATTGATTCAATTCCTGTCGGTTCACTTATGCTTATGCATCGATCAAGGTACTGTTTCCCTTCCTCGATACTCATATCAATCGTTTTGTTACGGGCTGCTTTCATAGCTGGTCTCCTTTGGGTAGGATAGTTTCTTCGTTGTCTTTAAGGCGCATCTTCGTTTTTTCATAATAATCGAGATATGCAGCTAAAGCTCTCTCAACGGCCACGGTTTTTGTTTGACCTGCATCATCACATAGCGCCTCCAATCTCTGATAGAGTGAGGTTTCGATGCAGACATTCAGGTAGGTACCATTCTTCTTAGGTCTTGGCATCTGTCATTCCTCCTATATCGAATAAAACAACTGCAGCATTATTATACCACAAAGAGCCACTTGATACAACTACTCGCCACTTGTTAACGGCTGCAAACTTGGATCTTTTTTGTGAACTCCGTTCTTTTTGGCCTGTTCACTGGCCGCCTTTCGCCTAGCCTCGCTTTGCGGTGAGTTCAGGTGGATCGAGACTCTGGATTTCTGCACGGTATAGGTCTCACTGCCCAATTCCTTATTCTGCTCCTTCAGTGTGCAGAGTTCCGGGTAACGAGCCGCGAATTTACGCAGTCTGTTCTTCAGATCGGTATTGAACGTATAAACGTCCCAGGTGTCATCACCCTCCGATGTCAGCAGGATGGTTTCTCTTTCATACTTGTTCAAACGGTGCTTTGCCATTTCAAATTCTCCCTTCATAAGTCCATATGAAAAGCCGTCCTTCTGCATGAGAGGGGCGGCTTAGGTATTCTGTATCGACCGATACAATTCGTATTCAGTTTTGCGGGTCACGACCAGATAAAATCTGATAATCCTTCCCGAATAACGACAATAACTGCTGTGATCCCTTGTCCGATGACCGGGATCATAAAAACGATGAACGCGGCCAGAGCAGGCCTCAGGACTTCCGTCCATGTCGATATTCCGAAGACGATCGACAGTACCGCAATCAGCAGGAACAGTCCGGCCAGCAGATTGAAGATCACGGAAGACACGCCCACCAGGAAGGTGAACAGCCATTGGATGACCGTCACGATCAGCATGACCGGGAAGGCCAACACCTTTCCTATGATTTTAAGCACTTTCATTCAGGGCCTCCTTCTCGGCTCTATGCTGCCGTTCTAATTCTCGTCTTCGAATCAATCGGTCTTCGATCTTTTTCTGTGCTGCCGGGTCTGTCTTGGCAGCTTCCTTGAGGTTCTCTCTGTATTTGCGGTTCTTCTCGGAAACGGCAGCTTTGACGGCAGTGATTGCCGCCGCAGCTTCCGGATCTGTTTCAGCACGTTCCATTAAGCCATCCATCTTGGCCTTGTAATACTGATAATCCTTCTTGGATTTCTCCTTCAGAAATACAGCTCGTTCTTCCGCGTATTCCGGATCAACGGCGGCTCTGGCGCGTTTTTCGGCATTGTAACGATTGGCGTTTTCTCTTTCCCTGGCTCTTTTTGCCTCATATTCAGCGGCTGCTGCCGGATCCGTTTTGGCCCGTTCCTTCAAATCAGAACGCTGCTGTCTGGCTGTTTCGTTTCGCTTCCTTCCTTTCTCTGCCTGAAGAGCTGCATATTCGGGATCGGAAGCTATCCTGGCTTTGCGGTTTTCCTTGACTTTGCGATTCTTTTCAGCCGCTGTCTCGCGGCGCTTCAGAAGGATTTCAGCTGCCACTGGATCTGTTTCTGCGAGGGATTCCAGTTCGGCAATCTTAGCCTTATTGAGATAAGCACGTTTCTCACGTTCGGCTTTTCTGGCGGCCTTTTCGGCTTGCTGTCTCTGGTATTCCGGATCAGCTTCACGCAGAGCCTTCTGCTTTTCGCGCTGCTTTTTCCCTTCGGCGCGTCTCCTTTCAAGAAACTGCTCATATTCAGCGGCAGCTGCCGGATCTGTCTTTGAAGCCTCTTTCAAGGCGACAATCCTTTCCTTCTGCCGTTCAATGCTGCGCTTCTGTTTTGTCTGCTTCTTGGCAGCCTTTATTGCCTCAATCTGGGCATCCAGTTCTTCTTCACTGATCTCCGGCATCGGCGGGAGATAGTTCCCAATGAAGTTGAAATAGACGTCCAGCTTCTGCCTGCGGGCGATCCCTTTCTTGCCGTTCGGAGCATGAACCACGACCTTCTCTATGAACTCATAAAGCATCTCATCGGTCAGCTCAGTGATGTGCTGATATTTCCTGACAAGAGCCACAAAACGGCTGATATCTGCTTTCTTAGGGGCAACAGCTTCATCCTTGCTTTCAAGCTCAGAAATACGGCTCTCGAGCCGGGATTGTTCCTCATCATACTGCTTGATGAGCCTTTGTACCTGTCTTTCGGGAATTGTGCCGTTGATCTGGCTTTCATAGAGTCCCTGGATCAGATTGTCCAGTTCTGAGATACGCTTTTTCGCGGCGGTCATTTCTTTCTTTTCCTCAGAAGTTGTCTGGGCCTGTTTCAGTTCCCACTGAGACATCAGCTGATCGATGAAGGCATCTTCATCTTCCAGGACAAATTCCGAAACTGTCTGGACCGCTTTCAGAAGAGCGGCTTCAAGGTCTTTGATTCCGATATAATGGGAAAAGCAGCTGTTTCTGACGTTGCGGTATTTGCTGCACTGGAAGCCGCCTGCCATCGGATCCCATTCGCCGTCCTTACTGTTCTGCGCATGATAGCTCAGTCTTGATCCGCAGTCAGCACAAAAGGCCATGCCGGACAGTCTGTGATAGATCTTTTCTTTACGGAGTCTCTTCGGCGCTCGTTTCCTCAATCTGTTGGCGCGGTCCCAGGTGTCCTGATCTACGATCGGCTCATGAGTATCTGGGAAGAAGAGCAGCTCGTCTTCGGTTGCTTTGCGGCGCTTCTTTGACTTGAAGGTGTCGCGTACGGTCTTTCCGAGAACGGTGTGTCCCAGATATTCCTTGCGGTCAAGGATATAGGCGATCGCTGAGTTCGTCCAGAAGTATGGATCCGCGTAGCGGTGATTGCGGGAGACCATGCCTTCTTTCTGTTCCCAATAGGCTGAAGGGATCAGTATCTTCTCGGCGCTAAGTCTCTCCCCGATGACTCTGAGCGGTGTCCCTTCGGCTGCCATAGCAAAGATTTTCTTCACAACTTCGGCGGCTTCCGGATCAACCAGGAGCGACTTGTCTTCAGCCATCTTGTAGCCATAAGGAACGGCTCCGCTGCATCTCTGACCGTGTTCCATGCGGTTACGGAAGATCGCCTTGATTTTCTTGCTGGTGTCCCTGGCGTACCACTCGTTCATGATGTTCAGGAACGGTGTGAACTCGTTCTCTGTCGGGCTGTTGCTGTCCACGTTGTTATTGACAGCGATAAATCGCACGCCTTTCTCGGGGAAGAGGATCTCGGTGTAGAAACCGACCTGAAGGTAATTCCTTCCGATTCGTGACATGTCCTTGATGAGAATTGTTTCCACATTACCGGCATTGACCTCTTCCAGAAGGGCGTTGAAGCCAGGTCTGTTGAAATTGGTGCCGGAGTATCCATCGTCCGTAAAGTGACGGATGTTCCTGAAACCTTTGGATCTGGCGTAGTCTTCCAGGTATTTTTTCTGATTCGTGATCGAATTCGACTCGCCTTGCTGCTCATCGTCCCTGGAAAGACGCTCATACAAGGCTGTGATCTTGTCTTTCATACTGGCTGAACCTCCTTTCTTTCAGTATGTAAAAATGCCCGGAAGTCCTTATTTTATAAGGCTTTCAGGCATCATGGCTTATGCCGTATTTTCTGCGAAACCTCATCTCATAAAGACCTCGCAGATATTATCCTAAAAAACAGCTATTTTCGGATCTGTGATCACGTAGGAACTATGCATCTGCAAAAGGTTCGGCTTGAGCACAAATCTTGTCTTTCCGGAGCCGGAACCGCCGATCACCAGCACGTTCTTGTTCCTCGCGTATTTCGGATTCTTCGGTCTTGAGTTCATGGTGAGGCGCTCTGATTGCGACAGGATCACGTTATTTTCAAAAACCGGATCCTCATACGGTTCGATGTCTGCATGTGTGCCCCACCTGGCAGAGCCGTACTCCTCGTTATGCCGGAACTTCTTTGCATTCTTCCCCTTCAGGTAGACGGACAGTCGGAGTGCCAGCGCACAGCAGACACCGACCATCAGGTCCAGTGGTTGGAAACTTGGAAGCGGATTGGAAAATGCCTGCTGAAAGCCCCCGTTCAGGATCATGCTCTGCAGCTTCTCAGAGGCATTCACACCCTCAGAGATCCTCCAGGCCTCTCCAAGATTGGTGGCAAAAAGGCCGAGGATCACATAGGGGATATTCAGGATCAGCTGTTTCTTCAGCTTCTGGTTCATCGATCCACCTCCTTATGCTTCTCCACGACCTTTTTCGGCAATGCAGCGACGATCGCCTTGAGCTTGCTCAGTTTTGCCCGCAAACTCGGTCTGCCCTCCTTCCCGATTCTCATCTGTTTGGCGGTATATTCATTCACAACAGCATTGATGGCGTCCGCATCCCTGGCCTTGAAAAAGACCGAATATTTGGGCGGATCCAGTTCCGTACTCTTAACGATGGCAAAATCCATCCCATATTTGTTGGCAATCTTCCGGAAGTCTCCAAGCCCGACTCCGTCGATGTCAATCGCCTGAGCTCCCTGGTCCTTCCGAATGAGATCCTTTACCTTCATCTCGCCGTGTTCCGGATGCAGCTTGTTCTTGATTGCTTTTCCCGGTGCGGTGACTGCTGCTTTCAGTCCCTTAACCAGTATCTGCGCTGTCGGTTTGCCAATACATTCCACTACGATGCGCTGTGCTGGTTTGACAACCTCTTCCTTAAGCTCTCTGGCCGCCCCATCTACGATCTCTTTTGCAATTTCTTCATTCATCATCTGGGCTCACCTCCTTTCCGGTTTCAGGGCTTCGGATTCCATGACGCAGTCACCTATGCTCTTGGAATTGTTCTGCTCATGCAAAACCTCCTTAGGAAAGAAGCAGTGCTGAAAATGGCCCATTCTCATTTATTCGGGTACACTTCTGACCATCCAGCATCTCCTTTACCCTTGCCATCTCTTCATCTGTAAGACCTATCCAATAGTCATCTTCGATCTTCATGACGAGCATGCTGCCGACAAAAAGGCATTCCCCGTCCATGTCAAAGACTTTATTTTCATTGAATATAACCACAAATTCCTTATCCTCCGAAGTGTCTTGCAGAATAAATCCTCCGATACTCCCGTTCTCGGAGTCATATGCTCCGCAATGCCTGTTTTTGGTGGCTTTTAATGTTTTCATAATGTATTCTGCTTCGATGAAGTCCGTAATTCTGTCACTGCCATCGGTTGCGATAATCCGCATAAGACGGTCAGTACAATAAGCGTTCTCCTTAGCCATGTCATCTATGATTCCATCCGTGATTGGATCAAGCTTGATTTCAACGTGTTTACTCATTCCATCATCCTCCTTAGATGTTCCCCTCCGCCATGTCATGGTGGACAAGGGATTTGTAGTAGTTGTTGATTGTTAGTGGCGCATTATAGAGTGCCGCCAACAGGTATTGCTTCATATTCCGGACCAGTGTGGTATTTTCAGAAAGTCCCTTCAGTACGAATTCCAGATGGCTGGAATCGAGCTTCATAAACCGGCTCTTCACAACCTCAGCAGGTCTCTGCTCACCGGCAATACCGATAGTCCTTCTGCTGGTGCAGACGGTATCCAGGATCAGCTCCAGAATCTCATCAATCGCATCCGTATCGTAGGGATACCGGTCTTTCATGAGGTCAATGGCAAGTGAATCCATAAAATACTTCCGGTACGCCTGTCTCTCATCGTTTCTGTTCTCTTCTGCAGAAGAGATAAGATCAGTATCGCTGTACTCAGTCTTATTCTTCTCAGTATTACTTCCGTTCGATTTTCGTGACTCCAGACTCACGGATTTCGTGACCCCGGACTCACGATTTTCGTGATTCCGGAGTCCGGTTTTTCGTGAGCGGATGAAGTTCTTCACATAGATCCGGTTGGGCTTGCAGAGCCCCTGCACTGTGCGTTCAATCAGTCCATAACGCTCCAGCTCTTTCAGAAGCTTCGTCGCCTTCTCATTTGCACAGAGCAGATCTGCCTGAATGCTCTCCAGAGTGTAGTAAATGTAGATCCTGCCTTGCTCATCGACCCACCGGTTCTTCGCGGACAATGAAACCCGGTCCAGAAGCAATCCATACAGCACTTTGGCTGATGTGGAAATGCGTCTGAACCGCTCATCCGTAAACAGGACCTTTGGGATCCGGTAGAAAGCAAACTGCTCTGACTCCTCTTCATAAAAGTAGTCGTAATCCAAGGGATCACCCCTTCTGTCTGTTCCTTCTTTTCTCCAGGATTTCCTTCATGCAGGGCCAGCAGAAGCATCTCCCCTTGCCGTAACAGCAGGGATGCTCACAGTTCAGTGGAGAAGGTGTCGGTGTTCCCTGGATGAAATTCCCACCGCCGTATCTGTTTTCCACCGGAATATGCCCCGCAAAGATAACAGTCGTGCTCATGCTCATAATGCTTCACCTCCGCGGCTCTTCCTGACCGCATCCTTTGCGGCTTTTTCCGGTGCTTCCTTTGCAGCTTCCTCCTTCTTCGCATTCAGCTGATCAATGAGGGATCCTCTGTCTTCCTCCAGTCCCACAGCCTCCATTTCTGCCTGGCGCTCCTCGAATTTATCCGCCGATTCGAAAATATGCTCCTTGCTGTCGTAGTGATAGGCATGGTCTGTAAGAACGTCTTCCGGAGCAACCTCTGTGGCATTGATTTCCTTGATCATTGTTGCCAGATCCCTGGCATTCATTTCACCGGTATCCTTCACCAGAAGCACCTCATGAATGCTGCTGGGAATAATGAAGTAATCACCGCCGAGCTTTTCAGCGGCTTCTTCGAAGAAGTTGGGATAAGCAATAACGGCAGCTCCGTGGTTCTGGTCCGGAACGCCTGCCACAAACAGGATTTCATCCGGATCCGGCTCCATTTCAGGACCGCCCTGCATCTTCTGCATCTCATTCAGTGTCTCCACCATTCCCTTAATCTCTGCAGGTCGAATGAGTGGTGCGTTTTCTGCGGCGTCCTCGCGGAGCTGCTCATGTGTGATTCCAAACTTTTCCATCAAGTCATTGGTGACCAGAACCGTGCTGCTCGCTTCTTTGCTCGAATCAAGCACCAGACGATAGACAACAGCGATATCCTCCATCTGCTCATGTGGAACATTCTGAAGCATCCCGGCATTCCGCTCCGCGGATACAACCTCCATGGCCAGTTTGTGCTTCATTTCCTCATAGTTCGTAAGATCCGAAACCTGCAGCTTCGGCATATGCTCAAGGGTGCTTTTCAGCGATTCGGTCACTCCAGAAAGAACTTCGTCATAATCTCTTCCTCTTTCCATCGCATGGAAAATCTCATTGAGGTTCGCATTGACGCCAATGCTGCTCCCTTTCGGCGTAACACTTAACGCATCGTAGGAGTCGTTCAGCTTCTCAATGTGATGTTCGCTGATATCTGCCTCGATTCCTATCTTCTGAATATTGCTCTTGAGGTCCTCTGCGAATGTTGCCTTAAACTGCTCATAATCCATCAGGCTGACTTCCTTTCTTTTGTTCTTAGTCCGTAATCAGGTCGTCACTTGATTCCGGGCAAAAGAAAAGCGCCAGACCCGCGACCGTTACGATCGCGAGCTGACGCTCTCATCAATATTTTTGTTCTGTTTTCTTCTGCAAAAGAAAACAAGCAAGCGATTCACCGCTCAGGTGATTTCGTCTTGCTTGTCTATGGTAATAGTATCAGCTTCGAAAAGGAGGCACAACCTACACAGGATCTAAATTATCTCTAAATTTACTCTACATGAGTTCTACAATCGCTATTTTTCATGTTCCTGTCGGGATAAAACAACTCATGCCCGATTATTGTCCGCGACTTCTCCTGGTATGACTTCTCTGCGGAATATCTCCGGTACCTGTCTTGCTCTGACTATTCCCAGAAGGACTATTCCACCACAGAGTACAATCCGAATAATCCAGTAAATCACGGTGAAAACCGGCATTACCGAAGAATAGTTTGCTTCGATAAATTTCTGCCACAGCAGTTCTGCAGGAATAGCCAGGACAAAATACGCGGAAAAGGCATAGATCAGTGATGAGATGACGGTTCCGGCAGGACTGTCGCCTTGGTCAGTTCCATATTTTGAGGAATTCGAGATCAAAAAAACGAGATTCAGAATCAGATAGACGATCGTTACAAACACACAATAACCAATAGAATCTGGCTTTATAGCATCAAGTGCAACCATACTGATAACTGCAAGCATGATTTCACTGAAGGACAGTGCCGTTGCCCTGCCGGTAGCCTTAATGTTCATCAATAACGCCAGCACAACCTCCACCACAAGAAGGATCATGAAGTAATTCATGACAGGATGCCCGGGCACAATTGCACCAGCCCAAGGAAGTTCCGTGCAGATAAACAGGCTGATCAGAGCGCCGCTGATATAAGGCATAATCGTCATTGCGGCATAGAAGCAGGCCGAAATGATGATCAACGCAGCCGAAATGACAAACCATATTATCGTTATGATATAGAGCAGCATTGCCGTTCCCCCCTTTTCTGGATCACCCTTCGTCCTGAAGCTTCCGGATGTACTTTAGAACCTTTTCCTGCTTCTTCTTACTCAGTTTTTGGAATTCATTCTGATACTTAAGCAGTCTTGCAAATTGTTTATCCTCTTTTTCGTTTTGATTTGCCTCTATGCGCTTATTCTCTTTCTGGGCGGTCTCTTCTGTGTCTTGCTCCTCCGGTACTGGTTCTTCATCCTCCATAAGGCTTGCCGTTGAGACATGATAGAGAGCTGCAAACTCATGGACTTCAGAAGCTCGAAGCGGCCTTTTATCAGCTTCGATCGCAGACAAGGTCGGCCTGGACATTCCCATTGCCTTTGCAGCATCCAGCTGCCTCATTCCACTGAGAATTCTTGCTTCTTTCAGTCTCTCCCCGAAGCTCATTTTCATACCTCCATGTTAGAATTTCTGACCTGCCTTCAGCATAACATATTCAAAAGTATTTGTCAGCTATTCTGACACAGATTTATTCCGCTTTGGGATAATGCATATCGTGACTGACCTCCGCCTGGTAATAGCTCCCCATCGTTGATACAGAATTGAACAACATGGCAAGGAGATATTTCTTGATATTCCGGATCTTTGCCGTGTTGTCCTTCATACGCTCGATGACATATTCCACATGGCTGTAATCCAGCTTCAGGAATCTGGATCTGACAAGTTCCGCTGGATAACAGTCTCTTGCGATTTCGATCTGACTCCTCTTAGACAACACAACTTCCAAAATCAGGTCGCAGATCCCATCGATAATGTCCTTCTCGTAGGGGAATCGCTCCAGAAGGCAGTCATACTCAATATTCTCTTTGATGAGCTCTGTGTATCCTGCCACATCAGATCTCTTCTCTCCGTTTTCTCCGGATGAGATGAGATCTGATTCAGTATTATTAAACTCAGTATTACTCTTTTTATTCTTATTAGGGTCCCCTTTGTAAACCTCCAGAGGTCCGTTTTGTAAACCTCCTGAGGTTTCATTTTGGGACCTGCAGAGGTTTAAATTGTAAACTTCAGAACCGCTTTTTTCTGACTCCAGAAAGAAGTTTTTCACGTAGATAATGTCCGGTTTTCCGAGTCCCTGCTTCTTTCTCTCGATCAGTCCGATCCCTCCTTTCGCATCCAGTTCTGCAATTGTCTTCATCGCCTTATTCTTCCCACAGTGCAGATTTTCCATGGTATCTTCAACGGAATAATAGATATAGACCCGATTTTCCTTGTCAAACCAATGATTCCTGGCCGAAAGTGACATCCGGTCCAGCATCAGGCTGTATAAAATCTTGGCGTCATTGGAGACCTTACTAAAGAAATCGCTGGTAACCAGAAGCTTCGGGATCCGGTAGAAGGTGAGCATTTCCGATTCTGTTCCATAGAAATACTTGAATTGTATCTGGTCGCTCACTCGATTTTCCTCCTTTCCGTCCGCGTTCAGACATGCAGAATCTGCACTTCTGAACTCACCGTGACCCTAATTCATCACTCGATGACAGCGAAGCTTTTCACATAAATAATATCCGGCCTTCCCTGTCCCTGATGCCTCTTTTCGACAAGTCCGATCTGCTCCAGTTCCTGCAGGCAGTCACTGGTCTTCCTGGAAGATACACCAAGGTCATCCGCCATTTCCTTGATGGGATAGATAATATAGGCCCTGTTCTGTCCATCCAGCCAGTGGTTTTTCATGGACTCAGACATGCGGTCCAAGAGGAGACCGTAGAGCATCTTGGATCCACTGGAGATATTCCCGAAATATCCGTCCGGATCCATCATTGCCTTTGGGATCCGGATGAATGCATACTGCAGGGATTCATCCCGGTCGATATAATAATGAGGTGTGATAGCGATAGCGGCAAAAAGCTAATAAAATCAATGGTTTTGCGGACAGCGGATAGACAGGGAATGTGTTAAAAACTGAATACGCACACAAACGGCGTTACCTTAACCCCTT
>Ga0256406_1003922_pt1 | contig 17730 bp, 20 predicted proteins | sample RumenRJG_03DNA_FD_185986 | JGI IMG/M metagenome (GOLD analysis project Ga0256406, IMG submission 185986) | Bovine rumen microbial communities from Lethbridge, Alberta, Canada - RJG_03 | ecosystem: Host-associated > Mammals > Digestive system > Stomach > Rumen | place: Canada: Alberta | collected...
TCGTTCCATTCGCAGGAGGAGCAAAGTTTGAGCTTGACACTGTAACTCAATCAACAAAGTCTGGTCTTCCTTTGCCATTGTTTGAGGCAAGAACTCCATACTCAGTATACTTGAACGGTTTGAACCACCGCGAAATCGTAAACCTTTGCGACGAGGCTAAGAAGACTGACAAGTACCCTGGTTTGAAGGTGGGAGACATCGTGACTCCAAACAACAACGCAGGAAACTGGGAGTAATAGCATAAGATGCAGAGAAAAGAATATTCAATTCGTAATTTCGACGCAGCTAACAGTTATAGCAAAATATTGTCCATCCGCATTTTGCCGGATGGACTTTGTTTTGTTGTGTCCGACCCAAAAGACAACAAGTTGCTGTATATGACCAAGATAATCGACAGCAACCGTCATGGAATAGATATTTTCGCCGACGAATGCAAATCAAACAACGTGTTGGCGGCTGAATATCTCAAGACCCACGTCGTCTACGAGACACAACAATTCACACTCTTCCCCACTCCATTGCTGGAAGATGTGGAAGAGAAGAAGATTGCCGAACTGAATTTTGGAAATGTGGACGGTGCGACGGTGCTGACAGACACATTGCCTACAAATGAAATCTCCGTCGTCTACACTGTACCTCAGCGACATGAGGAGACCATCCGTCGCAACAAGCCAAACGCGACAATCCACAGTCAGATGATGCCTTTGCTCTTCAACGCCATGTTCAACAGCAAAAAATGCAAAGGCTCATACCTTCACCTCAACATCCGCACATCTTCCGTGGATGTGATATACATTGAAGGAGGCAAACTGAAACTTGCAAACATTTTCCAATACCAAACCGCAGACGAGTTTCTGTTTTTCGTGCTTGGACTGATGGACAACTACCATATCGACCAATACGATGTCAAATGTGTAGTGAGCGGAGAGGTTGACGAAAACTCATCTGTCGTTGATCATCTTGCAAGATACATTGCAAAAATTGAATTTTCCGCCACACCGAAAGGAATAGTGGAGAAATCAGCATTCTCAAGCATAAAGAACAAACATCAGTTTTTAACCATCTATCAACTACCGATATGCGTATAATAAGTGGTTACTTAAAGGGCAGACGTTTATCACCTCCGGCAAACCTGAAGGCACGTCCCACAACAGACATTGCCAAAGAAGGGCTGTTCAACATTCTCAATAATGAGGTTGATTTCGAACAGGTTACCGTACTTGACATGTTTGGCGGAACAGGAAGTATCAGTTTGGAATTCATCTCCAGAGGATGCACTGATGTGACACTCATTGAGATGAATCAGATAAATTACAATTTCATTCGAAAGACAAGAGACGAATTTAATCTCAAAGACGCTTGGGAGATAATCAAAGGTGACAGTTTCAAGTTTATCGAGAAATGCGGACGCAAGTATGACATCATATTTGCCGATCCTCCATACTCGCACGAACGACTGAAGGAAATACCTCAATTGGTGGCAGATTTAGGATTGCTGTCAGAAGACGGAATGCTTATTTTGGAGCATCCTAAAGATTTTGATTTCAGCGACGACGAGCATTTCTTCCACCACCGCAACTACGGACACGTCAATTTCAGTTTCTTCAGATGAAAGCAATCCGATTGATCCGCCTCAACAACATCCGTATCCACGCATTCCACGGAGCCATTCCGACAGAAAACATTGTCGGATCAGATTATATCGTCAATGTGGAAGTGAAGGCAGATTGGGGAGACGCCGCAAAAGACGACGATCTCACAAAGACGATCAACTATGCGGAGATCAACGACATCGTCAGAGAAGAGATGCAAAAACAACGTATTCTCATCGAGACAGTGGCTGAAAGCATCGTCGACAGATTATTCCATACATTCACACAAGTGGAGGAGGCAGAAGTGTCGGTCGCCAAACTGAATCCTCCAATGGCAGGACAAGTGGAATCAGCGGAGGTAATTGTGAGAAAGGTTAGAAACTAACATCACCAGTGCCGAAGGCACGACATATCCCAGCGTAGTGCGTAAGTTCTACGCAACACAGCATAGCGTGCCAACGCCAGTGCCGAAGGCACGACAGCACCCAGCGTAGTGCGTAAGCTCTACGCAACCCAGCATAGCGTGCCAACGCCAGTGCCGAAGGCACGACAGCACCCAGCGTAGTGCGTAAGCTCTACGCAACACAGCATAGCGTGCCAACGCCAGTGCCGAAGGCACGACATATCCCAGCGTAGTGCGTAAGCTCTACGCAACACAGCATAGCGTCGCTACAACACGACGCATCCCGACGTAGCGTGCAAACGCTACGACGTTGCGCAACACAACATAAAACGCCAAACAAAACCACATATACAATGAACCAAAAACGAATTTTGACGATACAAGACATATCCTGCGTCGGACAATGTTCACTGACGGTAGCTCTGCCTATCCTGTCGGCAATGGGAATTGAGACGGCTGTACTACCGTCGGCAGTCCTTTCCACACATACCGGAGGATTCAAAGGATACACATTCCGTGATCTGACAGAGGATTTGCCAGCCATCAAGGAACACTGGAAAAAAGAAGGCATCAGATTTGGAGCCATCTACACTGGCTATGTTGGTTCAGCAAAACAACTGCAATATATTCTCGACATATACAACGAGACAAAAACAGACGATGCAAAACTCATCGTCGACCCAGTCATGGGAGACCATGGAAAACTTTACGCCGGTTTCAATCAAGATTTCGTCGACAGCATGAAAAGATTCTGTGCCAAGGCAGATGTGATTCTGCCAAACATCACAGAATGCTCCTTCATGCTTGGTGAAGAATTCCACGTCACTGGCCACACAATGGAATATGTGGAGCATGTGATTGCCGGACTACGCAAGATAGGAGCTAAAAATATTGTAATGACAGGAGTGGAAATGAAAGAAGGAGAACAGGGTGTAGCGATATACAATGCCGAAACCGACAAAATCTCCATCTGTTCACGTCCGAGAATTCCCGGAATATACCATGGCACCGGCGACATCTTCTCAAGCACATTCAGCGGAGCATATTTCCTTGGCAAAAGTCTTGAAGAAGCCGCAAGAATCGCCGTCGACTACACAGTTGCAGCCATCAAGACCACAGAAGGTGACACTGAGCACTGGTATGGAGTGCGTTTTGAAAAAGCATTGCCTGAATTGATAAAGATGATTCAATAAAGTATCTATTTACAAACAACCCGACATGGAGGAAGAAATATTCTCATTATCCGAAGTGCTGAATGCAGTCAGCCGCGCCATCCAAAGAAATTTGGCTGGTCCATACTGGACATGTGCGGAAATAGCCGAGATCAGCTATCGTGGGCACTGCTACCTCACTTTGGCAGAGACAGACGCGTCGGGAAGAATCATCGCAAAATGCAGAGCCACAATCTGGAAAAACACATTTGATTCACTGTCTGTAAAATTTTTCCAGCAGACGGGATTGCAACTATACTCCGGAATGAGAGTCCAAGTGCTCGCAGTTCCTAACTTTCACTCAGAATTCGGATTCAGCCTCAACATCGTAGGAATCGAGCCACGCTACACACTGGGAGAAATCGCGCTACGCAGACAGGAAACGATCAACAGACTTGCCCAAGAAGGAATAATCGAGAACAATAAAAAGCTCCGATTGTCAATCGTTCCTCAGAAAATAGCAGTGATAAGTTCTGCATCCGCTGCCGGCTATCAGGATTTCATCAATCAGCTCACTAACAATCCATTAGGATACAAGTTCTACACCGCCCTATATCCGGCGTTGATGCAAGGAGAGAAATCGCCACAAAGTGTCATCGATGCATTATTGCAAATCAAAAATGACGTAGAGACGCACGGACGTGCATGTCAAAACAAACATGCATGTCAAGACGGGGCCATCTTCGACGCCGTAGTCATCATCCGTGGAGGCGGAAGCGAGATGGATCTGAAAGCGTTCGACGACTACGCAGTGGCAAGAGAAGTGGCACTGTTTCCATTACCTGTATTGGCAGGAATCGGTCATACGAAAGACACTAGCGTGGTGGACATAGTAGCCAACCTGGAGCTAAAGACCCCAACAGCAGTAGCAGACTACCTTATCCACGCCATCGATTCCGCATGGAAAAATGTGGAGGATTGTTCACAAAGGCTGTTTGCATATGCGGCGTCGACGTTGGACAAAGAAAAACAGACTCTGACACAAATCACTGAATTTCTGTCGGCTAAGGCAAAGACAGCCACCGATATCGAAAAACAAAAAATCGACTCGTCTGCCTACCGTCTACAGATTTCTGCAAAACGACTGGCAAACGACACGATGCGAACCATCATGTCGAAACAAGATTCTATTTCAAAGGCCGTAAGATTCACAATCTCAAAAAAATTATCGATTTTCGACCTGTTGGAACAAAAAATCAAAAGTATTTCGCCAGAAGAAGCTTTCAAACGAGGATATTCCTTAACTTTGAAGGACGGCAAACCGATTTCTATCTCCACTTTGAAAAACGGCGACAAAATCGAGACTATTTGCTCAGACGGAAGAATCACGAGCACCGTCGACGAGATTGCTGGATTATAGTTTATAGTTTATAGCTTATAGCAGATGGAGGTTGGCGGTTGGCAACTAAACATAAAAAATAAGATATGAAAGAAAAACTGACATACACTGAGGCATACGAAGAGCTGAACTCTATCGTAGCAGCCGCAGAAAACGACGAGATTTCCATTGATGAGCTTCAAGCGAAAGTGAAAAGGGCATCCGAACTGATCTCTTTTTGCAGAAACTATGTGAAGACCACCAATGAGCATATCGAAAAAGTGTTTAATGAACTAAATTCGAAATAAGATATGACAGCAAAATATTTTTTGATAGCATTGTCGTGCGCGGCGACTGTAGCCATGGCAGAGCCGCAGAACAAGACTGACAAAAAAGGCAAGAAACAGGGAGAATGGGGCAAGTTCTACCCCAACGGCAATCCTAAATACGTCGGCAATTTCAAAGACGACGTGCCAGTGGGAGATTTCCACCATTTCTATGAGAATGGAAAACCTCAATGTGTGCAGACCTACATCGACGCGAACCACAGCAAAGCCGTGTTCTATGAGCCAGACGGAATAACTATCTCATCACAGGGATCTTACGTGGGCAAAGAGAAAGATGGCAAGTGGGAGTTTTACAACAAAGGTAAACTGACTTTGGAAGAGAACTACAAAGAGGGAAAGAAGCATGGAATGAAGAAGTCGTTCAACAAAGACGGCATAATGATGGAGGAGATTCCATATGTCGACGGCAAGATCCACGGCACAGCCAAATTTTATCTCGGCGACGGAAAACTATACTACACAGTGGAGTATGTAAACGGATTGAAGGATGGCAAGTATGTGGCATACGACGGAACAGACAAGATTGTGGAGACAGGTATGCATAAGAACGACAAACGTGAGGGAAACTGGGTGACATACGATGAGAAAGGCGAAGTCATCGAGACTTTGATCTTCTCTAACGGAGTGTTGCAGAATGCAGAGGAAATTAACAAGAAACGTGCTGAAGCGTACCAGGAGAAAGAGAGTAAGAAAGGCACAATCAAAGAGCCTAATGCAGGATCAGATGCAGAGGTGAAGACACATTGATTTTAAAGAATTAAGAGTGAAGAATTAAGAGTGGATGGTTGAGGAGAAATACTTTAATCACCATTTTATACGATACAAAAAAAGACGCATTTCTGCGTCTTTTTTTGTTATAATATTGATATTCAATTACAATTTCGAAATCAACTCATCAATCACCTGAGGGAAATATTTGTATTCCAACTCATGAACTTTGTGAGCAACGTCTTCTGGCGAATCAGTTGGAAGCACAGGAACAGTAGTCTGGAACACCACACTACCCTCATCATAATGGTTGTCGATGGTATGGATTGTGATTCCGGATTCCTTTTCTCCAGCCGCCACAACAGCCTCGTGAACCTTCATTCCATACATGCCCTTACCACCGTATTTTGGAAGCAAAGAAGGATGTATATTGACAATTTTATCAGGGAATACCGTCAACATTGCATCTGGGATCTTCAACAAAAATCCAGCCAACACCACGAAATCAACCTTTTCAGCTGTCAACTTACTCAATAAAGTACCGTCTTCAAGCTCACTCTTCAAAAAACTTTCATATGGAACGCCCAAACGTTTTGCTCTCTCCAAAACGAAAGCATCCTTCTTATTCGAATAAATCTTAAAAGAAATATCCTTTCTGTCCTTGAAGTAATTCACAATATTTTCAGCATTGGAACCTGATCCAGATGCTAAAATCGCTATATTTTTCATCTATATTAAATATGTTGGGTGCAAAAATAACACTTTTTTGCATCTAAAATCAAAAAAACATGGCGGAAAACACATAAAAGTCACTAATTTTTTATTCCTTTGCAGTCGAAAAAAATAAAATTTTATTCGTTAACTAAATTTTTAAAGTTATGTCAACAGCTGAAGTTGAAGAAAAAGTAAAGGCTATCATCGTTGAGAAGCTAGGTGTTGAAGAGTCTGAGGTAACTCGTGAGGCAAGCTTCACTAACGATTTAGGAGCTGATTCTCTTGACACTGTAGAGTTGATCATGGAGTTCGAGAAAGCTTTCGGTACTGAAATTCCTGAGGATAAGGCAGAGAGCATCACTACTGTAGGTGAGGCAATCGACTTCTTGACAGCAAACGCAAAGTAAGAAAAAAACATCTCTAAGGACAAATGAGTTTTAAGAGAGTTGTCGTTACGGGTCTAGGATCAGTCACGCCAATTGGCAATACTGTAGCAGAAATGTGGCAGAATTTGTTAGCTGGAGTGAGTGGTGCTGGACCCATTTCTCATTTTGACCACTCCAAACACAAAGTTCATTTTGCCTGTGAGGTGAAAAATTACAATCCGGCAGATTACTTCGAGAAGAAAGAGATCCGCAAACTTGACCCTTCGGTGCAGTTTGCCAAAGTCGCTGCTCGTGAGTGTATGGCTGATTCCGGATTGGATTTAGACAAAGTCGACAGAGACAAGATTGGAGTGATCATTTCATCCGGCATCGGTGGATTGGCTTCCTTCGAAGACGAGATCGGTGATTTCTATGCAAGCGAGAGCCGAGTGCCTAGATTTAGTCCAAACTTCGTTCCAAAAATTCTTTGCAACATTGCGTCAGGCCACGTCTCAATTGACTTTGGTCTTAGAGGTCCAAATTTCGGTGCCATCTCCGCATGTGCATCCAGTGCCAACGCAATAGGCACCGCCTACGACATGATTCGCATCGGAAGAGCGACAGCCATGGTGGTGGGAGGAACAGAAGCCGCTATCACACCTGGTTCGATCGGTGGATTCGGAGTCATGAGAGCACTTTCCACCAACAACGATGAATACCAAACCGCATCAAGAGCATTCAGTGGCTCACGTGATGGTTTTGTAATGGGTGAAGGATCGGGTTGTTTGTTGATTGAAGACTTAGACCACGCCATCAAACGTGGAGCAAAAATCTATGCTGAAATCATAGGTTATGGGGCTTCATCAGACTCATACCACCTCACAGCTCCTCATCCAGAGGGTGCCGGAGCCATACTTGCCATGCAAAACGCTATTGATGAAGCTGGCATTAATCCGTCTGACATAGATTACATCAACGCACACGGCACATCCACTCCAATGGGTGACCTGTGTGAGATAAAGGCTATCAAGAAAGTGTTTGGAGAGCACGCATACAATCTAAATATCAGTTCAACCAAAACAATGACCGGACACTTGCTTGGAGCATCCGGCGCGTTGGAGTCTATCATCTCCGTCAAAGCAATACAAAACAATATTGTGCCACCTACAATCAATCATCGTGAAGATGACTTGGATCCTAACATCGACTACAAAATGAATTTTACATTCAACAAGGCACAAGAGAGGAAAATCGACATCGCTTTGTCTAACTCATTCGGATTCGGTGGACAGAATGCTTGTTTAGTGTTTAAGAGGTATGCAGAGTAAGATGTTGCAAAGGTTCATAAGCAAATTCCTTCCTGCAATTGAAATTGAAGATTTTCAGCCAGAACCTAAATTTGAATCAGATCAAAATCAAAAATTCGAACAAGAAGAGGAACAGAGTCCAGAGACCGCTGAATTGGTTGCCATGCTTGGATTCCAACCCACTAATATAAACCACTACAAACTTGCGTTACGACACAAACTCGCTTCCAACGGGAAAGGCAACAACGAAAGATTGGAGTTTTTGGGAGACGCAGTGCTAAGCTCTGTGGTGGCAGACTTTCTCTACAACAACTACAAGACACGTGACGAAGGCTATCTCACCAACCTGCGTTCAAAAATTGTCAAGAGAGAGACATTAAACGTCGTGGCAAAAGAGATTGGTTTGGACAAACTTGTGAATCTGCCCATCCACACAACATCCCACAACCTTAACGTGTATGGCAACGCGTTCGAGGCCTTAATCGGAGCCATCTATCTCGACAAAGGCTACGAACAGTGCAAAAAATTTGTCTACGACGTGATTTTTGCCAAATACATCAGCGTCAAAAAACTGGAAAAAGCCACAGAAAATTTCAAGAGCCAGCTTCTTGAATGGTCTCAAAAAAGAAAAATCAATGTCGATTTTGAGATTATAGACGACGTGATGGATGCCGAAAACAACCATATCTTCAAATGTGCGGTGAAAATCGACGGCAAAGTTGTGGCTAACGGTAACGGTTATTCAAAAAAAGAGTCGCAACAAAGAGCAGCTAAAGCAGCCATCAATTTCGTAAAAAAACACTACGAATGCCCTAAAAAGAGCTCGATTAACAGTCAAATAGGGCAATAAATGGCCCATAGTTTCTACTTTAATTATTCAAAATTTGTCTTTTAACATTTTTTAAGATATTTTTGCCCCCAAATTAAACACAAAGGGCATGAATTCATTTCATATCGGAAGACTTGCATTCGACAACGCAAAAAAATTTGGAGACAAAACAGCGTTAAAATATCGTGACGACAAAGAGGGTGTATGGAAACCCTTATCTTGGAATCAGGTAGCTGCAAGTGTAAGAAGAGCCGCAAAAGCTTTTCTATCTATCGGTGTAAAAGAGCAGGAAAAAGTGGCGATATATTCACAGAACAGCCACGAAACAATAATAGTAGACTTAGCGCTTCAGGCTATCAGAGCCGTAGCAGTGCCACTATACGCGACATCATCATCCGAACAAGTAAAATATATCGTGGATGACGCTCAATGCGCAATGATATTTGTGGGTGAGCAATACCAATACGACCAGACAGTCAAGGTGCTACACCAGACAAACGTATTAAAAAAGGTCATCACCGTCGATCCAGAAATCAATCTTAATGGAATAGACACGTCTATGGCATTTGGTGATTTTCTAAAGTATGGCGACGGGAATGAGCAAGACGCAGAATTGGAAAGACGTCAGAATGAATTGAGCCAGGACGACCTTGCCACACTCATCTACACGTCTGGAACATCTGGAGAGCCTAAGGGAGTGATGATAATGCAGTACAACTACACTCACCAGATGAGAATCCACGAGAAAGTGATGCCATGTTGTGATGAGACAAGAACATCCATGATGTTTCTTCCTGCAAGCCATATCTTTGAACGTGCATGGGATTATCTATGTATGTACAGAGGTGCGATGATCTACGTCAACAAAAATCCAAAAGAGATTCTGACATCAATCAAGGAGACTCGTCCTAACATGATGTGCGCGGTGCCTCGTTTCTGGGAAAAGGTCTACGCAGGTGTGCATGAAAAAATCGAGAAAATGCCGGGATTGGTAAAAAAATTGATGTACCATGCAATCGCTGTCGGAAAGAAGAGAAATCTCGACTATGTCAGATTCAACAAATCTGTGCCATTCTCCACAGAAATACAATACAAGATTTTCAAGAAAACACTTTTCGCTAAGGTAAAGAAGGAATTGGGATTGGAAAACTCAATGTATTTTCCATGTGCCGGTTCACAACTTTCAGAATCTGTATGTGAGTTTTTAATGAGCCTCGACTTCAATATGGTAGTAGGTTACGGACTTACAGAGAGCACAGCCACTGTGTCGTGCTTCCAGCCAGCACACAAATACCACGATTTGAAATCAGTGGGTGAGGTGATGCCTGAGTGTGAGGTGAAAATCGGAGAAAACAATGAGATACTTCTAAAGGGTAATCTTATAACTCCAGGATACTACAACAAGCCAGAAATCAACGCCACTTCATTCACAGACGGTTGGTTCCATACAGGCGACGCTGGTAAGCTTGAGAATGGAATACTGTATATCACCGACCGTATCAAGGATCTGTTCAAGACATCAAACGGAAAGTATATCGCGCCTCAGCAGATTGAGAATCTGTTGGTCACAGACAAATATATTGATCAGGTGGCTGTGATCGGCGACCTTCGTAAATTTGTCACCGCACTTATTGTGCCAGACTATGCGGCTGTAAAAGATTATGCAGAGCAGATGAAGATCGAATACAAAGACATCGAAGATTTGCTAAACAATCCTAAAATAACTTCGTTGATTGAAGGCAGAATCGCAAATTTGCAGGAGGGATTGGCGAAATATGAGCAGGTAAAACGTTTCAAACTGTTGCCTAATCCATTCACATCAGACAACGGTGAGCTTACACTCACTCTAAAGCTGAAACGTAAGGTGATCAACGAGCACTACAACAAAGAAATCGAATACATGTATTCTTATTGATTAAGAAGGAAGAATTAAGAATGAAGAATAAAGAGGGTGTATCACAACTTAGTTTTGATGCACCCTCTTGATATATTCGTCATTACAATGCTGCTTTCAAGAATTCGTCTGGAGAAAACACTTTAATTAACGTTTGATCAGCATACTTATAATCACTTTGATTAAAAGTAACAATAGCATCACAATTGTTGTTTAACGCACATTGATATTGCATACTATCTTCAAAATCAGAAAATGCAAGATCATTAGTGGCGAGAATCGTTCTCACATGATTCGTCTCAACAACCTTAACGATCTCCAATACAACATTCAAGATTTGTCTTGTCTTCAAAGTTTTTTCTGGTTTATGAAACCCCATTCCCTTCAACATCATTTCCACATAATAAGCTATAGTACAAAATGAAGAAGAGGAAATAAATAAAGAACTGTTTTTTTCTTCCAATAGATCAAGCAAATCATTTACGACAGACGCTTTAGGTCGTTCACAAAGATACTCTAGCAGAATATTCGTGTCTAAAGAAACTCTCATATCCCATATTTTTCTTCGACGTGAACAAGCTTATAATCTATTTCAGGATTCTCTTTTAGAATACCTCTCAACACATTATGTCTTCGAGGCTTACGAATTGTCGTTTCTTTTGAATTGGGGACTTTGCTAAGAAGATCAGAAACTTGAGTTTCCAGCCAATCAATCATCATGTCCTCATTCTGAAAAATCACTCTTGCGTTTTCAACAAGATTGTCATCGATTGCTAAATTGAATGTACACATATACTAATCTATTTTTTAATTACATTTGCAAATATATTAAAAATTTGTCAGTTCACAATTATAACACATTTATTTTGAAGAAAATTTTCTATTCATCCATTTCGTCAATTCAAAATAAAAAAATAAGAGAAAATGACAGTTGAAGTGTCATAAATGAGGATTGTTAAGGGCCCATGTTTAATAGATATTGGCACTAACCCTTCCCCATGTGCGAGCCGTAGGCGAGCACAAAAAATTAATAAAAACACAGAGAAATAAAGTTTACAGAGAAAAGCTACGCTTTTTTATGAGAAAAAGAGATGAGAATCCAATCAGAAAGTGGAATATAATCTGACCCTTCTTGTGAGGATGGATAGCGAGTGTCGGCAGTAGGGGCGAACCCTTGTGGTCGCCCTCTTATTTTCACCAAGGATAGCCGATTCCAACGAAGTTGGTGTCGGAATCGGGGCATGGTTGATGATTAAACAATATTTTATTTATGTCACTTTCCGTAGTTAACGAGACGAGAAGAAGCGTTAAATATTGTGAATAGAGACGATGTTGATGAAGAAAAATTTGGAATAAGTGCTGTTCTTACTTAATTTCGCCGAATCAGATTATGTAAAATCATAAAAATTTGCAGTTCTATGATGACACTCATTTTATTGATAATAGCACTGTATTCTTTGTTTGCATTCTTATGTTACTGGCATTACAATCTGATTGAAAGTTCAGAAACAAAAGGAGACAAACAAAAACTTTGCAAAATAGTCAGGATTGTTTTGATTTGCAATGCGGTGAGTGTCTTACTATGGTTAATGACGGGTATCTACCATTGGATAATATATACCAATCATTGTGAACGTCAAATATATAATTTCTTTCTAGGATGTTTCAATATATATTTTCCATTAGCTATTGGAAGCTACATATGGATGATAGTGAAAGAAATAATACAGATCAAAGATAAAAGCCTGAATTTAAAGAATCTTTATTTACTTTTATCATTGATTTTAATCGCTCTGACAGGATTTTTTCTATACTGCATAGGAATTTTCATGTGTATGGAAAAATTCTAAAAAATCCGAATATCTATGTTTCTACTCATTTTATTGATAATAGCACTGTATTCTTTGTTTGCATTCTTGTGCTACTGGCATTACAATCTGGTAAAAAGTTCGGAAGTAAAAGGCGACAAAGAAAATCTTTGCAAAATAGTCAGGATAGTTTTGATTTGCAGTGCAGTGAGTGTATTTGTATCAACAATGATAGGAGCTACCCATTGGATAGTATGGGCATACAATTGGGGATACCTTATAGATTCTTCTATAAGATATATTACTAGGAATCTTTTCTTTTTCTGTGTTCCATTGTTAGCTATTGGAGTATATATATGGATGATAGTGAAAGAGATGCTACAGATTAAAAAGAAGAGTCTGAATTTATTTTTATCCCTGGTTTTGATCCCTGTTTTTGGATTTTCATTATGGTGTATAGGAATTTTTATGTGTATGGCAGGATACCATGGATAAAAAAGCTATCATTAGCAATTGCACGGATTCATTTCAGCAAACCAGTCTTGCTTCTGAACGTCCATGTTTTGTCGTCGAAGAAGACGTTTCTGCCTTCAAACAACGTATCAATCTGATGATTCGACACAAGATCTTCAGGAGTGCCTGTCTGTAAGCCATTTTTCGTCAATAGCCAAAGCTGATCTGAAAGACGGAGTGCCTGCTCAAGATCGTGGGTGGAGAGCAACACTGCCCTATCCTGCTGATGCGCGATATCATGAAGCAATTGTGTGATTTCGATTCTGCTTGCCACATCAAGGAAAGCAGTCGGTTCATCAAGGATGACGATTGGGCATTCCTGCACCAACGATTTCGCAATCATCACTTTTTGCCGTTCTCCATCCGACAGTTCCGACATATACACCTCTTCTTTCCCCGTCATTCCGACTGATTCGACAGCTGAATCCACAAGCGTTTTATCCTCTTTGGATAGACGTCCGAAAAATCCAGTATACGGTTGTCTGCCCAACGCCACCACCTCTTTAACAGTCAGGCCACCTGTGTGGGCACGGTCTGTAAGCACCACTGTTATCGCATGAGACAACTCCTTTTCCGAATAGCTTTTCATCGGTTTTTCCAACACTTCGATCTCTCCACTTAGCGGCGGTTGAAGATTCGCAATCGTACGCAGCAACGTCGACTTGCCCGCGCCATTTGGTCCGCACAGACTTATCAATTCCCCACGTCGCAATGAGAAATTGAGATCCTGGTGGATTTGAATGTTTCCACCATTAGAATGATAACCGATGCATAGATTTTTTGCGGAAAGCAGTGTCAACATAGCCATCAATTGAAATATTGGAGTTTACGTTGGTTGATCAAAACATATATAATGACAGGGGCACCGAGCAACGGAGTGACCGCATTCAACGGCAAGACTCCTCCACTGCCGGGAAGTATGCATGCCAGATTGCACAGCAGTGCCATCACCGAGCCGGTAAGCAACGTGAAGGGCAAAAGTATCGAGTGGTTGGACGAGCCAAGCAAAAGACGTGAGATATGAGGAACCGCCAAACCAATAAACGCTATCGGTCCGCAAAAAGCGGTGACACATGCGGTGAGAAGCCCCACCGTCAACAATATATAATTACGTGTATGGCGGACATTGATTCCTAAATTCGTAGCATAACGTTCGCCCAAAAGAAGTGCGTTGAGCGGTTTGATTAAAAGGATTGTGCCAATGAGACCAATAATAATCGTAGCAGAAAAGAATGGCAGCTGTGCCGACGACACTCCTCCAAATGTGCCCAATCCCCAGATAACATACGAGTGGACACCTTCTGCTGTGGCAAAAAAATTAAGCAATGAAATCACAGACGAAGTGATGTAGCCTATCATTATGCCGATGATAAGCAACGTCAGACTATCTTTCACCAACGAAGAAAAGAAAAGCAGGACCGACATCACAAGCAACGACCCGATGACAGCACCTACAAGCACTGCCAAGAATCCAGAAAACGAAAGGCTTCCAATTCCTACTGATCCGCCTAATATCAGCATCACAACTCCCACACCGAAACTGGCTCCCGAACTGATGCCTAGTATGGATGGATCCGCCAAATAATTATTGAAATAGGTTTGGAGCAGCAAACCAGAGACTGCCAAAGCCGACCCACAAAGCAAAGCCGTGACTGCCTGAGGAAGACGGGAGTCGAGAATAATGAACCTCCAGCTCTCCTTTGCCGCGTCGCCTCCACAAAGGATATTGAAAGTATCACTGTATGGAATGTCAACAGACCCACAAAAGATATTGCAGAGGAAAAGCAAGATGAGCAACGTCGTCATCAAGAAGGTACATCTTATATTTTTTTTCATCAATCTCTATTTAGAATAAATATGAATATTTTCCCGTATTTTTTCACTCCGCTAATTTACGGTAATAGTGTAAATATTCATTGACATCGCCATATTTTTCTGAGTGGAAAATGACGTAGAGGTCTTTCAGCAATCGTTCCGGATGGAACGGGATCTCATCAAAAAAAGATGTTTTGGTAGTGTTACAGGCATACACCCGTTTCTCCTTGTAGGATTTGAAATTTGAAAATCTCTGCAAATCCTTATATGTTTTATCCGCCACTTCTGTGCCGAGAATCAGCCAGATATCCGCATTGCATCCTTTATCGTAGACAGTTTCAAACGCGAACGGCTCAGCTCCGGAATGCGTCGTCTCGCCAAAAATATAATTAGCTCCTGCAGACGCGAACATCTTTGCCATATAGCTCTTTCCTCCAGGTATGAACCAAGAGCCACCGTTATCCAATCCATATAGCAGAGACGGATGTGATCCAGTCTCTTGTTGTGCCTCTTTTTCAATTTGGGTATAGGTTTCTGTCACCTTTGAGAATATGGAATCAGCTTCAGATTCTTTTCCGAAAAGCATACCATATAATTTAATCCACTCCGCACGACCAAGAGGATCCGACTCCATATAGTCGGCACACTCGACTATGGGAATTCCCAGTTTATCCAAGCCTCCATGTCCACCGCTATTGTTGAATGGGGAAAGGAGAATAGCGTCAGGTGATACGGTGATGATCTTTTCTATGTCGGGACTCATACTTGAGCCGAAATCCACAATTTTCCCTGATTGTGTGAGTGATATAATATTAGGGTTTGTGATATATTCCAGTTCACAGATTCCAGAAATCGAGTTGACCGCGCCCAACTCCTCAATAAGAGAACAGTGCACAGTGGTGAAAACTGCTGATTTTTCCAACGGGACACGTACAACTACACCATCAGGACAATTGGCAGGAATCTCTTTTGTTTTATCCACAAGCAAATAGGTTTGCAACAGACACGTGGTGTCCCATGGATTGCGGATTTCCATTTTTTTGAATCCGTCGCACTCCCACACTCTTATCAGTTTCGCATAGTCAAACCTAATCTCCTTTCCTTCGTGAGTCTCAGATATTTTATTGCGGTGGCATCCAGCCAACAGCAGAATAAGACTGACAAGGATGAGAAAACCTGTGTTTTTCTTCATTTCAATCTGTTCTCTAAAAAAATAGGATTGAAACCCTCATCCACAATTTAGCATTTCATGGATGAAGGCTTCAACTTTCCTCAATTATATTTGTCAATATCTATTAATAGACGAATTTTCTTGGACCTACACCAGCATTGTATCTTGCCTTGAACGCTCCGTTGGCATACTCATACACATAACCGTTGCTCAAATAATCAGCAGCAGTCAAATATGAGCCGATAAAGATGTTGCCATTCTTAGGATTAACACTGATAGAATGAGGATTTGTAGGAATCTGATCAGCAGATCCTGTAATAAATGCATCACTTTCCTTAACGCCAGTCGCAGTGTTATAGCTTACAAACTCAATAGCAGGAGCACCATATGGAGCATTGACAGTATAAAGTGTATTCTCGTAGCAAGCCATAAGAGTAGCGCGTCCGACAACAGTAACACTGTCATTCTTGTCTATTTTCTGCACTGTTGCAGGAATATCACCGTAGTTACCCATTGAAATAACAAAGACATTTCCTGCCTTGTCTGATGTAATCTCAGTCGGATTTACCAAGACATTGATCTTAGAAGCAACCTTGAAAGAATCAAGACCAATCTTTGACACATACTTTCCGTTATCGTAACCAGCAGACCAATTTAATCCATCCGAAACAGTCACATAAAGATTTCCATTAGCAATTGTGATTTCCTCTGGATTCGGGCCGACAGCTATTGAATCCACAATAGCAAGTGTTGCTGTGTCAATCTTTGCAACGTAGCCATCATAAAGAGAGACATAAACCTTACCGTCGGAAGCTGCAAGAGCACGAGGATTACCAGGCTTGCCAGTTTCAGGCTTGATAGTTTTGACGCTTGCCAAAGATTTACCATCTACAACCTCAATAGTGTTGGAACCAGAAACAGCGATGTAAATCTTGCCACCGTAACGGATAGCGTCCTGACCTGTGTCTCCCAAATTACGTCCGTTGGCTGCGGCGAACTGGAAATAGTAGCTGTTTCCATCCGTCAAATCGATTGACGACACAGAAGCGTTGTTGTTGCCCATCGATCCCTCGTTTATCACATAAACGACATTTCCGTTTGATGATGGAGTCAACTCATCATCATCGTCTTCACAAGCTGTGAACGACGCAACGCCCATCATAAGAAGAGCCATTGCTCTAAAAGATCTTTTAAAGTCCATTTTATATTAATTAAATTAAAATTTGAATTCTACTGATGCTTTATACGACCGTTTTGGCATAGGATAAAACCTCACCACCTCGTATTGTTTGTCGGTCAGATTAACGACGTCGCCTCTCAATTTCATATCAAACTTCTTAAAATCAAATGTTTTATATAGAGAGACTCCATGTTCTGCATAAGCTTCCATCATATTCGGTCTGATATTTTGAGGCAGATAATATCGTTTACCCACCGCATTGACATTGTAGGACACATTTACAACCGGATTTTCAAAAGCGACGCTGCCATTACCCGAATGTTTTGGAATGTAAGGAATCTGATGTGTATAGATATCCGATTTAGGATCTGTCAAGTCGACGGCATATTGATAGGCATACTTGGCAGTTAAAAACAACGACGTGCGTTTTGAAGTGGCGACTTCAAGGTTAGTCACAAAATCGATTCCTTTAATCTCCACATATCCCATATTCACAATGCTCCAAATAAACATCTTCGGCATTGCGACAATCTTGTCGTCGACTTTATTGAAATA
>Ga0256406_1003923_pt1 | contig 17727 bp, 13 predicted proteins | sample RumenRJG_03DNA_FD_185986 | JGI IMG/M metagenome (GOLD analysis project Ga0256406, IMG submission 185986) | Bovine rumen microbial communities from Lethbridge, Alberta, Canada - RJG_03 | ecosystem: Host-associated > Mammals > Digestive system > Stomach > Rumen | place: Canada: Alberta | collected...
GCGGCCATCACCTATCTGAAGCAAAACTGCCAAGGCATTTACATCATCCTGCTTACATCTGGATTGTCAAGTGAAGAACGAAAGCAATACCAGCAATGCGGCATTAACGACACACTTGACATCAACGCTTCTGTAACGGTTATCAGCAAGAAGCTCCAGTTTGTGTGCGACAGGGAAGACATGCTGTTTGACACAGTAGTCACCAAAAGGAACCTGCTCCAGTTTAAGATTCCTGTATGGAAACGTCTCTTTGACATTTTCGTATCATCTTTGGCAATCCTTGTCACGTCGCCAATCATGATTATCACAGCGATTGCCATCAAATTAGAGAGTCCTGGTCCTGCCCTATTCAAATCTAAGCGTGTTGGTACCAGTTACCAGATATTTGACTTCCTCAAGTTCCGTTCTATGTATGTGGATGCAGAAAAGCGTCTGCAAGAGCTCAGCAAAACAGGAAATCAGTATGCCAAGAAGACAGACAACGACAATACCCCCACAGAAGCATCATCGTTCAGCAATTCCGCTGCAGAAGACGAGATGATGGCCAAGTTAGGGCTTGAATCAAACATGATGATCAGCGATGACGAGGTTATGCTGATTGGCGATGATTTTGTCGTAGCAGAAACTGATTTCAGCAAGCAGAAGGAAGAGGGCATCAACAATGCCTTTGTAAAAATCGAGAACGACCCACGCGTTACGAAGGTGGGACGTTTCATCCGTAAATACAGCATTGACGAACTGCCTCAGCTTTTCAATATCCTGAAAGGCGACATGTCTATTGTCGGCAATCGACCTCTCCCACTCTATGAAGCAGAGAAACTCACTGCCGATTCAAGCATTGACCGTTTCATGGCACCCGCAGGACTCACGGGTCTTTGGCAGGTAGAGGAGCGCGGTAAAGGTGGCAAGATGTCTGCAGAGGAGCGCAAACAACTTGACATTATCTATGGCGAGACCTATTCATTGGCACTCGACCTAAAGATCATATTCCGTACCCTTTTTGCCTTTGTGCAGAAAGAGGACGTATAATATCTATTGCGAAAAGCCTACATCTATGATAAAATACCTATTTACTATAGCCATATCATCACTGTGTCTCACAGTTTCCGCCCAATCTGCCGATGATAGCGGAATCAATGCGGGTTTCTTTGATTCAAGTCAGGAGAAAGATATCAGTTTCTCGGAGTTCAAATTGCCTCCATTGGCTATTTTGTTTGAGAATGCGAAGTCTAATCCTACCATTTTGCAGATTGCCAAACAGCAAGAAATTGCTCAGGCCGAAGTTGCGAAACAGAAAAAACACATTTTCTCTTATGTCAATGGAAACGCCAGTTACAGTTATGGCCGTTCAGACACATGGAGCGCAGCTCAAAGTTCTGGCTACGGAGTTGGTATGATTTGGCAGCCTCACGCATCAGAACAGAGTTTCTGGAATGTAGGCGTAAACGTGAGTGTTCCGCTTGAAGACATCTTAGACTTAGGCCCATCTGTCAAGCGCAAGCGTCTTGAGGTTGAGAATTTCCAAATACAAAAGGATATAGCCTATGACCAGCTGAAGTTGCAGATTATATCACTTTATATTAAAATCACCAACAACCTGGTGGCTCTGAAAGCCGCAGGCGAAAGTGCGGCAGCATCCCAAGGTGCCAGTTCACTCAACGAGGTTGAATTTCATCATGGCAACATGGAAATTGAAGCCTATGCGAGCACTGGTCAGCAAAGTATGACTTCTGTCAGTGCTTACCAATCTTTATTAACAGAAATTACAACAGATATTGTGACCCTTGAGATTTTAACCCATACGCCCATTATTACTAATACCACTACCGATATCACACTCGACTCAACGGTAGAAAAGTCCAGCAGACAGATAGCAAGAGAGAATCGTGCTGTTGAGAAACGCATCAAGAAAGCTGCAGAGGAAGAAGCTAAGCGCGAAAAAGAAATTCTCAAGCAGGAAGAGAGAGAAGCCAAGCAAGCAGAGAAAGAAGCGGCTAAGGCAGAAAAAGAAAACAACAAATAATATCATCAACTTTACTTTTTGAGCAAATGGATATATTCAGATATATAGTCAGATTCCTATACAAAATCCGTTGGTATCTCGTTGTCCTACCAACGATTGCTTTGGTTGTTGCATGGTTCACGACACGCGACATGGAGCGAGTCTATGATGCCAATACGACCATCTATACAGGTATGATTACCAGCTACAACCTAGAAGGTGGATCTGGTATTGCTGGCGGTAATCCACAAACAAATATTACGAACCTAATCTTAATTATCCAGACAGACAACACGATTCATGAAGTTGCCCTGAAACTCTTTGCGCGTTGTATGATGTATGGTAATCCCAATAAGGATAATAACTACATCACAGCTGAGCATTTTCGCCAACTAAATTCAAGCGTCCCTCCTGAAGTAAAAGCACTCATTAACCCGCAGAATGAACTGGAAACTTACCGTAATCTGAAAGCTTACGAGCGTCCCTCGCAGGATAACTACTTATTTGGACTACTCAATTATCACCCCTATTTTAGCATCAATAGCATCACGAGTCGTCTAAAAGTACTCCAACTTAGCAATAGTGATATCATTGACATTGCATATTCGGCGAATGACCCTGGTATCTGTTATAATACGCTTGACATCCTAAACGAGGTTTTCGCCAACCAGTATCAGCAGTTACGCTACGGCGAGACTATGAACGTTATCAAATTCTTTGAAAAAGAGGTAAAGCGTCTCTATCGTAACTTAACCACCGCTGAAAACGACCTCATCAAGTATAATGTTAAAAACCGTATCATCAATTATGGTGAGCAAACCAAACAGGTTGCCGACTTAGAAGCTCAGCAACAAGTAAAAAACAACGAATTGCGCATGAATATTGCTACCACGGAAGCATTGATAGCATATCTGAAGCAGCAATTAGGAAGTCGTGCCAAGATTATTGAGTCCAATCAGGAATTCTCTGCTTTAGTGCGTGATATCACCCGTTTGCAATCACGTATCGCCAACCTCAAACTGATGAGTAGTGAAAATGGCGGAAACAATAATGAAGCCCAATTAGAACTGTCCAAAGCTGAGCGCCAACTGGATGCTACCACCAAGAAAGTCAAGGAGTTAACCCAAACACTTGAAGGAGCAAATTACAATACCGATACGGGTGTAAAATCCGCAGACTTGATTGATCGTTGGCTCGAGCAAGTCATCTTATTAGAGAAGACGAAAGCCGAACTAAGCGCCATGGACATCATGCAGCAGAATATTGACCAGCAATTCATCTTCTTCTCCCCCATTGGAGCCACCCTTGACCGTAAGGACCGCCATATTGGCTTCATAGAAGGTAACTATATGGAGATGCTAAAAGCACTGAACTCAGCCCGTCTGCGTCAACGTAACCTTCAGATGTCGACAGCGGTTTTGCGCGTACTCAATCCACCCATGTTCCCATTAAATGCGCAACCAACCAATCGTATGATGACGCTTTTGGGTTCGTTTATGCTAACATTCTTTATGACAGCACTCTACTTCTTTATCATAGAACTACTCGACCGTACACTGCGTGATCGTATGCGTTCAGAGCGCATCACACAAGTACCCGTTATGGGATGCTATCCCAAGGAGAGTACGTTGCGATATCGCCGTTTCAATAAGACCATCAACGATATGGCATTACGTCAGCTAAGCAAGGCACTCCTACCAAACTTTAAAGAAGGACAGCAAAACGTACTAAATTTGCTCTCAACAGACGCTGGCAACGGAAAGAGTTATATTGCCCAAGAATTGGAGAACTATTGGCTCAGTCTAGGCTTGCAGGTACGTCGTCTTACCTACGACGAAGATTTCTTGGCAGAAGATAGCCGCTATCTGATGGCCACAGACATCAAATCCATCTGTCCAGATATTATGCCAAATGAGATTGCCATTATAGAATACCCCAATTTGGACGACAACACCATTCCATCAGGTCTGTTGAATATCGGAACCATCAACCTCATGGTAACCCGTGCCAACCGCACTTGGAAAGATGTTGACCAAAAAGCACTCAACGAGTTACAAGCGCGCCTTGAGAACAAGAAATCACTCTTCTTGTATCTTACAGAAGCACAGCGCTATGCCGTAGAAGAGTTTGTGGGCCAACTACCACCTTACACCAAGTTCAATAACTTTATCTACAGATTATCTCAACTTGGTCTGACTGCAACAGAAAATAGTCAGGCAAAATAAAGCCCGACAATATGCGTTCGTATATTTCCACAAAAAGTGATATCAATGGGGGAAGATTTCTATTACTTCTTCTCCTGTTTTCACTTGCTATCTACGAACTTATCACAGCCGGTTTCAACGCCTTTGCTATTGTTTGCATCATCCCCATCTTAGGCCTCATTGCTATTGCCAGCCTCCATCACAGTATGTTTCTGTTTTGGTCACTGGTAATTATCAACAATTTTCTGCAAATGAAAGGCATAAATTGGCCTATTCCCATGTCCCTTCCCAACGAAATGCTTGAGATTCTTTTGTTGGTACTCGCTATCATCAATATAAAAGACAGACATTTCGAGCGTATGGGCAATATCATGTTGTTTACACTGATGATATGGGGCGGCTTTTGTACGCTTCAAGTTCTCAACGACACCTGTAATATTGGTTTAAACATTGGTGCCTGGTACACAGGTGCCCGTTTGATGGCCTTTCAAATTATATATGCTTTTTTGGTCTATTCCATATACATTTCAAATCCCAAGATTCTCACAAAATACTTAGTCTTGTGGGGACTTTTGTCACTATTTGCTGTATTTTGGGTTTGGAAGCAAAAAACATACGGCTTTACCAATGCAGAAAATGCATGGTTATGGTCACGAGGGCGATCTACTCATGTACTACAAGGAGGAAGCTTAATCAGATATTTCTCCATTTATAGCGATGCGGCAAACTTTGGTATTGGCATTGCCGCAACAGCTGTGGCATTCATTATTTTTGGAATTACCAGCAAAATAAAAAAACATAAATATTTCTTTTTGATTGTTGGCGCAGGTTGCACATGGGCTATGTTTCCTTCTGGCACACGCACTGCTACAGCTTGCTTAATGGCAGGACTAATGGCCTATATATTGTTATCTAAATCTATACATATTGCCGTACCCTTCAGCATTATTTTTGGAATTTTTGCCTTTATACTAGTTTTCACCAAAATTGGTGACGGCAATCAGCAGATACACCGCATGCGTACGGCATTTGATAAAAACGACGCCTCGGCTGATGTACGCAAGTATAACCAACAAGTCATGAAAAAATATCTCAGAGATGCTCCCTGGGGCATCGGTATTGCTCAGGGATATGGTTCCGTTCCAGCAAATAACAAATATAATGTTATGTCAACCATCCCTGCTGACTCTGAATATGTATATATTTGGATTAGAACAGGAAGGATTGGCATCACCTTATTCCTTATCTGCACCGCAATCATGCTAGGAGGAGGTTGTTGGATAGTCTTGTTTTGTTTGAGAAGTCCATCACTTCGAGGCATTGGAGCAGGTATGTGTTGTGCCTTTGTTGCTATCCAATTAGGTGGATACGGCAACCAAGTACTCATGCAATTTCCAAATTGTTTAGTTTTTTATGGTGGTTTAACGATTGTATACATTCTACCTCATATTGAAAATGAATGGATTAAATGGGAAGCTAAAGAATTAGCAATAATTGAAGAAAAGAAACGTCTCAAACAAGAAAAACGAGAAAAATCAAGAGTAAAAACTTGGCTAACTTGGAAATAAAAATATCTATCATCACCATCAATTACAACGGGTTAAAAGACACCTGCGAGTTAATTGAGTCATTACCTTTAGAGGATCAGTCCATAGAGGTAATCGTGGTAGATAATGCTTCCAAGGAAGATGAAGCATCTATCATATCCAGCCGTTATCCACAAGTCAAAGTGATTCGAAGTGAAAAGAATCTCGGCTTTGCAGGTGGAAACAATCTCGGCATCAAAGCTGCTCAAGGCAAATACCTTTTCTTCATCAACAATGATGTAATTCTCAAACCTCAGACTTCAGACATCAGACATCTTATCAGTCGTTTAGAGACTGATGACAAAATAGGGGCAGTTTGTCCGAAGATACGCTTTGCATGGGGAGATAATCCAATTCAGTTTGCAGGTTACACCCCACTCTCTCGCTATACGATGCGTAACCGTTCGATAGGTTTTGGAGAAACTGATAAAGGACAGTACGACACAGCTCACTCTACGCCATATGCTCATGGTGCAGCCATGATGGTAAAACGTGAGGCCATTGAAAAAGTTGGACTCATGCCAGAATGCTACTTCCTATATTATGAAGAATTTGACTGGTCTATGATGTTCACACGATCAGGCTATTCCATTTGGTATGAACCTGCCTGCACCATCTATCACAAAGAGAGCCAGACAACGGGGCAAAACAGCCCACTAAAGACGTATTACCTCACACACAATCGCCTATTATTTGTTAAACGTAACATACAAGGACTCCGAAGATATATCACATATACATATCTATTACTTATTGTCGCTCCACGTGACATATGCAGATACATTTTGCATCGCCAGTTTAATCTGGCATCAGCCACAATAAAAGGAATTAAATATTTTATATTAGAGAAATGAACTTCTGGTGGATACTATATACGATTGATTGGGTACTGTTTTTGCCTGTTGCAATAACAGTAGCCTATATTCTGTTCTTTGCTGTCGCAGCAATTTTCAGAACGCCCACGATTCCTCCAAAGGCCAAAGGACAGAATCGTTATATCATCCTGATACCCGCTTATAAAAGCGATGTTAGAATTCTGGAGACGGTCAACTCCATTTTAGGACAGACCTACACCCAGAGGAATTTTGATATCGTGGTTATCTCTTGCCATCAGAGCGAGATGATCAACATGCGCCTGGCACAACTGCCCATCACCCTACTGACCCCCAACTTTGCAAGAAGTACCAAGGTAAAAGCACTTCAATATGCGATTCTGAATTTGCCGCAGTTCAAGATATATGATGCTGTGATTCTTCTTGACGCAGGCAATATCGTGGAACCTGAATTTGTAGAACAGATCAACGACGCATTTGAGGCTGCTGGTACCAAGGCATTCCAAACCCATCGTTTGGCACGTAATCGTGATACGGCTATCGCCCGTTTAGACACTATCTTTGAAGAGATTAACAACACCATATTCCGCCGTGGCCATCAAGCTGTGGGCTTATCTGCTTCACTCAACAGCTCAGGATCTGTCTTCGACTTTGCTTGGTTCAAGCGCAACATCATGAAAATTCGCTCTGCCGTAGGGGAAGACAAAGAATTGGAAGCAATGCTGGTACGTGATGGCATTTACATTGACTATTTTGAGGATATTCTTGTATATGACGAGAAGACACGCAAGGTACATGATTTCAACATTCAGCGTGGTCGTTGGACCTATATCCAACTCCATAACCTGTTGAGCAATTTCCGTTTCATACCTCTTGCTTTCATGAACAGCCAGTATGACCTTGTAGACAAGATTATCCAATGGGCACTCATTCCTCGTACCATCATGATGGGCATCGTCTCCATCATGTGCCTCACCCTTCCCTTTATCTATTTCACGTTGGCATTAAAATGGTGGGCTATCACAGCCATCGCCATTTTTGCCTATGCCTTAGCAACCCCCGACTATTTAGTTGACAAGAATTGGGATCGAGATTTCCTTCGTGCTCCTCTCATTACTATTGGTGCTCTCTTCAATATTTTTAGGGCAGGACGAGACGAGACTGGCGCCCGTATGGATGCATTCAGTCACATGATTCAAAGATTAAAAATAAAAGCAAGAAAACAATGAACATACAGGTCATCATCACCTTTATCGACTTTCTGCTATGGCTTATCATAGCAGCAAACGTGGTGTATGTCCTATTCTTCGCCCTTTCGTCCCTTCTTCCCAAGAAAACGCATCTTCCATCAGCCATCTTGCGTCCCTTTGGTTGCAAGCGAACAGAGCTCGAGCTCAGACATCAGACATCAGGCATCAGACATCAAACATCTTTTCTCGTCCTCATCCCTGCCTATCACGAAGATACAGTCATCATCAATACTGTAGAATCATTTCTCCAGCAGGAATACCCCAAAGACCTTTACCGTCTTTGTGTCATCTCCGACCACATGGCAGCCATAACCAATGAAAAATTGGCAGCCTTCCCCATCACCCTACTCCAACCCACCTTCGAGAATAGCAGCAAAGCTAAAGCTCTGCAATATGCAGTCTCATACGTCAGACATCAGACATCAGACATCTACGACTTCGTCGTCATTCTTGATGCTGATAACATAGTAACCACAGATTTATTATCACGTCTCAGTCAAATCGCCCACCCAGATATTGCCATACAATGTCATCGTACTGCCAAGAATTCAGATAATGATATAGCAGCCCTTGATGCCCTCAGCGAAGAAATCAACAATAGCATCTTCCGAAAAGGCCACAATCGTATTGGCATGTCCTCAGCACTTATTGGCTCTGGTATGTGCTTTGAATACGATTGGTTTAAAGCCAATGTCACCAAACTGAATACGGCTGTAGAAGACCGTGAACTGGAAGCCCTGCTCATGAAGCAAGGAATCCATATACACTATGCAGAAGAAATCTTGGTTATGGACGAGAAAGTCTACAACAGCGACAACTTCCAACGTCAGCGCCTTCGTTGGATGACAGGTCAGGTGCAAGCCTTATTCCTGATGCTCCCCTATATACCCAGGGCTATCATCACGGGAAACATCAACTATATCGACAAGACGATTCAGCAGACCCTTATCCCCCGATCCATTCTCCTTGTCTTCATTCCACTATTGTGTGTGATTGCAACCGCAAGTACATACATCTTCCCTCTTCCATCTTCCATCATATATTTTCCATCATCCTTCTTCCATCTAAAATGGTGGGGATTACTCATAATTATTTGCCTTGCCCTTTTAGCAGCAACGCCAAAGAGTTTGCGCCACCTATTCATCTCTAAAAAGCTCCAAACTCTCCCTTTATTGGTATGGAAGATGCTCCAGAACTTTACAAGCATCGACCACAAAAACAGAGACTTTATTCATACAACTCACAACAAATAAAGACAAGATTTATATGAGAATCGAATTATAATAATACCAAATAATGGGAATAAAAACAGTTTTTTTATATAAAACTTGTAATTCATAAAAAACTTTCGTATTTTTGCACTTTAAAGACAATTGAACGTATGCTTGAAAGAAAATTTCCTATTGGCATTCAGACTTTCTCAGAAATTATTCGTGGGAAATATATATATATTGACAAAACAGATCTTGTATGGAATTTAGCCCACTATTCGAAGTTTGTTTTCTTGAGCCGCCCACGACGGTTCGGAAAGTCTCTTCTGGCCTCAACTCTCGAATCCTATTTTCTTGGAAATAAAGAAATTTTTCAAGGATTAAAGATTCTTGATCTGGAAAAAGACTGGACTTGTTATCCAACATTCCGTTTCGATTTGAGTGGTGCAAAACATATGCCCGTTCAAGGGGTCAAAGACGAACTAAACCTTCTCCTTGCTCCTTACGAGAAAATATTTGGCCGTAACCCAGAAGAAGTTACTCCCGGCATGCGTTTAGCAGGCATTATTGACCGTGCCTATGAACAAACGGGTAAACACGTAGCTGTGATTATTGATGAATACGATGCTCCGCTTCTCGATGTCCTGCATGATGATCAGCGCCTACACGATATACGAGAAATGATGCAGGAATTTTACCAGCGATTGAAAAAGCAAGAAGGAAAAATCAAATTCTGTTTCATCACTGGTATTACTAAATTCTCTCAGCTTAGTATATTCTCTACAATCAACAACTTGACCAACATCACTATGCAACCTGAGTTCTCCACTCTTTGCGGCATCACAGATGAAGAACTGACAACTGTTTTGACTCCATATATTGAACAATTCGCAGCTTGCAACCAATTGACGACCGAGGAAATGCACAAAAAACTGAAGTTGCAATACGATGGTTATCATTTCTCGGAGGATTCTCCTGGAGTTTATAATCCTTTTAGTCTGCTTAAAGCACTTCAGCAGTGCAAGTTATACAATTATTGGTTTGAGAGCGGAACGCCAACTTTCCTTATACGCCAGTTGAAGTATTTCAACACGAATATCACGGAAATGGATAATCTAGAGGTACCCGCATCTGCATTCGATCAACCTACCGAGAACATGAAGAACGCCCTGCCGTTATTGTATCAGAGCGGTTATCTCTCGATTAAAGACTACAATCGTGAGTCAATGCTCTATACCCTATCCATCCCCAATCAGGAAGTGAGAGTTGGCTTCACTGACGGACTACTACCTGCCTATACCGGACTACTTGGAAGTGACGTACAAGCTGGCTTTGCAGCCAAATTCTGGTTGGCTCTAAAAAGAAAAGACATAAACTCTGCCATGTGCGAGATGCAATCTTACATGGCACGTATTCCCTACATAGAAGGATTCAAAAAGAAACTTTCCGATGCTGCTACGGCAGAGGGATTCTATGAATATACACTTTATCTCATTTTCTCTATGCTCAACGTTTATGTGCAGACCCAGGTTAAGTGTGCAGGTGGGCGTATTGATATGGTGGTAGAAATGTCTGACACTATCTATGTGTTCGAGTTAAAGACCAATGGGACTGTGAAAGAGGCACTCCTGCAGATAGATAATCGCAGCTATGCCATCCCCTATCAAACATCTAATAAGGCAATTATTAAGGTTGGCGTACTATTCGACAAAAAGACTCGAACCGTCAAGGAATGGGCAGTAGCATAAGAGCCAATAAATCGATCTTACCTACAAATAACATTAAATATGGATAAAGACTGGGATATTATAATAACGAACAAGAACAACCTATTGAGTATTGACTTTGGTGAAATTTGGCGTTATCGTGACCTTTTGGCAATGTATGTCAAACGCGATATTGTGACATTCTACAAGCAAACCATCCTCGGGCCATTATGGTTTGTCATTCAGCCTCTATTCACAACGATTATGTTTATGTTTGTGTTTGGCGGCATTGCAGGCATTTCTACAGATGGCATACCGCAAGCTGTTTTCTATTTAGCAGGTCTCGTATGTTGGAACTATTTCCAGGACTGCCTCAGCAAATGCTCTGATACATTCAACGCCAATCAGGCCATCTTTGGCAAAGTGTATTTTCCAAGATTGGTGGTACCACTCTCTATCGTTATTTCCAACCTCATCAAGATGGCCATTCAATTTACATTATTCCTGGTCGTTTATGGTTATTATTTCGCATCAGGAATAGATTTTCAAATTAATGCAGCATTATGTTTAGTGCCATTATTAATAATTATGTTGGGAGGACTTGGCTTAGGTTTTGGCATGATTATATCATCAATGACAACCAAATACCGTGACCTAAGGTTCTTGATAACATTTGGCATTCAGCTTTGGATGTATGCCACCCCCGTCATCTATCCCCTATCCGTGATGAAGGATACATATCCCAAATACATCTGGGTATTAGTAGCAAACCCACTGACAGCTATACTTGAAACCTTTAAATATGCCTTCACTGGTGTAGGCGAGTTCAACTGGTTCTATCTGGGCTATAGCTTTGCTTTCACCATCATCATCCTGATGCTGGGCATCGTGATTTTCAACCGCGTACAACGCAACTTTATGGATGTCATCTAATGCTTTCTGATTATGAGTAACACTGTTATTGAATTCAACAACGTAGGTAAACAATATATCCTGGGCTCCATCGGTACAGGCACACTGAGTCAGGACCTCAATCGCTGGTGGGCTAATATCCGAGGAAAAGAAGACCCCTATCTAAAAATTGGTGAAACTAATGATCGTACTCAAAAGGGCGACAGTCGTTTTGTTTGGGCACTTCGTGACATCTACTTCAAGGTTGAGCAAGGTGATGTAGTAGGTATCATCGGAAAGAATGGCGCAGGAAAATCTACACTACTAAAAATTCTCTCTCGTGTCACTTCACCTACTACTGGCGATATCAAAATCAAAGGACGTATTGCCTCTCTACTTGAAGTCGGCACAGGATTTCACCCAGAAATGACTGGTCGAGAGAATATTTTTATGAACGGATCGATCATGGGCATGACCAAAGCTGAAATCAGAAGTAAGTTCGATGAGATTGTAGATTTTGCAGGTGTTGCAAAATACGTCGATACTCCGGTAAAGCGCTATTCATCCGGTATGATGGTCCGCCTTGGCTTTGCTATCGCCGCCCATTTGGAACCTGAGATATTGGTAGTTGATGAAGTTCTTGCCGTTGGTGATGCAGAATTCCAAAAGAAGGCAATTGGAAAAATGCAGGATGTAAGTAAGGGAGAAGGGCGAACTGTTCTTTTTGTCAGCCATAACATGGCTGCAGTCCGTAGCCTCTGTACACGTGGTGTTATGCTTAAGAATGGTACAATTGATTTTGTTGGAAGCATTCCTGACACACTTGACCATTATCTGAAAGATGATGATGGTAAGCATGATGAATTTATTATCAATAATATTAAATGGAAAAAGAGTACCATTACCATTACTAATATTGAAATCAACCAGACAAAAGAATCTTATTCCCAGATTAAAAATGGTCAGAAATATCTTGATTTACTAATTGAAGGAGCGTCAGATGAAGATATGGTTTATGATATTATGATGGTGTTAAAAAGTAAAGAAGGTATTCCTTTTGCAACTTATGCCAAAGGGCATTATATGGGTGACATTCAACATACCCCAAAAGGGAAGTTTTCTATACATAAACAAGTACTATTACCTCAGATTCTCACCAAAGGCATTATTAACGTAGATTTATACATCCACCATCCAATGGTAGAATATTACTTTAAAGCACCAGGATGCTGTGTGTTGGAATGTGAAGGCTTCCAGAAAGGTTATGGAAGGACTATGAATCAGGACAGTTGTGGTTTTATTGGATTAGAAGACTCGAGCTCATTATGATTTTATTATTAACAGGTTGCATTAATCCTGCTGGTATGTCATATACATCACTGAACAATCCTAAGGAGAGGAAGAAACAATATGTAGATGCAATAAATTTTTATCTATCCCAAACAAATTATCCAATTGTCTTTTCCGAGAACTCTGGTACTGACATTACCACATTATTTCCTGAGGCTATTTCGTCAGGAAGACTAGAATGTCTCACCTTCACTGGCAACCAAAATAAAGAACGTGGAAAAGGGTATGGTGAATGTGAGATAATACAGTACGCATTGGATAATTCACAAATCATCAAAAAGCGCAAGGACCATCGCATTGCGAAAATAACTGGTAGGCTAATCATTAAAAATATAAAGAGAATAATTTGTCTCCACTCCTTATTATTCCCAAAACAGACCACTATATGCGCTATCAATTCAGACCTGACATTCCCTGATAGCCGATTTATTATTGCACCTAAACAATTTTATCTAACATTTTTAAATTACAAAGACAATATTAATGATTCAAAGGGGTATTATTTTGAACATGCTCTTTGCGATACTATCAAACAAGAAACAAAATATTCATTTACACCTTTTCTGATTATGCCACAGATAGAAGGTATATCAGGATCTACTGGTGAAGTTTACAAAAGTAAAAAAGCAGATTACATCTTTCTACTAAGATATTTGAAATATACATGGACTCTACGAAAGAATTTTTATAAAAACTATCGATAATAAAGCCCGTCATCTATTTTCTAAAATTTCAACTTATATCTAACCGACTTCCACAAATATTTTAAGATTTGCCCAATAATATAAACATGGCTAAAACCAGTTTCTCTTAACACATGGTACTCTTCCTTGAATAGAATGTTATCTTTATACAAATGTCGTGCAAAATTATAGACTCTATAATCAAATTTAGCCAAACCCATAGATGGATAATTATTCATAAGGAATCTTTTCCATTTAGAAAAGACTAATAACTCATCTAAATATGCTTGATGTGATTGAGTGCGAGAAAGTGAGTTTGCACGTGAAGTAACACAATAAAGTTGGCGATTATCTACAAGCACTTTCTTTGCATAACGACCAACTAAACATGCAAATTTTACATCTTCATGAATTGCCGTAGTATCAAATCTTATTGAGTATTTATTAATTAAATCTCTTTTAATCATTTTACACCAAGGTTCAGTAAACATACATCTCATAATAAGTTCTCCACGGACTTTGTCTTTTTGATATATTTCATGAAACTCATGAAGATGATCTGCACGGTTACTGACTTCGTAAGTATCTGTGTCAACACTGTTTGCATTGAAATAAACAATGTCAGCATCACTATCCTTGTATTTATCCAAGAAATCATTAAAGCCATCATTAAAGAAATCATCAGAATCAGCAAAAAGCACCCATTTCCCTTTTGCTAATGGCAATGCATAATTTCTAGCATGTCCTGCTCCACGACTCCCATCATTAAACATTAATACATAATTCCCCTTATACATGCTTGAGAGACTTTTAAAATCAACAATGCTTGGGTCACTATGATCATCAACAACGATAATTTCCAAATCTTCTCGAATCGGAATTGTATTTAACAACCTTTTTAACAAATCAGGAGTATTCTTATGAGGAATAAGAATAGTAAATAACATTTCTTTTTTCATAATAAAAAATGAACTAAAATTAATTAAAATAATCACTTAGCAATATCCATTCAGAAATATCCCATTTAGAATTATCAATAGTATTGCTATATTTATCGGATAACAATGATTTACCTAATCCATACCATGAAACATCTTTCCCCAATAAGTTTAATATGGTAGGATATATATCAACCTGATTGCATTCTCCTTTCCACATCTCAGGCAATCCCTTAGAATAATAAATATAAAGTGGCAAGTCCTTGGAAACCCCATTAAAATCTGTATTATGAACAGCATGGTCTGAAACTATTATTATCATAGAATTATCATATAAGTTGAGCTGCTTCAGTTTTTCCAAATACAATCCAATTTGATTATCAGTATAATGGGAAGCATTTAAATAACAAGCCAACTCTGTATCAATATTTGAGTCTGAAATTATAAAAGACGAATCAATTTGCTTATTATAAGGCTGATGCATAGATATCGTTAATATGACAGAGAAAAAGGGATATCTCGAAGTTGAATCAACTTTTGCAGCAAAATCAAAAACCGCCTTATCATTGAGATAATCCGTACTACTTTCACTATAATCATTTTTAGAATAGAGATTATCAAAACCATAACTTTTACACATTGATTCCTGTTCCCATAGCGTTTTATCCGTTGGTATTATCATACGTGATTTGACTCCAAGTTGTTTTGGCAAAGCAGGTAGAGGATGTTTACGCACCTTTGAGACTGTAACCAAAGACCGCAACGGCAAAAGACCTGTCATATATATTAGTTGTCCATCAGAAGACTCCCCTATAGTAACATTCTCTTTAACTTTTCCATTATAATAACATTTTGCTGAATGTTTAAGAGCATTAAGATTAGGTGTTACTTCCTTACCATTAACTTTCATATCTGAAGTAAATGACATATAAGATTCGACAAGTATAAATATAATATTATCGGGAGACAAATATATGCTGTCAATTTCAATTGATTTTTTTGATTCCAAAATTTTATCTTTTATTAAAGCCTTTTGATTATCAGATAAAACAAGACGCCCTCCGAAATCGGTTTTAATCTCATTATAAAGCGTCCTGACAGATCCCCGACAAAAATGCGATTTATTAGGTGAAATAGGCGACCATGTCCAGAATCTCAGATAGGTCCTATGCAAATAATAACTTAAATATCTTGTTGAAGGATCCGCAGCACATGTTATTGCAAATAAAATCAAATCAAGGAAAACAAAAGATACAACAGCAAGCAAAAGGGCTTTAATTGAGAGAACACGTTGACCTCTATATCTTACCAAACGTATCAATTTAAAAAACAAAAGTATGAAAACAAGATAGAATAAATCTAAATATTTAAATTGATCAAACACACATTTGATCATCCACACATTTTGCAAAGAATCAACTTGGACGATTGAAGAAAAAGTCAAATAGTGCTGAAAAAAACGAGAATACATCACATTTGAAAATGACCAAATGAGAGTGATTATGAAAAGTATGCTCAATGCCAGCTTGATATTCCCCTTAGTAACTATGTAAGAAAACGCATATAATAATATAACATCAAACAAAACACCAATCAGATTATCAATAACATCTATAGCAATTATTTCGAATTCCATTGAATAAGAGAATAAGATATAGTAATGCATATAAAGCAAGTTTACTATACTTAACAACAAAACTCCCCAAATACCTAACTGATTCCAAGACGAGATTATTTTCCTAGCTTTTACCATATATCTTCCACATTTTATTTACAATATTCTTCCACATTCTATTTAATAACAAAGGAATTACAATACCAGCAACAGAATAGATTATCCACCAATAACCGGAAGGACAAACTATATCCTTAATGACAGGATGCTCTGCCACATGAACGACATCTATACCATAAATAATGGTAAAAAGGTAACTTACAAAACGAAAAACCAAGAAATGTAGAGCCAAGATTTCAAGCGTATGATTACCAATATAATATAAAGAACGCGTCAGAAAAGGCATTCTAATTTCTAATTGCTTTGAAAAATAAATAGTTAACAAGGTTCCTGAAAGAGCAGAGAATGTGAATGGAATAACTTTATTATAGCCACACCCCATCGAAATACCATCTTTGAAATGACAGAATGACACTATCATAGTAATTAAACAAAAAATTGCTCCAGTTATATTATGCCAATAGTGTCTGTATTGCATTAGGAAGTATCCTGACATGTAGAAGAATGCGCCAAATGTCCCCATTGATATATCCCTCCAAAACTCAGGATCCGGAGCAAACCTTCTAATAACAATCGTTATTATAAGAAAAAAAACACATAATATTTCATACTTGTATTTTGAAACACTCTTCAATAGCAATGAAAAAACAACAATTAGTATTGAAGAAACAAACAAAGCACGGATGAACCAGAATCCTCCCAGCAATTCTTCATAATCATGCATTGTAAACAATATACCAATTAGTTTGTGGACCATCTCCGAAAGCGTATAATAAGAAGAACCACCCTCATAGCCATAACTGGTATTATATATTCCTACAGACATTAGCAAATTGTGGAGAAGCAGAAAGAGAACCGACCATTTAACAAAAGGAACATATAGCCCCTTTATTCGCTTTTTTAAAAATTGTATAGCCGCTTTATGGCCATTCAATTCACTAAAAAAAATACCAGAACAGAAAAAGAACAAAGGCATATGGAAAAGATATATAAATTTAGATAGCATTTGCGGGCAGCCAGAATGTCCAACAACCATAAGAATAATACCTATGGCTTTTGCAATTGTTATGCTATTACAATTATTCTTCCCCATCTGATAATCTCAATATATTAGTATAACTTTCTCAATAAGAATAAATATCATATCTTGCTTTGCAAAAATACCATATTATTTCCAAACAAACAAATAATTAATAATAAAATAAAAAAAAACACTAGTGTCCACTAAAAAATGGACGAGTTTAAAAATTAAATAAATTAGGTTCACCTGAACCGCTTCGTTCTTTGTCATTTTTGAATATAGTTTTGTCGAAGAGATCTCTGAGATGTGTTGTGTCT
>Ga0256406_1003924_pt1 | contig 17723 bp, 16 predicted proteins | sample RumenRJG_03DNA_FD_185986 | JGI IMG/M metagenome (GOLD analysis project Ga0256406, IMG submission 185986) | Bovine rumen microbial communities from Lethbridge, Alberta, Canada - RJG_03 | ecosystem: Host-associated > Mammals > Digestive system > Stomach > Rumen | place: Canada: Alberta | collected...
TGCGTGTCGAGGATCAGGTGCTGATCACGAAGGATGGCATTGAAAACCTGATCTCCGCGACGAAGGAACTGATCGAGCTGTAAAAGGGTTACTGTTCACTCTTTGCCAGCCACTGTCACACATGGAGACTCTGGCGACGTCTGAACTGTAATGTAAAAGGAGTACAGTCTGATGAGAAAAGAATATGTGGACCGTCTGATCCGGATGATGCCGGAGGCAGGTTTCGATGCGGTGCTGATCCAGCCGGGCGAGGAGCTGCAGTTTCTGTTCGGCGCGAGTCCCATGATGTGCGAGCGCTTTCAGGGCATGATTATCAAAGCGGACGGAAAAATGTTCTACTTCTGCAATCTGCTCTACGAGGGACAGATGCGGGAGTACCTGCCGGATGACATCGCCATTTACACCTGGTTTGACAACGATGATATGACGGATATTGTCAGCAGAATTTTTAAAGAACAGGGGCTGGAAGGCGCGACGGTGGGCGTGAATGCCTCGGCGCAGGCCTTTAATGTGCTGGATCTCGCGGATGCCATGAACATCCGGTTCCGGAGCGCGAAGGCGCTGATCGAGGAGATCCGCATTCACAAGACGCCGGAGGAAATGCAGGCGCTCCGCGATTCTGCTGCGATCACAGACAAAGTTTTTACGGAGATCCTTCCGAAGATCCATCCCGGCGTGACGGAGACGGAGCTGCAGGATTTTCTGCTCACACGCATGGCGGAGCTCGGCGGAAAATCGCCGGAGTGCATTGTCGGCATCGGAGCCAATGCCAGCTATCCGCATTACATCGACAATAAGGGAGTGGCAGGTGACAGAGACATCGTCCTCATGGATTACGGATGCACATACAACGGACTGTATTCCGATATGACCCGGACGGTGTTTATCGGAGAGCCGGAGGAGCGCATCCGGGAGGCCTATGACCTTGTGCTCCGCGCAAATCTCGCGGCAGAGGACATGGTGAAACCTGGCGCCTGGGTGCCTGATCTTGATAAGAAGGCGCGTGAGGTGCTGGATGAGAAGGGCTATGCGCATACGCTGATCAACAGGCTTGGTCACGGTGTCGGCTATACGATTCATGAGCAGCCGGAGATCAAACAGAGCGACCGCAGGAAGCTCGAGCCGGGTATGGCTTTTTCCATTGAGCCTGGTATTTACATGACCGGTGACTTCGGCATCCGCATTGAAGATGTCGTTATGATCAATGATAAAGGCGAGCGCGAGGTGCTGAATCATTCTGATAAAAATATGATTGTGCTGTGATGACAGCAACAGATACTCATGGGGGCAGCTGTGAAATCAGTTGTCCTCTTTTGTTGTATTTCACATCTTCCACAGCGACCAGCTCTCTGTACGTTTTTCTGTTCGCTCGCGCGCGCTTATTTGCGGCCCTCTGACAAAACGCGCAGAAATGCTTTGATCACAGTTGGCATTTGCATGTTATGAGAGGCATTTCTGCTTGGACGGTTGTCACCCGGGCCGCAGCTAGCGCGCTCGCTCACGACGAAAAACGTACAATGTTCGCCGGTCATCTGTGGAAGATGTTCACTGAACGACTGAGTCTGTCAATAAGGTGCTGACAGATAAAGGTGCGGATACAGATTTTTCTGCAGGGAATATAGTGAGTATGGAAAGTGTTTGGAGATGGCGATGAAGAAATTAAGTGTACTTCCCCTGAGAAATGTGAAGATCAGCGACAGCTTCTGGTCGCCGCGCATAGAGACTGCGCGCAGCGTATCGCTTGATTACATGTGGCGGGTGCTTCATGACGAGGTGCCGGGCGTTCCGGCGAGCGGTGCGGTGCGGAATTTCCGCATCGCCGCGGGGCAGGAAACAGGTGAATTCACAGGGTACCGTTTCCAGGACTCTGATCTGTATAAGTGGATGGAGGCTGCTTCCTATGCGTATGAGACGGGGCATTCTTCGCATGATGGTAAAGACAAAGATGCAGCAGTTGCAGCGGATGACATACATCACGACGGAGAGGGCATGCATCACGACGGAGAGGACATACATCACGACGGAGAGGGCATACATCACGACGGAGAGGGAATACATCATGACGGGGAGATGGCAAAAATACGCAGCCGGATGGAAGCATGTATCGCACTGCTGAAGGCGGCGCAGGAGCCCGATGGTTATCTGGACACATGGACGAAAGTTACGGGAAGGAAACGCTTTACCGAGGTTTACCGCTCGCATGAGCTGTACTGCGCGGGTCATCTGTTTGAGGCGGCGGCAGCCTGGTATCACGCTTCGGGTGACACAGAGCTTCTGGATATCGCCTGCCGTTTTGCCGACTGTATCGACAGGACTTTCGGACCGGAGGATGGAAAACTGCACGGATATCCGGGCCATCAGGAGGTCGAGATCGGACTTTACAAACTCTGGGAGATCACAAAGGAAGAACGTTACCTGCGACTGGCGGTGTATTTTCTGAAGGAGAGAGGCAGGCAGCCGTTTTTCTTTGATCAGGAGACAGAGGCGATTCGCGCCGCTGGCGGTGAGCCGGAGCCTTATTTCCGGGAACACGGTCCGTATCCGTATTCCTACCAGCAGGCGCACAGGCCTGTCACGGAACAGAAGACCGCAGTCGGACACGCTGTGCGCGAGGTGTACATGATCACGGCACTTGCTGATGTCGGCGGCGAACTCGCTGGCAGATCTGCCGGCAAACCTGCTGGCATAACTTCCGGTGAATTGGCTGGTAAAGCAGTCAGCGAACCTGCTGGAAAATCTTTCGGCGAATCTGCTGGTAAAACTGCCGATGAATCCGCTGGCATAACTTCCGGTGAAAAGTTAACGGAGAGCGTGACATCTGAATATGATGGGCAGACCGATGAGGAAGAGGGCCGTGCCCTGTATGATGCGGCGGAACGGCTGTACCGGAGCATCGCGGAGACGGAGATGAGCGTGACCGGAGGCATCGGGGCGATGTGTGACGGTGAGGCGTTTACTTTTCCGTATGACCTGCCGAATGACCGCTGCTACAACGAGACCTGCGCTTCTGTCGGACTGATCATGGCGGGCAGGCGGCTGCTGAATCAGACGCGGGACGCGCGCTATGCAGATGTCATGGAGACATCGCTGTATAACAACATGCTGGCCGGCATTTCGCTTGCGGGAACGGAATTCTTCTATGTGAATCCGATGGAGATGTGGCCGGAGAGAAACCGCATGCGCGAAGATATGAAGGAGATCGTTCCCGTCCGGCAGGGATGGTACGGCTGCGCCTGCTGTCCGCCCAACGTGGTGCGGACGCTGCTTTCTCTCGGGCAGTACATCTACTCCTGGTCCGGGGAAGAATCTTCGCTGTGGGTGAATCTGCTGATATCCTCCGAAGTCAGGCTGCCCATACAGGGAAAGTCAGTGATCTTCCGTCAGGAGGGCAGCTATCCTTACGACGGAAAAATTACTTTTTCTGTGGAAACGGATGAGCCGGTCGCACTGCGGCTGCACATCCGCATTCCCGGATGGTGTCACCGGGCAGTGATCAGCCGGAGTGGAAACCATCAGGCTGCCGTTCAGGGAAAAGCATCGGCAGTACATGATATGAATGCGCCGGCAGAACGGAAAACGACGGAGGTTAAACCGGAAAACGGCTACGGTACGTACGCGGAGGCAGACGGCATTTTTGCCTCCGGCGACCGGATCACGCTGGCGCTGGAAATGAAACCTGAATGGATATACGCCGATGACAGAGTTCCCTACGATGCCGGCAAAGCGGCACTGCGCCGGGGCCCGCTGATCTACTGTATGGAAGAGAAGGACAACGGTTCCGCGCTCTGGAACCTTTCGGCGGATACCGAAGCGCCTGTACGTGAAGAGAGAGACAGGGAACTGTTTGCGGATACGCTGCCGGACGGTCTGGTGCTGCTGAAGACCGTCGGATATCGAACGCATCGCCGGGGACAGCTGTATTCGACGGAGGCGCCCGCGCGGGAAAAGACAGGTCTCGTGTTCCTTCCCTATTTCGCGTGGGCGAACCGCGGTGAGAACGAGATGGAAGTATGGGTGCGCCAGACATGACGATTTGTCAGGAAATACAGTAGAAGTTGTCGTTTTACAATCCGGGCATGTGAACTTATACTGCTAATTAATCCAAGAGAGCAGTTGCAGAAATGCTTCAGCGGATCATTCATTCGCAGGAGCAGACAGATGGAAATGCTTCAGCGGATCATTCATTCGCAGGAGCAGACAGATGGAAATGCTTCAGCGGATCATTCATTCGCAGGAGCAGACAGATGCAATTGCTTCGGTGGATCATTCATCCGGGGAAGATACATTTCATGCATCATTCCCGCGGACGAAAAGATTACATACAGGTCATACCGAAAGAAGTCGGGAGGTGAGCGAATGAGCACTTTGTTTCGCTTCCCCCTGAAACAGAATGTAGGAATGGGAGCTGTTCCCTGTGTCATCGAAGGCGATGATGTGCACAGAGGGCAGCTTCTTGCTGTTCAGGGAGAAGGCCTCGGAAGCAATATTTTTTCATCGGTGAGTGGCAGGGTCAGAGAGGTGACTGACAAAGACATCAGCATAGAGCCGGATGCGGAACAGTCGCCGGAATATGAAAAACTGAAGAAGACGGAACCACTTGATCTGATCCGCGAAGCAGGCATCGTCGGACTGGGCGGCGCGGGATTCCCCACATACGCCAAGCTCGGAAAACCGTTCGAGAAGGACGGCACCGTGATCCTGAACGCAGCGGAATGCGAGCCGATCCTCTCCCACAACATGGCGCGGATCGCGAAGAATCCCTCGGAGATCATCGCAGGTATGATCATCGCGATGGATATCGTGCATGCAGAGCACGGAATCATCGCCATCAAGGGCATACATGAGAAGGAGATCGAACTCCTGAGGGAAAAATGTACGGATCCCCGCATCAGGATCGCGACACTGCAGAACGTATATCCGGCAGGCGAGGAACGGGCGATCGTGAGAGACACGATGGGCGTGCTTCTGCCTCCTGATCAGCTCCCGCTGGCAGCCGGAGCCGTCATCGTCAATACCGAGACGGCATATCGGATCTGGGAAGCAGTTGAGCTGAAGAAACCGCTGATCGACAAGGATATGACGGTGGCAGGCAAGATCCGCGGAAATGAAGAAGACAAGCTGATCCGGGTATTCCTGGATGTGCCGCTCGGGACGCCGGTATCGGCGATGTTCGAGAAGGTCGGCGGAGCGGAAAATCACGGACTCGCCGACACGTACGGTGAGATCATCATGGGAGGCCCGTTCACAGGAAAGAGAACTTCTCTGGATGCGCCGGTCATCAAGACGACAGGCGGACTGATCGCCACTGAGTGTTTCCCGAAGGGCCCGGAAAAGATCGGACTTCTGGTATGTGCCTGCGGAGCTGATGAGGCGAGACTTCGTCAGATTGCGGAGAGCATGGGAAGCGAAGTCGTCGGCGTGGAGTTCTGCAAGCAGGCACAGCCGGTAAAGAATTCCCGAAAGTGCCAGAACCCGGGCCACTGCCCGGGACAGGTTCAGAAAGTACTGAACCTGAGAAAGGCGGGAGCGCAGGCGGTGCTGATCAGCAACTGCACAGACTGCACCAACACGGTTATGTCCTGTGCGCCGCAGCTTGGACTTCCGGTTTACCACTGCACAGACGGAGCGCTTCGCGCAGTGAACTATAAACTGGTCCGCAGGATACACGCACCGATCAGCTGAGAAGACAGGAAAGCTGAGAAAACAGGAAATAAGACAGACAGCAAGTTAATAAGCAATAAGGCAGACAGTAAACAGATCCTCAGGATCCATACCACATGATGGGCATACAGACTGATCCCAGGGATTCAGGCAGGATAAAACAGGAGGTAAATGACATGTCCTTAACAAAAGAGCAGGTTGCAGAACACATGAAAGACCCCGCCATCTTCTGCTGCAGAAGACAGAAGGGCCTGAAGATCAGTGAAGCTGACCTTGAAGATCCGGCCATCTTCGACGATATGATCGACGCCGGACTTCTGAAGCTGAGTGATGACGGACTCACGATCGAGCAGGTACTCGGCACGACGCTTACCACCGATGTGGAAGCACTTACACCGATCACACCGGCAGTACTTGATCACGTCAATGAGATCAGCACTCCGGCAGCTGATGAAAAACCGGAAGAAACAGAGGCAGCGGCTGCACCGGCACCGGTTACGGCAGCACCGCAGATCACCACAACGACAGGGAGTGACGGTATGATCCATATTGAGATCGGCAAGGCAGAGAAGATTGAAGGAATCAAACTTGATGTTCCGGTATTCGGAGGACCCGCCGGCCCGGCACCGGCCATCCCGGCAGCTGCAGCTCCGGCTGCAAAGAAGGGTGAGAAGAAGGTCATCCGTACGCTGACCAAGAAACACATCAAAATTACTGATGTGGAGATCGGCGATGAGACATCCATCAAGGATGGCAAGATCACCATCGACAAGAAGCTCACAGAGCTCGCTCTGAAAGAGGATCCGCTCTGCAAGAGCCTCGCTCTTGACGTGATCTATCCGGATAAGCGCCACGTATACACCGATACGATCATGGATGTATGCCCGATCGCTACCAAGGTAGAGGGCGAGCTCGGCGAAGGCGTGACCAAGGTTGCCGACGGCGTCGTATTTATGCTGACCGGTGTGGATGAGGACGGCGTTCAGGTTCATGAGTTCGGTTCATCCGAAGGCTATCTCGATGAGAGAATGTATTTTGGTCATCCGGGCTGTGCAGATGAGAATGATATCATTATCCGCTGTCACGCGGTGATCGCTTCCAAGACAGGTATGACAAGACCCGGCCCGTTCGCCGCTCACAAGTGCCAGGATTACATCATCCAGGCTGTCCGCGATAAGTTGAAAACCTACGAGGGCGAAGTTGTCCGCGAGGAAGTCTGCGAGGATGTCCGCCGCGAAGGCAATCCGCGTGTCGTACTCGTCAAGGAGATCATGGGACAGGGCGCTATGCACGACAACGTCATCTGCCCGAACGAGCCCTGCGGCGTATTCGGCGGTCAGAAAAATGTTGACTGCGGCAATGTACCGATCATGCTCACACCGAACCAGGTTCGTGACGGATCTATCCACGCACTGACCTGTATCGGACCGGCAACCAAGGAAATGACCCGCCATTACATCCGCGAGCCTCTCGTAGAAGGTCTCGCAGCAGATCCGGAACTGGATCTGATCGGCGTTATTTTTGTAGGATCCCCGCAGGTTAACGATGAGAAGATGTGGGTTTCCGAGAGACTTGGTTCTCTTCTGGAATCTCTGGATGTAGACGGCTGTATCATCACGACCGAGGGATTCGGCAACAACCATATCGATTTCATCCAGCACATCGGACAGGCAGGCAAGAGAGGAATTCCGGTTGTCGGCGTTTCCTTCTGCGCTTACCAGGGCCAGCTCGTTGTCGGCAACAAGTACGCGACAGCGATGGTCGAGGAAAATATGGATGCCGGCGGATTCGAGAACAACATCGCAGGATGCTCCTGCATCACCAAAGAGGTGGCTGCACGTGCGATCCAGATGCTGAAGAACCGCATGGCAGGAGTAGATATCAAGCCCGCGCCCAAGAAGTGGAATAACGACGTTATCAACGCCAACAACAAGCTCCTCGGTCTTCCGGAGACAAAGCTTGTTGAGAGCGGAACGCTGCACTGATGGAGCAGATGGATTACATGATCATGCCCGTCCGAATGAGCGGGCTGATCAAAGAGATCGACGGAGACCACATCAAAGTACATCTGCGCGGGAGATTAGGTGTGATCGTCGTCGGACGAAGTTTTATCGATACGACGATCCCTCTGGAGCCGGGCGTCGAGGTATCCTTCTATTTCAGCTACGTCGAAGTGGTGAAGGATCCCCTGGATTATGACGATGCCGGTCTTCTGACACCGCCGGATGATCCGGCGGATGTGATGCCGGATCTGATCGGAGGGACGATCATCGAAGTCAATGACACGGCGGCCAAAATCGCCATGATGGATGACCTCGGTACGGTGGCCGTTCCGAGAAGGTGGCTCTTTACCCCTGTAGCACTTGAGGTCGGAGAGAAGGCCCAGTTCTACATGAGCAGGATGACTGCGACGGGCAAGAGCGATATCCCGGTGGAATCGATCTGAGGAAGTGCTCCGGACCGGCAGCAAAAAGGCCCGGTCATGAGCCACATACAGCATGGAAAAATAAGGCGCAGAAGCCGGATCTCCGCAGAAACTGCGGATCATCTGACAGGGCTGCGCACAGCTGAAGGAGGATAAAATATGTTAACGACAGTGGAAGGAATGCAGTCGGAGATTTTTGTTCCGGTTACCCCCAAGCCGGTATTTACTGAACTGAAGAAACCCCTGAGTGAGTGCTGCGTGGCATTCATCACCGCAGGCGGTATTCACAAGAAGAGCCAGGTGCCTTTCAATACATCCGGTGATTTTTCCTATCGTACGATCGAATTCGATACGCCGTCGAGCGAGCTGATGGTTACCCACGGCGGATTTGATAACTCCGATATCAACAAGGATGTCAACTGCATGTTCCCGATCGACCGTCTGCATGAGCTGGTGGCCGAGGGATTTATCGGATCTCTTCCGAAAGAAACCTACACCTTCATGGGCGGCGGCGGAAACGTGGAGAAGTTCCGCAATGTGACAGGACCGGAGATCGCTAAGAAACTGAAAGCACAGGGCGTGGATGTCGTTCTCTGCACCGGCGGCTGCGGCACCTGCCATCGTTCAGCGACCATTGTTACCCGCTGCTGTGAGGAAGCCGGCATGAGCTGCTGCGTTATCGCCGCTCTTCCGCCGATCGCGCGTCAGCAGGGCGCTCCGCGTATCACCGCACCGCACGTACCGATCGGATCAAACGCAGGTGAGCCGAACAATATTCCGATGCAGACGGCTATTCTGAAGGATTCGCTGGAGTGGGTGCGTGACTGCCCGAGCTACAATCAGATTAAGGTGCTGCCGTACGAGTATAGACATAATGTATAACAAAAAGGCCTGCTTCCGGGGTGAACCGGGAGGCAGGCCTTTTATGTACGTCGGTTATTCGTGGAAGCTGTATGCTGATGCCAGTTTAAGAAGACTGCATACAGGTCAGCCGGCGGTGTCCTGTGAGGCTGCACCGTGTCGGTCGGAGACGGCGGCGGTTTTGGCACCGGGGGATGTGAGACCTTCGGCGTAGCTTCGGATCTCTGCGATCATCTTGGCTGCCGCGGGAGACGGCTCTGAGTCCGGCGGCAGAACGATGCCCAGATCACGATTGTAGGCGGGTTCGATCGGCAGTGTGATGATGCCGTCGCGCTTTCCGTCGACGATCAGATCGGCGAGCAGGCTGAGCCCCAGGTGATTGGCAACCATGGATATGATGACGGAATCATCTTTGGATGAGTAGCGGATATCCGGTGTGACATGCTCTTCGGAGAGCGTGTAATGCACGTCATAGTCAACGCCCTGGGCGGAGATGATGAACGGATGTCTGGCGAATTCTGATACCGGGAAAGCCGTGCGTCCGTTCAGTTCATAGTCTTCAGGCAGTACAGCGACGAGCGGATCATCGTAGAGGTGGATCCATTTCAGCTGATGTGTCTTATGATGACTGAGCAGGCCGAAATCTGCCGTGTTGTCGGATACCCAGCGCACGATGTCGTCTGTTCCGCCCTCCAGGAGCTCGATTTCGATTTTCGGATAGCGGCTCTTGAAGCTGTAGATAATGCGCGGAAGCCACAGACGGGAGATGCTTGCGAAGCAGGCAATGGTGATGTGACCGGATTCGATGCCGTTGATGGCGTCGATGGCTTCTTCGATCTCATCGTTGAGCTCCAGCAACCGGCGTATTTTCGGAAGAAGAATTTCTGCATTTTTCGTCAGGACGACACCCTGCTTGGAGCGGGTGAAAAGGGGGAATCCCATTTCGGTCTCCAGCGTCTTCAGTACGCGGCTGATGCCCGACTGTGTGTAGCCGAGCTTTTCACCGCTTTTGGTGAAGTTAAGCGTATCGGCGACGTCGACGAATACAGCGTATTTATTGATGTCCATAAGTTATCTCCTGCACTGGTAAATTCTTCATGTATTATACAATAACTGACAGTTTTTGAGTAGCGTCACGGACTGTATAAACTGCGGATTGCTTTGTGCTCCGCACTCCCGCAGATAAGCCCGATTCCGCGTTTGCGATTCGAAGAGCTTATACAGTACAATATTGACGAAATATTAACAGAAAAATACGAAAATGTGGAATAATTCACATTTACATCTGATTTTACACAGAGTATACTGTCAATTATCAATTTTAAAATAGATTTTAAGAAAGTTCTAAAACTTAACAACAGTCAGAAAATACGGACAGGCAACGGTGCTTAATGGCTTCGCTGCCTGTCCGTTTCTGCGGCAGCGAATCGGCATCGCGCGGGCTCTGATCGATCCCAAGCTGATCATTGCCGATGAATGCATATCGGCGCTGGATGTGTCCATCCAGACGCAGCTCGTCAACTCCATGAAGGATATTCAGGACGAAACGGGAACGGCATACTTTTTTATCGTCCACGACCTTTTCTTGGTCAGGTATATCTCTTACAGAATCGGTGTGCTTCATCTGGGCCGCATGCTGGAGACGGGAACGACGGATGAGATTTTTGAAAATCCCGTGCATCCGTACACGAAGAGCCTGATGTCGGCTGAAAAGGAATCCGGGCCATGACAATATAGCATCAGAGACATGCAGTTTTGTTTCTTTACAAACAAAAAATGAACGTTTAGAATCCGGTTTAAGTTGAAGAGAGCAGAGGACAGGCGACGGTGCTTGCAAAAGCGCCGGGTGCCTGTCCTTTTCTATCTATCAAAAAAAGCAACTGCAGACAATCGTAAAAGGAATAAGGAGGACAGGATTATGAGCAAGAGACGTAGTGCACTGACAGCGATACTCAGCGTGGCAATGGCAGCATCACTCTTCGCAGGATGCGGAAGCAGCTCTTCAGCAGGCAGCGCTTCCAGTTCAGCAGCTTCTTCGTCAGCTTCGGCAGCGGCTTCATCGGCAGCTGCATCATCTTCGGCTGCATCATCATCAGCTGAAGCGGCTTCCGCTTCGACTGAGACCGTTTCCGCAACCACGGCAGACTCCTCGGCACCCACCGAATCTGTGACGGCATCTTCAACCACTTCGACTTCCGGCGGATCTGTAGAAGGATCTCTGAAGGGCGTGACGCTCACCTTTGGTACGACGGCACTGTTCGCACCGTTTACCTATTACGACACGGACGGCACAACGCTAATCGGCTTCGATATTGATTTTGAAAAAGCACTCCAGGATTATCTGGGATTTGAACTGGCTGATACACAGGTCATGGATTATTCCGCACTGACCACATCTCTTTCCACCGGCAAGGTTGATTTCGGTATGGCAGCGCTCTGCGCAACCGATGAGCGGAAAGAGGTTATGAACTTCACCAATACCTACTGCGATTCCGGTCAGTCCGTCATGATCAATACCGAGACCTCACCGAAGGAGATCACCGATATCGATACGCTGGTCAAAGGCGATTACAAGATCGCGGTTGAAAAAGGAACGGCTTCGCATATGTACTGCACCAATGCAGGTGTGCCGGATTCCCGTCTCGAGGTTCACGATACGATCACGACCGCATATGAATCTCTTGAGCAGGGCAAGGTCGATGCCGTTATTCAGGATACGCCGAATGCAAACTACTACTGCAAGACGACCGAGGGAACCAAGCTCGCAGTTGTCGGCGATCAGTTCAATCAGGGCCAGTCACCGTACGCTATAGCCTTCTCCTTCGATGTATGCGACAAGTATCCGGGCATTGTAGACACCTTCAACCAGGCTATTCAGGATCTGATCGACAACGGTACCTATGATGAGCTGAGTGCAAAGTGGCTCGAGTGATCAGACATCCACAGTACTGTATGAGCTGTCTTCGAAATCACATATATTCCTGACGAGCCTTTCTGAGATTTGAAGAGCCTGTACAGCATGAATATCAGCGCGGGGATCCTGCAGAGAGCAGCCTCCCCGCGTTCGTTTTTTCACGAATGTGGCGATAATGACAGAAGCGTGTTTTATATCATTTCTGTCCGCTTTTTTGCAAAAGTCCTATGACTTTTGCAGCGATAATCGCAAAACTCCTATGACTTTTGCAGAAACGGACTGAGGCTTCCTGTGTTTCGTGAAATAAGAATAAAGCAGAATATCTGCATGACAATGTGAAATGAAGGCGATAACAAATCGTAGTTTTACAGCCGGAAAGGAGCTGGCTATAATTTAGTTACACTTCAGGAAGGAAGTCAGGTCAGGAAAGAAGTCAGGACAGAGAAATCGTTTTTCGTAGAGTTCAGATGAAAAACAGGTAACTGCATATTCAGTGTAAAAACGGACAGGCGAGGGTGCTCAGATAAGCATCCCGGCCTGTCCGTTTTATATACGCGAACGTCGCGATATCAGGATAAATCCCGTAAAGCGCGTTTTATCCCGGTATGAGGACAGTGAGTCGCACCGCTTTATTGGTGAAGGGAGGAAGAGCCATGGATCTTAGTTTTCTGAGTGTACTGCTTCCCATGTTGTTTGAGGGATTAAAGGTAACCATCTATATCGCCGTTGTCGGCATTCTTCTGGGTTTCCTCGTCGGATCGCTCGCCGGTTTCGGACTGATAGCAAAAAATAAGGTGGCGAGAACCATCGCAGAGGTTTACATCTGGATCATCCGCGCGACGCCGCTGATCGTTCAGGCACTGTACGTTTACTACGTTGTGCCGAAGATGACCGGCGTGGACATGTCGAGCAATACGGCAGGTATCATCGTCATCACCGTTAACTCGGGCGCATTCATCGCCGAGATCGTCCGCGGCGCGCTGACGGGTATTGATCCGGGACAGCGGGAGGCGGGCCTGAGCCTCGGCCTCACACCGGGCCAGACGATGCGGCACATCATCATCCCGCAGGCATTCCGCTCGATGCTGCCGGCGCTGTTCAACCAGTTCATTATTTCCGTCAAGGATACGGCTCTTCTGTCCGTCATCGTAGTAAACGAGATCACGCATCAGATCGAAAGTTACGCATCCATTACCTTCAAGACGATCGAAGCTTATACGACCGGCGCCGTGTTCTATCTGGTACTGATCTCAATCCTCATCGTCGCTCAGAAGATGATTGAGAGACACCTCAAGAAGTGACAGGCAGGCGTTTACGACCTCAGGAAGTGACAGGCAGGCGTTTACGACCTCAGGAAGTGACAGGCAGGCGTTTACGACCTCAGAAAGTGACAGGCAGGCGTTTACGACAAAGAGAAGGAGGCGCTGACCATGAAATTACTGGAAGTTAATCATCTCGCCAAATCGTTTGGAGATCTCGAGGTGCTGAAGGACATACATCTGAAGGTGGATAAGGGAGAAGTGATCACGATCATCGGACCTTCCGGATCCGGAAAAAGTACACTGCTCCGGTGCATCAACCAGTTGGAGACACCCACATCCGGCGAGATCATTTACAAAAATCAGAACATGCTGGAAAAAGGCGCCGACATCCGGAAATTCCGCGAAGAGGTCGGCATGGTGTTCCAGAAGTTCAATCTGTTCCCGATGAAGACGGTGCTTGAAAATGTCGCACTGGCACCGGTGCTCACGAAGCACAAATCCAAGGCAGAGGCGAAGGCTTACGCCATGGAGCTTCTGAAAAAGGTAGGACTTGAGAGCAAGGCGGATGCAAAGCCCGCGATGCTCTCCGGCGGACAGCAGCAGCGTGTGGCCATCGCCAGAGCGCTCGCCATGGATCCGGAAGTCCTTCTCTTCGATGAGCCGACGTCAGCTCTCGACCCTGAGCTTGTGGGCGAGGTTCTGAACGTCATGAAGGATCTCGCAAAAGAGGGCATGACGATGATCGTCGTGACACATGAGATGGCCTTCGCCAGAGATGTTTCCGACCGCGTTATTTTTATGGCGGACGGCTATATCGTCGAGGAAGGCAGCCCGGAGCAGATCTTCGGCAATCCGCAGGAGGAGAGGACGAAAGCGTTCCTCGCGAGATTCCTGGGCGACGAGGAACAGAAGAGCGAAACGGATACGGATAACAGTTTGGTGAAAGCGGACGGAGAGGAGTGAATACGGGATGAAGAAATTCGTTATCACGATAGGCAGACAGTTCGGAAGCCTCGGACGGCCGATCGCCAAAAGACTCGCCGAACTTCTGGACGTGAATTACTACGACAGAGACATTCTGGAGCAGACATCGAAGACGCTGGGACTTCCGGTGTCGATCCTCGGCGACCAGGAGGAGCAGGCGCCGGGCTTCTGGCGGATGCTCACACCGCTCGGCAGCAGCACCCTGGATCAGCAGAAAAAAGTATTTGACGTGCAGTCCCAGATCATCTCCTATCTCGCCTCCATCCAGTCCTGCATCATCGTCGGCCGGTGCGCCGATTACGTTCTGAAGGATGACGAGAGCACGATTCACGTTTTCATCTACGCCTCTGATAAGCAGCGGCTGAAGAACTGCGTGGAAACACTGGGCATGGAAGAAGGAGAGGCGCGCCGGATGATGACGAACGTTGACCGGGCGCGTCTCAATTATCACAAACATTTCGCAGGCTATGCGCCGGATGATAAAGATCACATGCACATTATTTTTAACAGCGGACTGCTCGGCGTCGAGGGCACAGCCCGGGCGCTGGCGGCCATGATCCGGGAGCGTTTTGCGGATGATGAGCCGGCGGAACCGGAAAAGGTTCCGAAAGACGGAGAAGCCGCGAAACCAGAAAAAAAGAAATAAATCGAAAAGAGGATGATCAGATGAATGAACCTGTGTTGAAGTCTTCTTACAGCTATGTAATCAAAACAATCGATTCCCACACGATGGGCGAGCCGACCAGGATCGTCTATGATGGTTTTCCCGAGCTGAAGGGCAGGACCATCATGGAGAAGAAAAAATATCTGGATGATCACTATGATTTTCTCCGGGCGGCACTGATGCTGGAGCCCCGCGGACACCGTGATATGTACGGCGCCGTACTCACAGAGCCTGTGCATCCGGAGGCGGATACCGGCGTGATCTACATCAACAGCGGCGGAACGCAGTATATGTGCGGCCACGGCAGTATCGGCACGGCGTCCATGCTGGTCGAGACAGGCATGGTGCCTGTGAAGGAGCCGTACACCGATGTGGTTCTGGACTCACCGAGTGGCCTGATCCGCGCGCGGGTCAAGGTGGTAAATCACAAGGCGGTGGAGGCCAGCATCCTCAATGTTCCCTCCTTTGTATATAAAGAGGGGCTGACGATGCACACGGAGATCGCCGGAGACATCACCTATGACATCGCGTTCGGCGGTTCGTTTTTCGGACTTGTGGATGCGGATAAAATCGGACTCGAGCTCACGTCAGAAAACATCGATGAGATCATGAATCTGGGCATGGAGATCCGGAAGAACATCAACACCACCGTGCCGATTCAGCATCCGTATCTGGATATTCACACGGTCGACCTGATCGAATTCTACACGAAGAAGGTCGACGGGGATGCCGATATGAAAAACTGCGTCGTATTCGGTGACAAGCAGGCGGACCGCTCGCCCTGCGGCACCGGAACCAGCGCAAAGCTCGCGAGCCTGTACCTGCACGGAAAGCTGGGACTGAACGAGCCGTTTATCTACGAGAGCATCACCGGATCCAAGTTCCGCGGCGAGATCGTCGGGGAGAAGGATATCAACGGCATCCGGACCGTGATTCCGAAGATCACGGGAAGCGCCTATATCACGGGGCTCAACACCTGGGTCATCGATGATGCCGATTATCTGCGCTACGGATTCCTGCTCGGTAAGAGTCATATCGCATAACTTACGATTTCCATGAAAAGCCATGGTCTGCTGCCTAATATATGCGCAGGCTGTGGCTTTTGCATATAAGTACGGCCTGACAAAATAGGAGGTGGCGCGATGAGAAAAGCAGCAGTCGGACTTGCCGCACTGGCAGGCATTTTGTGGGGGATCCTGGGGCTCTTTGTCCGCACACTGAATGCGGCAGGACTCGAAGCCATGCAGATCGTGGAGCTGAGGGCCTGTGTGACGGCCGCGGTTCTGCTGATCGCACTTCTGACCGCACGCCGGGATCTCCTGAAGATCCGGATCAAAGATCTCTGGTGCTTTCTCGGCACGGGAATCTGCAGCATTGTTTTTTTCAATGCCTGCTATTTCCGGACGGTGCATGACACATCGCTTTCCGTCGCTGCGGTTCTTCTGTATACGGCGCCTGTCTTCGTCATGATCCTGTCGGCGATTCTTTTTCATGAGAAGATCACGGGGATAAAAATAATGGCCATCGTGATGACGGTCGCAGGCTGTATGCTGGTCACGGGCGTCTGGCGGGATGCCGGCGGGATCAGCGGCATGAGCCTGCTCATCGGCCTCGGCGCCGGACTCGGCTATGCGCTGTACTCGATCTTCGGCCGGTTTGCGCTGGAGAGAGGGTATTCCACCGTGACTGTTACCTTTTATACATTTCTGATCGCGGCACTTTTTTCCATGCTTCTGGAAAATCCCGCCACGGTCTTCAGCACGGCATTTTCAGGGCTTACGACCGGCGCCGTCAGCCTCTGCCTCGGCGTGCTGTGTACGATCGCGCCGTTCCTTGCCTATACGGTTTCTCTGCAATACATCGAAAATTCGCGAGCTTCGGTGATCGCCTCCGTGGAACCGGTCACGGCGACCATTCTCGGCGCAGTCGTCTACGGAGAAAAACTGACGGTCTCCGGTGTTCTCGGTATTGCCGTTGTCATCGGCGCCCTTGTGCTCGTCAATATTACGGACGGGAAGGCTTTGTCAGGAAAAACGCAGGATAGCAGTGCAGAACAGGCCTGATCTGTCGCTGACGCATCTCCGGAGCGTGAACGAAGCATGAACATATGGCTTATGGCAGGAGGAGCAGTATGATAAAACTGATTCTGGTTATGGGTGTGTTCTTCACATCCCTCTCATCCATACTCACGAGGCTCTCGACGGCCTCGCCGCTGCTGCTGGTGTTCTACCGGCTTATTTTTTCCGTGGGACTGACCCTGCCATTGTTTCTGAAGAACAGCAGGCATGAGCTGAGAAAGCTGCAGCGCAGGGATATCCTGATGTCGCTGGCAGCAGGTGTCTGTCTCGGGTTTCATTTCAGCTTTTACCTGAGCAGCCTGTCGTACACGAGCATCGCCTCTTCGACGACGCTCACGGATACGGAGGTGTTCTTCGTCGCACTGCTCGGCGTGGTATTTCTGAGGGAAAAATTATCTGTCGGGACATGGGCCGGTATGCTGATCACCTTTGCAGGCAGCATGGTGCTGGCAGCGGGCGATGCGGGGACGGGGCACCTGTCCGGCGACCTGCTGGCGCTGGCGGCAGCGGCCTGCTCCGCGCTGTATACCATTGTCGGACGGAGCGTTCGCCGGCGTGTTTCCGCCTCGGCGTACACACTTCTCGTTTATATGGCGGCGTGCGCGACGGCGCTCTGCATCTGCACAGGGTCAGGGACAAACCTCGGCGCGATGACCGCGAAAGATCTGTGGATCGCTCTCGGACTCGCTTTCTTCTGTACGCTGCTCGGCCACAGCATTTTCAGCTGGGGACTGAAGTATGAGAAGGCATCCTTTGTATCTGTCGTGAAGCTGCTGGAGCCGGTATTTGCGACGGTCATCGGATTTTTCCTGTTTGCGGAGAGACCGGGCGTGACTGTGCTGCTCGGAGCAGTCGCGATCATCGCCGGCATTGT
>Ga0256406_1003925_pt1 | contig 17716 bp, 12 predicted proteins | sample RumenRJG_03DNA_FD_185986 | JGI IMG/M metagenome (GOLD analysis project Ga0256406, IMG submission 185986) | Bovine rumen microbial communities from Lethbridge, Alberta, Canada - RJG_03 | ecosystem: Host-associated > Mammals > Digestive system > Stomach > Rumen | place: Canada: Alberta | collected...
CACGTCAGCCTGTTTTCGAGGTTTTTCTTTGTGTCAGCGACAAGATCCACCCCTGGAGGATCTGCCATTTGAGGGTTGACGGCGGTGAGAGGCAACGCCTCTCAAAAGCCGTCAATCCTCAAATGGCTAAGGGCCTAAGCCCTTGGCACTGACACAAAGAGGTTTTATCGGTTTTGGTCTAAATCAGTAATCGCTGATATAACTGTTGATTATCCATAACTTTATGTCCTGCATTTAAAGGCTTTCTCGATATTATCAAATGCGTCACCCTAAATCTCTTTCTGTTTCTTATAAGTTACTGATTATCAATAGTAGTATTTTATCTCAACAAAAAAGTGACGAGGTCGGGAAAAACTGTCGCACAGAATATTGCCTGTGGGCTGTGCGCCTCCTTTTAAAAACGGTTGGCTTTCAGCCTATCTTTTCTCGTCATGGCAGTGGTCGAGCAAGCTCGGTACTGCTCATCTGACTTATCGAAAATGGTCGATGTGAAGAGGCCGGTAGCTGTGCCCTTTTCTGGGACAAGAAGAGCTCCAAATGAAGAGAGTGTGCAATGGAAAACTTTGATTTTTGATACGGAAAAAGGCGCGTTAAATAATGCTAACGCTAACCGAATCCTTTACAAATAAAAATCTCGAAATAGAGAAAATCCGAGCGCTTTAAGAGCCTTTTTTGAGTACTTTCCGCTCGAGATCGGACCTCGAGGGCCTCGTCGAAGTACCTCGAGCGCCTCGAGATAGGACTTTGAGCGGCTAAAAGCATATGTTTTACAAGGCCAAAATAGGGCTTTTTCGGGCCTTTTTAAGCGGTTTCAAGGGCTCCTGATAGGCCTATAAAAACGTAAAAGCTTAATATGTAATCAGTTATAAACTCCTTCTATTTTGGCGTATTTGGGAGCAAAGTAAGTCTTGCTTCAAAATATGCCCGTATTTTGGTACTTTCGCGTTTCTTTTTCTTTACAAATTTCGCGACGACCTTTGATTTTTGATACGCATTTTGAGACTGAATTCAGATGAGTGTGCAATGTAATTTCATCTACTTTTAGGTCTGTAGAACGCGGGCGACACCTAATCCACTTTGCACTCACACGAAGAACAGCAACTGCGGTAGCTGGGAGTTCTTAAATGCGCCATTGCAGGTTGCGACAAGACTGCTGCCGTCTTATGGTAAATCCACGGATATACAAAAGCACAAAAAAGGCCGGACACCTCGGCAACTTACGTTGCTTCGGCACCCGGCCATCATATAGTCACACAATCCACTTAATAGTCCATACTAATATCTTCTTAGCACTCCTTACTTGCCCTCGTTCTCAGGCGCCTTGTCGATAAGGTCCATGAACTGGTCGAGCTTCGGTGTGATGATAATCTGTGTACGGCGGTTACGCTGGCGGCCCAGCTCGGTGTCGTTGCTCACGAGAGGATTGTACTCGCCTCGTCCACCTGCGGTGAGCCTCTTAGGATTCACACCGAAATGGTCTTGCAGATACTGCACCACGGAGCTTGCACGCAGGGCACTGAGATCCCAGTTGTTGCGAATGTTCTTCATCAGCGGTGCGCTCGTGTTGATAGGCACATTGTCGGTGTTGCCTTCAATTAGGACATCGTAGTCCTTATAGTCAGTGATAATCTTGGCAATCTTTGAGAGTGTCTGCTCGGCACGGTCGTTGATGAGATAGCTTCCACTCTTGTAGAGCATGTTGTCAGCCAACGAGATGTAGACCACACCCTTCAGCACCTGCACGTCGACTTCCTTCTTCTCGTCGTTGCTCAGCGAGCGAGTCAGGTTGTTGGTGAGCACGAGATTGAGCGAGTCGCTCTTGCTCTTCACTTCCACGAGGTGGCGGATATACTGGTTCGACTCATTGATTTGGTCGACAAGTTTCGAGATGTTGATGTTGTTGCTGTTGGCATTGTTCAGACTCTTGTCCAGGCTTTGCTGCAAAGCGGCATAGTCCTTCTTCTGCTGAGCCAACTGATCCTCCAAAGAGGTGACACGGGCCTGAGCGGCTGCAAGCTGCTCCTTCGTGCTCTGGTAGTTCGATGAGAGCTGGCGGTTCTCGGCCTGACAGTTCTGCAAATCCTTCTTGCTGGCGCAGCCCGTCACAAGCAGTGAGGCTGCAACGACAGCTAAAATGGTTAGGTTCTTCTTCATATCCTTGATGTATTTAATTAATATTCTGACCTCTTTGCGCTTTGTGCGCTTCTGTTGAATAGACGCAAAAAGCAGGCCAATGTTTCAAGAAATTTGTCTATTTTAAAGAATCTTCTTGCTTGCTAACGTTTTTCTATTCTGTCGGCGCTGTGCCTTCCAACCGTCATGAGAGAGCCTTCGCCTCAGTGCTGCGGTCGCTCTGCCACGCATTCCATCTCCACCAACCAGCCCTGACACTCCACCTCGGCTATCTGCTGAAGGAATGTTGCCCTAGAGTTGAACAAAAGCCCGATAGTTTACTGAATTGACCATGTTATATATAATGTAGGATTAAAAGCCTTGTGGTGTCAGTCCCTGAACTGAACTCCAGCCGTCCGCTCAGGCGTAGCTGTGCATGCCTGTGAGGAAGTAGTTCACACCGCAGTAGGTCATGCAAGCGAGAGCCCACGCTCCCAGAGCGGAGTAGTGCCGCACCAACAGCCTTGAATGTTGTCGTAGGCCTTCGTGCTCGTTTTCTCTCCCGGCATGTTACTGTTGTCACCCCCATGTCGCTGGAGCAAGCAAACAGGCCGTCAACAGAATACTATGATTCATACGATTCGAACATTTTTTGATGTTTTCACAACCGCAAAGGTACTGCGAAGCCCAAATGTCAACAATACCTAAAGAAAGTGAAATCTGCACCAGGCGGAAGCATCCCCATTTTTAGGTATTGCGGACTTCACGATTTTGAACTAACTTTGCACAGGAACTTAACAAAAAGCGAATACAGATGAAGAATCTGAAGGTCTATGAAGCCACGGACAGGATGGTGAACATTATCAAGGACAACTATAACATCCTGCAGGCCATGAACTCGTTCGGCATATACCTTGGATTCGGCGACAAGACCGTCGATGAGGTGTGTCGGGAGCAGGAAGTCGACACGTTTACCTTCCTGACTGTTATTAATTTCACAGTCAATGGCTACAACGACAAGCTGGACATTGGCAAAGTTTCAATCCCCACTCTGCTGAAATATCTCGAAGCCAGCCACACTTACTACATCGATTTTCAACTGCCTTTCATCAGACAGGAACTCGCCGACTCGCTTGATGTCAGCGACAACTTGGCGAGACTCATACTCAAACTTTATGATGAATACGCCCACAGCGTCATCCACCACATGAGGTATGAGGAGAAGCATGTCTTTCCCTACGTGCGCAAACTCCTCAGCGGAGAAGCGCCTACCGACTACGACGTGGCCACTTTCTCCAAACATCACGGACAGATTGACCAAGAACTCAAGGAACTGAAAAACATCATCATCAAATACCTGCCCTCAGACGGGCTGCACAACAACAAGCTTTTAGCCACACTCTACGGTATCTACAGCAACGAGGAATGGCTGAAACTGCACGGCGACGTGGAGGACTGCATCTTCATCCCGGCTATTCGGGCTTTGGAACAGAAGAGGAGAAGCAACGGTGTCGACCTCAGTCTCACTTCACTCGCTACGCCCGGCACAAAGGACGAAGACTGCCTGAGCCAACGCGAGAAAGATGTCATCGTGGCCTTGGTGCAGGGAATGTCGAACAAGGAGATTGCCGATCATCTCTGCATCTCCACCAACACCGTCATCACACACCGCCGGAACATCGCTAAGAAACTGCAAATTCACTCTCCTGCCGGTCTCACCATCTACGCCATCGTCAACCACCTTGTCAACATCGAGAGCCTGAAGGCTTGAAGAAATATCAGGTTGTGAGAGTTATCCTACACCTTACTCAAGCTTTCCTGATTTCGCGCGTCACAGTACGTATGAAGTAAAAAAACAGTCCAAATGTGTAACGACGATGAAGCAGCATTGGTTTTTTTGGACATCGAAAATCAGTGCTTTCTGATGCTGAAAAAGGGTCGAAAAAAGTAAAACCCCTTTACATTCAAAAATCGCGAAATAGAATCGAAAGACTGAAAAACAAGGCACGCGAGTACCCTTTTTTGAGTACTTTTCGCTCGTGATAGGACTTCGAGAGTCTCGTGATAGGACCACGAGGGCCTCGAGATCGGACTTCGAGCGGCTAAAAGTATAGGCAAGACAAGGCTAAAATAGGCCCTTTTTACTCTGTTTTGTAGGGCTTTGAAGACCTTTTATAAGGGCGAAAAACCACAACTTATTGATATGCAAAAGAATACGAACTTGCTCCAGAATCGCGTATTTCAGAGCGAAGTTGGACTTGCTGAAAAATAATCGATTTTAGAGGCAGTGTTTTGTAAATGATTTTCTCAAAGCAGAGCTACATGGAGTCCACGATGCGCCAACAACCTGTTCCTAAATTGGACATTCCGGCAAAGGCAGTAGCGACAAGCTCCTTTTTTGAGAACAGCTTCAGAAATAGAACCATTATGAAGCAAGCATCCGTAAAAGCGCACTGTGAAAAAACAGCGTTTTTTCTTTGTCTTTCAGAGATGTTGTTGTAACTTTGCAATAGCAATCGAAAAATTAAACCGACAAAGAAATGAAAAACTTAACATTCATGACCGTTGCACTCACCGCTTTTGCCCTGACTGCAAATGCACAGGAAAAGAAGTATCCCGAACAAATGCCCATGAGGCCAGAGATGACTGAATACTGGACTCCTCAACCCAAGCACGTGGTTCCGGGTAACCAGGCCACTCAGAGTGCTCCGAGCGATGCCATCGTACTCTTCGACGGCAAGGACCTCTCGCAGTGGCAGAGCACTAAAGGCGGCGCTGCCGGATGGCGTGTACACGACGGTGTGATGACGGTGGAAAAGTCGACCGGCGATATTCAGACGAAGCTGAATTTCGGCAGCTACCAGCTCCACATCGAATGGTGTGTGCCTAAGGACATCGAGGGCACGAGCCAGGCACGCGGCAACAGCGGCGTCTACATGCAGGGGAAATACGAGGTGCAGGTGCTCGACAACTATGAGAACGAGACCTACGTCGACGGCATGGTAGGCTCCATCTACAAGCAATATCCGCCTTTGGTGAACCCCGACCGCAAACCCGGTCAGTGGAATGCCTATGACATCATCTATACTGCTCCCGTCTTCAAAGCCGACGGCAGCTATCTCTACCGTCCGCGCATCACCGTACTGCTCAACGGGGTGCTGGTGCAGAACAATGTCGAAATCTTAGGCACCACGGAATACATCGGTCTGCCGCGCACCATCAAGCACGGCGACGGTCCCATCATCCTGCAGGCTCATGGCGACAAGAGCAAGCCTATCAGCTTCCGCAACATCTGGATTCGCCCGCTCTAAATTCTTTGCTGACAGTGCCGCCGGTCTTGGTTCTAAAGGACCGGCGGCATTGTCGTCTTTCTTCCGTCCGGGCCTGCTCCAACGCTGGAGGTCGCGGGCGTAGGATTTTTTAAGCTCTTTCTTGTTCTAATCACGTCTGTTCTCTGAGGAGGCTGCTACTTATTCTATCCACCGAAATTTCATCCCATGTCAGGCTATTCGCACATCTTTCATCCGCTGAGCCGTCACGGTTCTTTGCCTGCAAAACTCAACAATCCATTCTTTTACGAGCCCGACCCCTTAGCTCTCGCAGCCTCACATGAGCTACAGGCCCACCTCGCACAATCGGAAGTGAGCAGCATGGAAGAAGGAAAGATGTTCGGTGTGCTTGTCGTTGTCAATGACCAAGGTTCTTTAGGCTATCTTGCTGCCTACAGCGGACAGATGGAAGGACTCGACGAAGCGGCTTTCGTGCCACCGGTGTTCTCCTATCTGCAACCAGAGGGATATTTTCTAAGCCATGAGCGGGAGATAGTAAGTCTCAGTCGTCGCATTGCTGAACTGGAAAGTTCCGCAGAACTGCTACAAGCCCGTGAGAGGCTTGCGGAAGTGGAGACTAAGGCTAAGGCCATCTTGGCTGAGAAGATAAAGATACGCGAGGAAGCCAAACAACGGCGCGACAGACTACGGGCCACAGCACACATCACGGCGGAAGAGCATGAAGCTATGGTGGCCGAAAGTCAGTTCCTGAAAGCTGAGGTGAAACGGGCACGTCTCCAGTATGCGCAAAGCATCAGTGAGGCCCAGTCCGGCATCGACCGGCTAACTTCCCGCATCGAGGCACTCAGGGAAGAGCGCCATGAACGCAGCGAGCAATTGCAGCGATGGCTGTTCTCTCATTTCGTAATGCTCAATGGCCGTGGCGAAAGGGCCGACCTTCTGAAGATTTTCGCCGACTACTATGCCTCAACCTCATTGCCGGCCAACCGTCTGCTGCCACCCTCGGGCAGTGGAGAGTGCTGCGAACCAAAATTGTTGCAATACGCCTTCCTTCATCACCTGCGGCCCGTGAGCATGGCTATGTTCTGGTGGGGAGCCAGTCCCACGGCCGAGGTGCGCCACCACCTGCATTTCTATCCCGCTTGCAGCAGCAAGTGCAAACCCATCCTGTCGTTTATGCTTCAGGGAGTGGAGGTGGAGGAGAACCGGCTTGAGTCGGCCGTTCACGTTCCTCTCCCTGTCGTGGCTGAAGGGGAAGGCTACGTGGTTGTCGACAAACCGGAGGGGATGCTCAGCGTACCGGGGAAAGGGAAGAGGGAATCCGTGCTCTCTGTTCTGCGAAGACGCTACCCTGAGGCCATGGTAGTGCACAGGCTTGACATGGGCACAAGCGGACTGCTGCTCGTGGCTACCAACTATAGGAGCTACGTTGCGCTGCAACGGCAGTTCCTCGAGCACAGGGTGAAGAAGAAGTATGTGGCTGTGGTAGAAGGTGTTCCTGACAAAAAGGAGGGCTGCATCAGACTGCCGCTCTCACCTGACCTTAACGACCGTCCCCGGCAGAAAGTCGATTTCCAGAACGGCAAGGAGGCTGTAACCCTCTACCGCGTGATAAAAAGCGAACATGGAGAGACGCTGTTGGAATTGTGCCCCCTGACCGGACGTACGCACCAGTTGCGCGTTCATTGCGCCCATGCCAAAGGACTGGGCTGCCCTATCAAGGGCGATACACTCTATGGCAGTCCGGCCTCACGCCTTTGGCTTCATGCAGGAGAACTAAGTTTCTTCAGTCCTGTCAGTGGGGAGCCCGTCAGCGTGAAGTCCGCAGCACCCTTTCTCAGGCAAAGAACATCACCAGCATCTGGGCTATGATCACCCTCACGAACATGCCCAACGGGTAGACGGAGGCGTAGCTGATACTGGGCGTGTCGCCTTCGATGGTGTCGTTGGCGTAGGACAGTGCCATGGGGTTGGCCATACTGCCGCAGAGAATGCCGCAAATGGTGCCGAAGTCGTACTTCTTCGTGCGCAGTGCAATGATTCCAATGAGCAGCGTGGGCACTATCGTGAGCACAAAGCCGAGGCCTACCCAAAGGAGTCCCTCGGGACGTATGACAGTGGCAAAGAAATCCTTGCCTGCATCGAGGCCCAGACAAGCCAAATAGACCGACAGACCAAGGCGCCGCAGCATGAGCGAGGCCGAATGAGTGGTGTAGGAAATAAAGTGCATCTTAGGTCCGAGAGCGCCCACAAGAATACCCATCACAATGGGTCCGCCGGCAATGCCCAGTCTGACAGGACTTGCCATCCCGGGGATGCTGATGGGAATAGTACCAAGGGCCAGACCGAGAAGCATGCCCAACAGGATGCTTCCCACATTGGGCTCCGAGAGTGTCTTCACAGAATTGCCAAAGAAATGCTCGGCATTGTCGAGGGCCTTAGGCTCGCCGACAATGGTCAGGCGGTCGCCATATTGCAGTCTGAGGTCGTCGGTGGCGAGGAGTTTCACATCGCCACGGAAGACGCGGCTCACGTTCACACCATAGGTATAGCGCAGGTGCAGATGGCCTAGTCGCTTGCCGTTGAGCACAGCCCGGCTCATCACCACGACACGCGACTCCACCTTCGAGTCGATGTGGTTCCAGTCTATCTGCTCCTTATTCCAATCCTTCTCCACTTTCTTCCCAAAGAGAAGCTCCATGGTACTCTCGTTCTCGCGATTGGTCACCACAAGAAGATTGTCGCCCTCTCTGAGCACCGTGGAGGCTATGGGCACGATGACCTGGCCGGAACGCCACACGCGGCTGACAATGAACTTCGTGCGGGTGCTCTGACTTATCTGAGCGAGCGTGCGGCCCACGACGGCCGGATTGACCACAACGAACTGTCCGATATAGGTGTGATTCTCGTCATGGTCCTGACGGACAACGAGGTCAGAAGGCTTGACTAGGAATTTTCGGAGCAGAAGTATGGCCAGTATGACACCGAGCACTCCCAACGGATAGGTGACAGCGGTAGCGAGCGCAGCCGACCCGCTGTTGTGCCCCAGATGCTGCAAAGCTTGCTGGGCGGCTCCCAGTGCGGGGGTATTGGTGGTCGCACCACAGAGGAGGCCCACCATGTCGCCAATGCCTATATGAGTGATGGGGCACAAGGCCACGGCCATCAGCGTACCGACAGCAATCAGAGCCAGGCCCCACATATTGAGCGCAAATCCTTCCTGACGGAGCGACACGAAAAAGTGTGGACCGACGTGCAACCCTAAGGTATAGACGAAGATGACGAGTCCGAAGGTCTCAGCATAATCGAGTACGATGGGATCGATGTTAAGCCCGAAGTGTCCGGCAAGAATACCGACAAAGAACACGAAAGCGATGCCTAACGAGATGCCGCCGACCTTCACTTTGCCCAAGGCAAGGCCGCAGGCAACAATGAGGGCGATGACGGCCACCGCCTGTATGGAGGAATGAATGGAGAAGAGACCGTTGACCCAGTCCATAAAGTAGTTTTAGATGAGATTCAGACAGCGTTCGATGGCGATGCCGCGATTGCGGTCCGTGGTATCCTTGTTGCGGTCGATGAGCCTGTAGACTGCATCCATGGCCTTACGTGCACTCGACTTCAGGGTGTCGCCGTTGAGGAGATTGCCAATGCATACTGCGGAGAAAATGTCGCCCGTACCGGGGAAACTGACCGGTATCTCGTCGTAGGGCAGAAGGAAATGCTCGTCGTCCTTGTGGCTGTAACCGGCTACAGAGGTCTGACCATCGACGGTGATAGAAGTAATGAGCACCGACTTGCTGCCTTCCTTGCGCAACTCGTCAATGAGCCACATGGCTTTGTCCGAACTCACGCCCTCCTTGCAATAAGGAGTGGAGGTGAGATAGCAGGCCTCGGTGTAATTGGGGAAAGCAAGGTCGGCCACGCTCAACATCTCCTTCATACTGGTGATGGTGGACGGTCCCATTCCGTTGTAGAGCTTACCGGCGTCGGCCATGATGGGGTCAACGAAGATGAGCGTGCCACGCTGAGCCTGATCCTTGCAGTAGGCGGCCACAAGACGAGCCTGACGGCCAGAGGCAATGAACCCCGTGCTGATGGCGTCAAAGCTGAAACCAAGCTCTTTCCACACGGGAAGGGTGGCAGCGATGTAATCGGTGGTGTCTAAAATCTCGAACTTGCCGTAGTCAAGCGTATTGGAGACCAAAGCCGTGGGGAGGTTGAAGGTTGGATGCCCCATATAGGAGAGGACAGGCAACATGGCTGCCGTAGCCACCTTGCCATAGCCTGCCATATCGTTAATAAGGAGAATCTTTTGTCTGCTCATCGTTGGAGGCGCGGCTTTTCTGAACTGCGCCTTTTCTTATTATATATTAATCGGTTTCCGGGTGCAAAGTTACAGAAAAATATAATAGCAGGCTCATGTAGCACCGTGTTTTTTGCGACTGAGAAGGCTTCTTACTACGGGGTGCGTCGGCTAAAAGGCAAAGCTTTGAACGACAAAAACAAAAAAAACACCGCTCTATTTTTTGTTTTACACCTTATTAATAATATCTTTGCAGGCTAAGACGTCCAAACGAAATGAAAAAAGACATCTGTTGTATAGGTCACATCACCCGTGACAAGATCGTTACGCCCGGCCACACTATCTACATGTCGGGCGGTACTTCCTTCTATTTTGCCTACGCCCTGAGCCATTTGCCTAAGGACGTAAGCTATGAACTCGTTACCAAGGTTGGAGCCGACGACATGAAGGCTGTCAACGACATGCGCGCTGCCGGCATTGAGGTGAAGTCATTCCCCAGCGCCCACACCGTGTTCTTCGAGAATATCTACAGTGCCAATCCTGACGAGCGCAGCCAGCGTGTGCTCGCCAAGGCCGATCCCTTCAGCATTGATGAGCTCAGTGGTGAAGAAGCACGCGTGTTCCACTTAGGAGCCTTGTTGAGCGACGACTTCCCCACAGAACTCGTGAGATACCTCAGCCACAAGGGACTCATCTCTATTGACGCACAAGGATATCTGCGCGAAGTAAGGGGAACGAATGTATATCCTGTTGACTGGAAAGACAAGCGCGAAGTGCTCGCCTGCACCGACGTGATGAAGGTGAACGAAAACGAGATGCAGGTCGTCACCGGGCTTTCCGACCCCCACGAAGCGGCACTGAAACTGGCCGACTGGGGCGTGCGCGAGGCTCTCGTGACACTGGGCTCAGCAGGCTCGCTCATACTCTCAGAGGGACACTTCTACGATATTCCCGCCTACAAGCCACGCCGCATGGTTGATGCCACAGGGTGCGGTGACACTTATACGGCAGGCTATCTGTGGTGCCGATGCAGGGGTATGGGCATAGAAGAGTCAGGACGGTTTGCCGCCGCCATGTGCACACTGAAGCTCGAACACAGCGGGCCCTTCGACAGGACTGCCGATGATGTGCTCAAAGTTATTCAAGCAGCATCCGAGCTGTCTCGTCGGGTGTGTTGAAAGGCATGCCGAAAGCCAGCTCCTCGTCGCTGAAGGAGTCGAGGATGCTGATAACTTCCTCCTCGGAGGTGCCTTCATCCTTCAGCCTCAGCATGGCTTGGAGCACTTGCTCGCGGTAAAGGTCTATGTCAGGTTTTTCTGTCATAATTGATATTGTAGTCAAAAGGACTGTCAGCCTTCGCGCAGAAAGTCGAAGGCCTCTTTAATCTCAGTCTCAGAAAGATTTTGGTCGGTTCTCACATCACCTATACCGGCTAACAACGTGCAGTCGATTTCGCCAGCACGGTTCTTTTTGTCGTGTCTCATGAGCTCGACAAGGGCATCATAGTCGTCGCACGAGATATTCACATCACCGTAATGGCTCCTTATGAAGCTCACGGTCTGCCGCATTCTGCCCACAGGAAACCCACAGCGCGTGCAGCTCAGCCACAACTCACAGATGAGTCCGAAAGCCACAGCATAACCGTGAAGCAATGGGGCTGAGCCTGGCGCAGCGTGGCTGAGACTCCACTCCTCCAAAGCGTGGCCGAAGGTATGACCGAAGTTCAAGGCCTTGCGCAAGCCTTTCTCGCAAGGGTCGGCTTCGACAATGCGCTCCTTCACAGCCACCGACTGCCGTACAAGCACTTGCATCTGACTGAAGTCGGGCGCAGTGATATCGAAGTCCATCAGGCTTGCCCACGTTCCCTCATCGCTGATGAGCCCATGCTTTATCATCTCTGCATAACCGGAGAGGAGGTTCTGAAGATCGAGCGAAGCTAAGAAATGGGTATCGATAATGACGAATTTGCTGTCATTGAACACACCCACTTCGTTCTTCAGTCCACCGAAGTTGATACCCGTCTTTCCTCCCACCGAGGCATCGACCATCGCTAAAAGCGACGTTGGAATGTTGATGAAGTTGATGCCCCGTTTGTAGGTGGAGGCTGCAAATCCGCCTAAGTCAGTCACCATGCCCCCGCCCAGGTTGATGAGCATGGAATGGCGTGTAGCCCCTCCCTGCCTCAGTTGTGTCCAGACGTAGCTGAGCGTATCAAGGTTTTTGGCCTCGTCGCCGGCATCGATTGTCAGGAGCCGGGCACCCTTTAGAGAAAGGAAACCACTGATACGGGGCCAGCAAAGCTGAGCCGTATGCGTGTCGGAAAGCACGAAGATGCGGTCATGCTCACTCTCGGAGATTGCTTCAGCAAGCTCCAGCTTGATGTTTCTTGAAAAGATAATTCTCTGCTCCATAAACTCCTAAACGTATTGATTCCCGATTACAAATATAATAAAAAAGATGGTGAAATGCTTTTGTTGTTAAGACAATTTAATGATATTCCTTACAACATTGCTCACTCCGAGGCTGGTTTGTGCAATAAATAGCACTGTTGAAGAAGTTAGAGTATAGTTTTAGCCCATCTATGAATGTAGCAGACGGTCAGTTTCGAAGACTGTTTCCAGCTATGAGCAAAACAGAAGAAAGTCTCATGACACCCATTTTTACCAGCCTAGTGGTAGCGGACAGTCACAAAGGTGTCCCACATGATTAAATCGTCAAACATCATTTCATCAGTATAACACTCAGCCTTCACTAACAGAGAACCATTATCGTCAGCCCAATCCCAACTTTACTGAACGTACTATATTTTTTGCGTCTATAATTCGTAAAAGTCGAAAAACAATCGTATTTTTGCAAACGAAGGGACAATCTCTCATGACAAAGTTCACGGAGAACATACAGTTCTTTGAGAATGATAGAATGGGCTTGGTTCACAATTGCAAAGCAACATCCTTGAGATAAAGTCCTCACTCGAGAAATGGAGACTTCTGCCGACTCTCGGAACAGTCTTCCACGTACTGTATTCCCAAGCATGGCAGGCAGATAAAAGCAACAATTAAAGAATTGCTCCGCTTAAATAGTCCTCCAAACAGAATGAATTGAAATCAGACCCGTGCAAGTATGCTTAACCTAATTTTCAGTCACATCCGGCTACTACTATGTGCTGCACTTCCTGTTGTTCTGGCAAGTTGCTCATCCAATGCCTATAAATATAAAATAGGTGTATCGCAATGCGTCGGAGGCCCCTGGCGCGAAAAAGTCAACAAGGAAATGCTTTCGGCGCAACACCTTTACAATACTGATGTAAAGGTGTGCATCGCCAACGCCAACAACAATACAGAGAGGCAGCGGCAACAGATTGACAGCCTCTTAGATGCAGGCGTTGATCTGCTCGTCATCTCACCCAATGAATACAAGGCGCTTTCATTATGCGTGGACCGAGCTCACCGAATGCGAATACCCGTGATTCTCTTCGAACGAAAAACGTCGTCAAACTCATTCACAGCCTTCATTGGTGGAGACAATATCGAAGCTGGACAGGCGATGGGGCGCTATGCAGCCATGCTATGTCAAGACAGCATGAGTGTCAAAGGGCGCCGGCATGTCGTGCTGGAGATTACGGGACATCTGACAATGTCGCCCGACAGAGAACGCTACATGGGGTTTTCGCAAGTCATGAAGCAACACCCAGAGATAGACTTTCAGCATGTGGAAAGCAGCTGGACTAAGGAAGGGGCCTATGCCATCACTAAGAAGTGGCTGGAATCCGGACGGCCACTCGATGTAGTCTACTGCCAGAGCGACCTTGCTTCCTTAGGCGCCTATGAGGCTGCAAAGAAGTTGGGAAAGGAAAAAAATATCCGTTTTCTCGGTACCGATGCTCTGCCTGACGAAGGTATCAAAGCCATACAAGAAGGCAAACTCGCAGCCAGTTACATCTATCCAACGCAGGGCGAGCAAATAATTGAGCTGGCTATCAGAATTCTTGAACACAAACCTTACAGCCGGGTCAATATTCTGAAAAGCATGGTTGTAACCCCACAGAACGTAGAAGAAGTAGCTCTCAATGGGCATGCTCTCATGGCGCAAAATGAATACCTCATTACCATACAGAACAAGCTGGAGAACTATCTCGGCCTCTATCATGCCCAACGCACTGTTGTACTCATTGCCATCGTGGTGGTCATTCTTTTAGCCATTGCCATGATACTGGCATGGCGGGCTATCGTGATCATTCGCCGGACCAATCGCCGCATCCGTGAACTGGGACGCGAACAGACCGACTTCTACACCCAAGCCAGCCACCAATTGCGAACGCCGCTGACCCTCATTATCGGACCATTGCACAAACTGTCCGAAAGTTCAGAACTTTCAGACAGTGACCGACAATTGACCGGCATTATTGAACGCAATGCAGACCATCTTTCACGCCTCGTGTCCGACGTGCTTCAGTTCCATTATGACAACAAGAGAGTGCAGCCACAAGATGACAAGACCACCGTTTCTCTTACTACCAGTCACAAAGCAGTGCAAAAAGAGCAACGCAACCTGGTCCTGCGCGATCAAAGCGACGAGCTTGCTACAGTACTCATCGTAGACGACAACGATGATATGCGACTATATCTGCGCACACTGCTTGTCAAAAACTTCTATGTCGTAGAGGCTCCAGATGGGCTCAGTGGTCTAAAACTCGCCCGTGAAAGTCTTCCAGACCTTATAGTGAGTGACGTTATGATGCCTGTGATGGATGGATTAACCTTCTGCTCACGGGTGAAGACCGACCCTCTGACAAGCCACATACCCGTGGTACTGCTCACCGCACGAAGCTCTGAAGCACAGCAGGCCGAAGGACTTAGCCAAGGGGCCGATGCTTACCTCACAAAGCCGTTCAGTGCTGATGTCCTGTTGGCACAGATAAACAGTCTGCTTAGCAACCGTCAGCAACTACGCCAGATTTTCGGCAGCAGAAAGTCGGACAACCAGATGCCGGACACCGATGAACTTCCGCTCACCACACCTGACAAGGAGTTTATGGACACACTAAGAACATCCATTCTGAAGAACATGGGCAACCCACATCTAAAGATGGAAGATCTCGGAGCCGACATGGGTATCAGCCGTGTGCAACTCTACCGCAAGGTAAAGGCTTTGACTGGCCAGTCGCCAGTAGAATTACTCAGATTGATGCGGCTACAAAAGGCATATAAGCTGCTGAGCAACACCGACAAGACCGTGGCAGAGGTAGCCTACATCGTCGGCTTTGGAACTCCGGGATATTTCTCGGCCTGCTTTAAGAAACAATATGGCAAGTATCCCACCGAAATACGGAATAGTGATGAAGCCGAAAGACTCACTGAGGACAAAAGGGATTGAAGAATTCGTTCATTCGGTACAACGATTGTTACATGTCAAAAATGTTGTAGCATTTGTATGAAAGCAGGACCCTCGTTGTCATTCAATGAAATAACTTTGTTGCCGTCAATACATAAAAACCTAAAATGATTCGTAAAATGAACAACAAAGTCAACCGTCTGGCTCTTACCAGCGTCATGCTGTGCTTTTTTGCCATGGGTTTCGTCGACCTGGTGGGGATAGCGTCGAACTATGTCAAAGCCGACCTCCGTCTGAATGACACCACAGCAAATCTCTTCCCTTCACTGGTGTTTTTCTGGTTTCTCATCTTCTCTGTGCCCACAGGTGTACTAATGAACCGAATCGGACGCAAGAAGACGGTTCTACTCTCATTATTGGTCACCTTGCTATCGTTGCTGCTACCACTCTTCGGCGAGAACTTCGGTCTGATGCTTATAAGCTTCTCGCTGCTCGGTATTGGCAACGCCCTCATGCAAACATCGCTTAATCCGCTCGTATCTACTGTAGTACATGGAGGACACCTGGCTTCCACCCTCACTTTCGGCCAGTTTGTCAAGGCTATAGCCTCATTCATGGCCCCCTATATTGCTGCTTGGGGTGCCCAGGCCACCATTCCCTCCATGGGCTTGGGCTGGCGTGTACTTTTTCCTATCTATATGGTCATCGGCATCATCGCCTCACTGCTCCTGCTGTCTACTCACATCCAGGAAGACGCACCGGTCTTTGTCAACGAGAATGCTCCTACAGTAGTCAGGCAGTTCGCAGGTTGCTTCCGCCTGCTCAAGCAACCTGTCGTCCTACTGAGTTTTATTGGCATCATGTGTCACGTGGGCATTGATGTAGGTACAAACACCACTGCGCCGAAGATTCTTATGGAGCGTTTGGGCATGGCGCTCAACGACGCAGCCTTCGCCACCTCGCTCTACTTCATCTTCCGCACACTGGGATGCCTCACGGGATCTCTCTTTCTCCGGCTTTTCAACAATCGCGCATTCTTCTTCGTGTCAATCATGATGATGGCTCTCTCCATGGCCGGTCTGTTCTTCGGAACCAGCAAGATCGTTCTCTTCATTGCAATCGCCCTTGTAGGCTACGGCAACAGCAATATCTTCTCACTCATCTTTGCCCGGGCCCTTCAGAGTGTACCGAATAAGCAGAATGAGGTGAGCGGACTGATGATAATGGGGCTCTTCGGTGGCACTGTATTTCCGCTCCTCATGGGTTATGCCAGCGATGCTGTGGGGCAGGCAGGAGCTGTCGGAATTATGGCGCTCGGAGTCGTTTATCTCTTTACTTATATCAAAAACATAAAATAAGGGGCTCCGGCTGCATATTGAGAAAACTTAATTAATTACTATAGAAAATGATCCTGTCCTACTGCGATTGTGGAGAACAACCTTCTGTCCAACCAACTACGAGGAATGGCAGTTTTGCACTACGTGGCCGGAAGGGTCGCTGAAACCAATATGAACAAAACAATAGCAGGCCTCGGAGAGGCCTTATGGGATTGCCTGCCCGATGGAAGGAAATTAGGTGGTGCACCAGCAAACTTCGCTTATCATGCCAGTCAGTTCGGCTACGAAGCCTATGCCATAAGCGCAGTAGGCAATGACGTGCTGGGCGACCAGACCATTCAAGAGTTTAACAACAAACATCTGGGCTACATCATGCCACAAGTAGACTACCCTACCGGCACAGTACAAGTGCAACTAGACGACCAAGGAGTTCCTACCTATGACATCCGGCAAGGTGTGGCGTGGGATAACATACCGTTCACTCCGGAAATAGAAAAGATAGCCAGTCGGTGCGTATGTGTCTGCTTCGGCTCACTCGCACAACGCAGCCCAGTGTCACGAGCTACAATCCATCGTTTCCTTGAGTGCACTCCCAAAGATTGCCTCAAAATCTTCGATATCAATTTAAGGCAGAATTTCTATACCAGGGAAATCCTTAAAGAGAGTCTCAAGGCCTGTGATATCTTAAAAATCAATGACGAGGAGCTTGTTACCATCGGACGACTCTTTGGCTATGCGGGACTCGACATCGAAAACAAGTGCTGGCTCATTTTGGGTAAGTATAACTTGAAGATGCTTGTCCTTACCTGTGGTACCAACGGGAGCTATGTCTTTGCACCGGGCGAACAGAGTTTCCAACCTACCCCCAAGGTGGTCGTTTCCGACACAGTAGGGGCCGGCGACAGCTTCACGGGGGCATTTGCAGCAGCAATCCTGGCTGGCAAATCCATAGCACAGGCTCATGAGCTTGCTGTGAAGGTTAGCGCCTATGTCTGCACTCAGCCAGGAGCCATGCCGAAACTTCCCGAGGAATTTATCACATACGTGAAGAAATAACATCATGATTTCGGACTCGCCCGACTTCGTCGCTTTTTTGTTTAGATAAAATTTATAAGAAACAGCAAGAGATTTAGGGTGACGCATTTGGTAATATCGAGAGAGCCTTTAAATGCAGGACATCAAGTTATGGATAATCAACAGTTAGATCAGCGATTACTGATTCAGACCAAAACAGATAAAACCTCTTTGTGTCAGCGCCAAGGGCTTAGGCCCTTTGCCATTTGAGGATTGACGGCTTTTGAGAGGCGTTGCCTCTCACCGCCGTCAACCCTCAAATGGCA
>Ga0256406_1003926_pt1 | contig 17716 bp, 10 predicted proteins | sample RumenRJG_03DNA_FD_185986 | JGI IMG/M metagenome (GOLD analysis project Ga0256406, IMG submission 185986) | Bovine rumen microbial communities from Lethbridge, Alberta, Canada - RJG_03 | ecosystem: Host-associated > Mammals > Digestive system > Stomach > Rumen | place: Canada: Alberta | collected...
CTAGTTTCACGGGATTCCAAGCGCAGTAGGCATACGGACTTACTGACGGATACTTATCTGCCATCGGATCCACACTCAGCCACATCGTCATCAACTCATGATCCATGTAGCGGGCGCCGAAATATCCGTAGCCCGTTTCCTCGTCGCGTTCTTTCCCGGTGAAATTCGACGGATAAAACCGCATGGTTTGAGTGCGGTTCGGCAGGTCGGTTTTATGTACTGTTCGTTTCAATTATTCATTTATAAAGTCTACGATATCATTGAAATCTGCTGTACAAATGCATTCCTCATTACGTAAGATATAGGCCGGATAAATTACATAATGCTTATGATAAATTGCGTTCCGCATTTCACGTTGGTACGTACGTCCTTTAAAATAGAAATAGGGGGTTATTTTCATTTTGTAATATTTTTGAGGTGTAACTCTCTGGGTTTCGTCAGCAATAACAATAACCTCGTATTTGCAAGAGTCTTTTTCTACAATCAGTACTAGCCCTTTTTCGAAACGATAACACTTTTCCACAAAAAAAACGCCAGAAATGGATGAATTATTAGTTGTATCGCTAAAACTTAGCAGGTATTGCCGATACTGAGTACTATCAAACACAACCGTCTTTTTTGTTTTGAAATCAACTGTTCTTATTCTCTCGTAATCAGACAATTGTCGACAACGTATATTGATAAATCTCGTATTGTTACACCCCATTAAAACAAAAAGAAATACAACTATTGCCAGTTTGGCCACAATATTCGATTTATTCCTATCTTGTATATTCATACTTTGTGAAACTTGTGTTAAACTCTTTTCCTCCTAGTAATATACTCAGTGTTTTCAGTGCAGATTGAACTTCTTTTGGAAAAACAACATCTTTTTCCTCAATTGTCCCAGGAAAATACTTTCCAGCATTATAATGCGCCTGTTTATATATTGTTTGATCGTTTCCTGTAATTGCTGCTGGTGCATCTTGTTTGAGTTTTAAACTAATCAAACCACCCTCATAGGCTTCCGATAGTTCATGCCATATAGAGTTACCAAGATTATTTCCACATTTTTTATCCCACTTGTCAGATTCAACCAGATTAATAACTTGTGATGCATAGGCGGTTTTGCCGTCATCACTTATAGTGTTCCCGTCAAAGCCACCAGGAGTCTCAAGAGGAACTCCATTGTAATACGAACTGGTCAACAAACACAAGTCCACAATAACTTTTGAACTATTAATGATTTTCTTCATGTATTTTTCTTCTTTTGTCTTGGCCTTCCCTTCAAACGTCAGCTTTCCATTTTCTGCAATTGAAAATTTCATGTTCTTTGACTTTTGTTGTATCTGACGTAAGGCTTCCTCTTTAGATTTTTCGTCCCCAGTGATATAGACTTCTCTTCCATCTGGGTCTACTAGTTTAATTGGATTCCACGCGCAATAAGCATAGGGCGAAATGCTGGGGTACTTGTCCGCCATCGGGTCGACCGACAACCAGCCCGTCATCAGTTCGTGGTCCATGTAGCGGGCGCCGAAATATCCGTAGCCCGTTTCCTCGTCTCTTTCTTTGCCCGTGAATAATGACCCTCCAGACCGCATGGTTTTCGTGCGGTTTACCCCTTCTGTTTTATGTGTTGGTCGGTTCAATTATTCTCTGCCTTTTCTTTCGACTTCCCCGTTGTGATTAGTACGAATCTTCTGCCTCATTCAGGCGCTCATTAATATTCAGGGGAAAAAATAGATTCATTGAAAGTTCCATCCACAAAAAATGGTGCTGCAACATAACAATTTCTTACAGTTGCACGAAATATTTGTTGTTCTGAAATTGTAAGAATAAATGTCGCATCTTTAAGCATTCGGGTTAAAAAAGGAAGGAAGTCAGTCTTCCTATAATTAAGATCTACAGTCACCTCGCCAGCTACAACCAAATCATTAGCTCCTCTAAATTCAAACGCTGAATTGGGTGGAATTACAATCAAGGAATCTACATCCTGTAGTTCTACGAAAGTCTCTTTGCAATTAACTCCCTCAAATTGACTAGACTCTATACATACATTGAGGTCTTTTGTTCGCATAGTTATTGTGTCAGTCCCGTTATTTTTTATAGAAAAAAGCATTCTCAGATGCGGCCCATATGCAAAGTGCGTTATCACAACGTTGTTTGGACATATCCAGGTTACATGACTAATTTTTAAACTATCCAACTCAAAAGACACTTGTGCCTGGGTAATGTTGACACATAGACACAAAATTACAACATAAATAACATTCCTAATTTTTTTCATTGAAACCTCCTTTCATATCTATCCATTCCTTCTCGGAAACTTTCACGACAGCCCTTCCATGAACTATGGTTTCTTTGTGCATTTACTGCGTTTGATTCAAACTCCCCAAGAAGCTTTTTTGTGGTACTGATTTTTTGCAGCTCTTCAAAACTCATTTGTAATCCTCGTTGTATATGGTCGTTTTCATGGACGAAAAGACTTATTATTTCATCTGCATTATCACAGACTGCGTTGCCAACACTATTTTTTGTGCGGTTCTCTTTTAGCTTTATCTCTATACACTTTACAAAAGTAGTTCCTTCCTTTGTTGATGCAAATCTAGTATCATAACCAGGGTTGGAAGATGTATTATCATTATATTCTTTTTCCACAAGAGAATATTCTGTTGGATTGTAATGCTGATATACTGCCAATTGGGCCTCTGTGGACATGGCCGCACTCTCTTCTGAGAATGAACGTGATGCGAAGTTGGCATCTTCGTGATTAACATTGCCGTCCTTATCTTTAAGATTATTCCATGTGGCCTCGGATATTATTCGAATGTAATTTGTAGTAGCATTGTCTGAGCCAAGGTATTTTCCTTCTTTTGTAAAGTAATCGTCTATTTCTTGTCCATCAGGGTCAACCAATTTCACGGGATTCCAAGCACAATACGCATACGGACTAATGCTCGGATACTTGTCAGCCAGCGGGTCGACACTCAGCCACATGGTCATCAGCTCGTGGTCCATATAGCGGGCACCGAAGTAGCCGTAGCCTGTTTCCCCGTCTCTTTCCTTGCCCGTGAAAGAGCGGCATGGAAAATCTTCGGAGATGCTTTGTGTGTGGGTGTTTGGCGGGAATGAGGGGGTGGCATTTTTTTGGGAAAAAGTGCAAAAAAACGCCTTTTTGGCGCCAAGGGGTCCCGTGGCGCCTATGGAGAGTTGTATGTTGCCCGATGCTAGCATTTTTTGGATGTGCAAAAGTACGCATTTTCCCCGGATTACGGAAATAAAATGTATCTTTATGGCCGCAATCCATTGGTTTTAAAACACTAAACATTTGTAATCATGAACATTAGAATTGATTCCGATTTCAATTTTTCCGTCAGTTCCATCCAGTATGCCCCCAACGGGGTGCTGTGCATCACGCTGTCCTCGGGTGAGAATCAGGGCGGCAGCCGGTACAGCTACGAAGCCTCGCTGGGCAGCGGGCAGGCGGAGGAGAAGCCCTCGTTCAGCCTGCTGCGGTACTGCAGGGAGTATGTTTCCGCCGCCAACATCAAGGAGAAGACCAAGAGCTCCTACTATCTGATGTTCAGGCACCTCGAGGCCTACGGGGATATTCCGATAGACCGGGTTACGACGTCCTGGCTGCAGGAGTTCATCCCGTTTCTCCACTCGCGTGGGCTGCAGGCGGGCACGGTGCGGCTGTATTTCCAGAAGCTGACCTGCGTGCTTCACGAGGCCTACCGGAACGGGCTTTTCGACGACCGCATCCTGCAGCGGGTGAAGCGGCCGCGGCGCGAGCAGGCGAAGAAGTGCTTCCTGTCGGAGGCCGAGCTGAAGCGGCTGAGCCGCCACAGGCTGCCGGAGGAGTACAGCAACATACGGTCGATGTTCCTCTTCTCCTGCATGACTGGGCTGCGGTTCGGGGACGTGAGGGGGCTGCGGTGGAAGGACGTGAAGCGCCACGGGAAGCACCTGATGCTGGAGTTCCACCAGCAGAAGACGGACACCCGTGAGCGGCTGCCGCTGTGCGCGGAGGCCGAGGCCCTGCTGAGGGGGCGGAAACGCAGCGGCGAGCATGTCTTCCGGGAGGAGTCGAACCAGCACACCAACGAGGTGCTGAAGCGGTGGTGCCGTGAGGCGAACATCAGGAAGCCTGTGTCGTTCCACAGCGCGAGGCACACCTTCTGCGTGCTGCTGCTGACGAAGGAGGTGCCGATCTACACGGTGCAGCAGCTGATGTGCCACTCGGACATAGGGTCCACCAATGTCTATGCCGACCTGCTGAACAAGACCAAGGCCAAGGCGGTGAAGAAACTGCCGAGGATCATCGGCTGAGGGCGCCTGTTTGTTAATTAATCATAAAAAACGGGGGCCAAATGTCCTATTTCGGCCTCCAGGGTGGTTATTATATATGTAGGGGGGCATGTTTTTTTGTCCCTCGGACAAGGGTGGATTGTGCGTGGGAATCGGGTACAGGGGAGGGGAATGGTGTTAACAGAAGTTAAAGATCCGTTTTTCGTGTTACATTTCCCCCCTTTTTGCAACTAAATATATATATAGGGGGGGGCGTGTAGAAGCGCATGTGTGGGACCGGCAAGCAGTGGAGAAAAGACATAATTGTAAATATAAAAAAACATCTAATAAAACAAAAAAACAAATGAGAAAACTGAATCGGAACTTCCTCTTTCTCGGTATGCTGCTGCTGGGTCACATGGCGGCCGGGCAGGAGAGCCTGCCTGCGGCGGAAGCCGTGCTTCCCGCGTGGCAGTGGCGGTGCGTCGGCGGCGACGCCCTCCTGAACTTCAACCCGTCGACAACCGTCGACAGCTCCCGGGCCCTTGTCTTCGACAGCCTGCCCTATGCCAGGGACTACACCGTGGTGGTGGTGTACAAGCCCGTCGCGAGTGCCGAGGCCGCGGTGTGGCGGCTCGACTACGACAGCGCCGCGATGCGTGGCCTCACCACGGAGCACATCCTCTCCGACAATGTCACCATCCGATATACGGACAGCACGGCGGGCATTCCCGTCATCAACACCCTCCGGCAGACGGCACCCGACAGCACGGCGCCGTATGTGCGGCTGACCCTCGGGGGCGACACCCTGGCGGGCACGGTGAAGGTTTCCGAGGTGCTCTATTTCGACCGGCGGCTGGGCAACGCCATGTTGCGCCGCGTGCAGGGCTCCCTGGCCGTGCGCTACGGCATCACCCTCGGCCCCGTGGACTATGTCGACGGCATGGGCGGGAAGATATGGCCGTATGCCGACAGCGGGCTGTACCACCACCGCGTGACGGGCGTCGGGCGCGACAGCACCTACCGTCTCCACCAGCTGCAGAGCCGGTCGGAGATGCCCGACCCGGTACTGACCCTCGGGACCGACAGCCTCTCCGAGGGCCACTTCCTCGTCTGCGGCGACAACGGGGCCCCGCTGGCCTTCGGCGCCGACGGCGACATCGAGGTTCTGGACCGCCGGTGGCGTATCTACGGCACCGGTGACGGGGGCGACTATTTCCACCTCGCCTTCGACACCCGCGGCTTCGCCGCCCCGGACGACAGCCTGGTGCTCCTGGCCGACGGCTTCTCCTTCCGTCCCGACGTCATCTCCCCCGACGGGGTGACCTTCAGGTACGTCGTCTTCCCCTCCGACACCGGCACCTTCACCCTGGCCAGGGGCGGGGCCTTCTGGCAGACGGCCCTGAGCAGCGGCAGCGGCAACGGCAACCGCCGCGGCGACGGCGGGAAAACCGTGGCGTCGTCAGTCTATCCCAACCCCTCCACGGGCAGCTACACCATCGAGGTGACGGGCGCCGACTGGGTGAGGGTCAGCATCTACAACGCACAGGGCGTGCTGATGGACAGCTACGGCGACAGCGGGCAGGGGGTGTACCTCTTCAACGGGAGCCTGCCCTCAGGCAACTCCTACTACGCCACGGTGGCCACCGAGACAGGCACCCAGACCATGAAACTGATTGTGAAGTAGGACCGGATGTTCATGGTTCAAGGCTTAAAGATTGAAAATTTCAGAAAGGATACAGAGACAACAACTGAAGAAAAAAACTCAAAAAAGACTGCAAGAATATATGAAACGGAACTTATCTCTCATTGGAGCTGCCATTGCTGTACTGATGCTGCTGCACGGCTGCACACAGAATACCGACAATACCAACAATGGGACAACATACCCCGCCGCAGGGGAAGGGACACGGGAGGGTGCCGGCGTGCGAGACACGCTGTCGCAGGTGCCCGACGGCCGGGCCGACGTGCGGCGTCCCGACATGAAGGTGCGCGTGCGGAAAGGCCACGCGCTGCTGCTGGAGACCGAGGGTTTCCAGCTCACCGCCGTGGACACCGCCGTGCGGCATGAGGGCGTCTACTCCGTCACCTCGCTCGTGGAGGAGGACCTGGAGCCCCTGCCGCAGGGCATGAAAAACATGACGGCCGCCGCCGCGGGCTACCGCCTCCTGCCGGGCGGCGAGCACTTCGCGCCCTATGCCGAGGTGCGCGTGGCCTACGACCCCGCGCGCCTGCCACTGGGCTACACCCCGGAGGACATCTACACCTCCTACTACGACACCGTCTCGCTGGCCTGGGTGCGCCTGGAGCGCCTCGGCATCGACACCGCCAACCGTGAGATTGTCTCCGCCACCACCCACTTCACAGACTTCATCAACGAGCTCCTCCAGTCCCCGGAGATGCCGGAAACCCAGGCCTTTGTGCCGACACAGATGAGTGGTCTGGAAGCCGCCAACCCCCTTGCCGGCTACAGCACCATAGCCCCGCCTGTGGCCAACAACATGGGCACGGCCAATCTCACCTATCCCATCCAGGTGCCCGCCGGCCGCGGCGGCATGCAGCCCAACCTCGCGCTGACCTACAACAGCAACGGCGGCAACGGCCTGTGCGGCATGGGATGGGACCTCCAGATACCCTGCATCAGCGTGGAAACCCGCTGGGGAGTCCCGCTGTATGATCCTCAAAAAGAGACCGAGACCTATCTCCTCAACGGCGAGCAGCTGCTGGTGGATTACGACGCAATGCCCACCTTCGCAAAAGAATACGAACCTCGGAACACCAATTTCATCAAGCGTTTCTATCCCCGTGTCGAGGGAGCCTTCGACAGCATCCTGCGCTATGGCTATTCTCCCCAGACCTACTGGTGGGAGGTGTATGACCGTTCCGGAACGAGATATATCTATGGACTTGGTGACGGAGAACTGCGTTCGCAGCAGCAGAATGCCGTTGCCAAATGGTACCTGACACGCGTGATAGACCGCAATAACAACACCACTCGCTACCAGTACAGCACCTGTAAAAATGCTGGTGGAGGAGCTGTGTCGGGAACCGCCATCTATCTCGACAAAATCTCCTACTCCGCACCCGATCATGGATTGTCTTATAGTCCGTGGTATGGTTATGGTGTGACATTTCATTACGAGGACTCCCGAAGTGACCCTGTCATCTCCGGAAATTATGGCGTCAAGGAAAATATTTGCCGACGGCTGCATGATGTAAAGACTTGGTATGTTAGGTATAATGCGACTTCTGATAATTATTATAAAGAGTGGGAGTGGTATACACAGAATCCCTCTGATTCAGCCACATTCGTCCCTCCCACCGATCCGGACACGATAAAAATTTTGAACGGAATAAAAACACATATAAAAGAAGAGGAACGACGGAAAACCACCGCCAGGCTGCTAAACCAAGATTCCTGTATTCAATCGGACAGCAGCCTAATAAGAGGCTATCGGTTGCTATATGAACAATCCACGACAGGCAAGTCGTTGCTGTCCGCCGTGGTGGAGATGAGTCCGGGCGAGTGGGATAGTTTTGGAAATAACATCACCTGCAGCCAGTTAACAAATAATTCCACATTTAAGTACCATAGATTCAACTACAGGGGACCAAGAAGCGACAAGTTCGGACAACCAAGAACCATCTCTACTGAGATTGGAGAAGCAAAAAGTGGATTATCGGACTTGAAAGCCAGTCCGCTCGGTGGAGGGTGTTCATATCGAGAGAATTTCTATTTAAGTCCTGGCGTTGGTATAGGAAAAGCCAAGTCTAAAAGGACCTTCAATATTGAAATTAGCGGCAATATCTCCCCGGTAGGCTCTAGCAAGGGAACAACATCCATGATTGACTTAAACGGAGACGGCTATCCCGACCTGCTTTATAACGACGCTGGAGAGTGGAAATGCCAGTTATTCTCACCGGAAGAACAAGCCTATCGTTCTTCAGATGAGGTCATTGTGTCGCTTCCCACCAATGGATTCAGCCAATCCGTCACAAGAAGAGACTATTCGATTGGGGCGAATGGGCATGCCGGCTGGGAATATGAAGATTACGGAGTGGGATTCAATGTCGGACTTCAGTACACCCATAGCAGTTCTGACAATACCATGTACTTTGCTGATGTCAATGCCGATGGCAAGCCGGATATTGTGAGAGATGGTATCGTATGGTTCAATAACTCGTATGATGACACCATTACATTTGGTCGGGAATTCATCTCGCACAAGGCTCCAGACATGCCATGTGAGATTAGCTATTTTGCCATCGACCGGAGTGAGCCTTTGAACGACTCGATATTCGAAGAAGGTCATAAATCCGAAACATATATTTCATGGTTTGAGAAAAATGGATTTCATGACACCTCATTGGTTACTCAACTCAAGCCCCACTATCAGGACTCCCTGCGGCGCAGTGTCGTCCGTGTTTGGGTGGCTCCCGAGAAGGGCCGTGTCATAATAAACGGCACCGCCAGATTGGACAGTCTCTTCAACATTGCGCGGAAACGCACAGACGCTGACGGAGTGCATGTAAGCATCCAGCACAACGACATTGTCATACCCGGGAAAAAACATGACCTTACAAATGAGCACCCGGAACATGACATGTCTGTCCCCAATTCTTTTGTGGTAGAAAAAGGAGACCGCCTATATTTCAGGGTTGAGGCTTTGAAGAACGATTTGTACGATATCGTGGACTGGAAACCCACCATAGTCTATTCTGGCAAAGACACGGCTGTTCTCGACAGTGCAGGACGTCCAAGGTACGTTTTCTCAGCCAAAGACGATTTTCTGGCTTGGCAAGATGAACGCCTCACCATGCCGTTGAACGGGAAAATCCGCATATCATCCGACTATCAGTATGAGGGAATACCCCAAAGTGCCATCATATTGAAAATCATCCAGTCGGACACTTCCGGCAGCAATGAGACCGTGCTTGACAGTGTAATCCTGAACCCGACCGACATGTCTTCTGGCAATTCCCAGCACGATTCTCTAATAACTTGGGAGTGGGATGCGAGAGAAATCCTTGATACAAACCAGACGATTTATTTCAAAGCGGAGAGTCAGGGGCCTGTCAATTGGGCCAAACTCTCGTGGTTCCCCCGCATCATCAGTACAGAATTTGAGAATGGAGATCCTGACCAATTCACAATGCAAGATGAAGACGGTAACCCGAAGACAATATATGCAATAGACAAATACTTGTCGCCCATCTTCCCAAAAGAGACGGTTGACGGCGTGCCCAATTACATAGACACCTCAGTATTTGGAAACACCTATCATGGATGGGGCTATTTTGTGTATAACAGCTACGCAATGCGCACCCCGATTGACGAGAGCAAGATAAAAAAAGACCCTAGATATCAGACGCAGGAAGTCAATGCAACAATAGACGATATCAACACCAACTACAACCACCCCGTATCAACAGATGACTTGCTAGGGGGGCTGGACACAATACTCCCCAATTCCGACCAGGATGGTGTGTCTTCCATGGTCGCCATGTTCGAATATGGCAAAACGGATTGTCGTATATTGCTGGAATCCACTGGCAGAAACTACATAACCCCTTCGCAGACGGGTCTCTACAACTGGTATTCCGTGCAGGCTGCCATGGCAGGCGACAGCACCTTGCTGGTGCCTGTCACCAACAAAAGTATTGCGGCATCAGGCCTGACTGCTGTCGGTCCAATAAAGGGTACGGAGCAGAATGGTTTTGGGATCCATGCCTCCGGGGGAATATCTTTGGGCGGCAGCGCAGAAAGTAGTGGAGTGGCTCCCAGTGTCTGTTTCAACTATTCCAATGGTGAGAATTACCTTACGGAAGATTTTATTGACCTCAACGGTGACGGATATCCTGACGTGATGAGTGAGACTGAGGCCCAATATACCAATCCGTGGGGCGGCCTTTCCAAAAAAAGGGGTGGTATCAATCCCCTGGGAGAACAGGGGATACAGAATACCGATTACCATGCCTTTAGCCTGCAGGGCGGAACATCATTCGCCGTCTATAAGAAATTCGGGAAGAACCGGGGAACTGTGAACATTCATCCCCGCAGCTCCACTGCAGGAATTGATATTGGAGGAGACAGGAGCACGGCAGTCTCCAAGGAGCATGCGGAACTTGCTTGGATAGACATCAACGGCGACGGCCTGCCCGACTGCATGGACGGCGATGGCAATGTAGCTATCAACCTTGGCTATGGCTACTACCTGAAAATGCTCTTGGACGGCACCCATAATCCATTCCAAAACAGCAGCCGGAGTTTCAACAGATCCAGCAATGCAGGTTTTTCCGGGGCTATCGAAGAAATACAGGATGAGGTTGAAAACTCAGTAAGACGAACCGTCAACACAAGTTTCTCCACAGGTAAGGCCACGTGTGAATCGTACAACACTGGGGAGGTGGTCTATAGCGACATTACCGGCGATGGATTGGTCGATAAAATTGTGGATGGAGACAAAATCTATTATAACAAGGGATGGGGATTCACCTCGTCATACCCGTTGGACAACATTGACGCCAAACCGCAAGACATTACCCACAATGTTGATTATTCGGGGAACATCACGTTAGGTGCCTCCTGGTCGTTGTTTAAGATTCAATTTGGTCATGGACCAAGTGTCAGCAACTCAGCATCCACCACACAGAGAATGCTGCTGGACATGAACGGGGATGGCTTGCCTGATATCGTCACACGCGCTGCTGATGGTACGAGTATCAATGTGCAGTACAACCAGCTGTACGATGTCGACAAACTTGTCTCAGTGCAGTCGTTCTACGGCAACCGTATGGACATCTCTTATGCCCAGGCTCCCTATTCGCCCGGTGCGCGGCAACGCCCCACGGTGATGCAAAAACTGACCGTGAGCGACAAGACAGGCGAGAGCGACGACAAACGTGTGCACCGGTTCGGATATGACGGATATGTGCATTCCATCGAGGAACGCACTGCCTATGGCTTCGAGAATGTGATGGACACTCAGTTGCTGAACAACGCCGCCTACCGAATCACCCGCCAGCACTACCGCACCGACCACTATAAGATGCGCGGCAGGAAAGCCAGCGAACTGGTGACCGACGCCGTCGGACGGCCCTATGTGGAGAATGAGTGGGTGTATGAGTTGAAGCGTATCGACAACGGGAATGTTGTGCCGCTTGACAGGGAACATTGCGATAGCACCACCTGGCCGGCGCTGGATTCGGTAATCACCCGCTACTACGAGCCGTCAGTCCGTGCCGTCAGGATCGAGACGGCCGAAAGATATGTCCATGCCGACAACGGCCGTGTGGTGCGATACAATAAACATAACAATATCGCCGTTATTAATACTGACGATGTATTTTGCACCATGACATACACCCGCAGATCCAGAAATCAGTCAGCACTGCCAGCAGACGTGAAAGTGAAGGATGCCCGAGGCAATCTTCTCCGCCACCGTTTTGCCGAATACGACAATGCTGGACACCTCATACGACTGACGTTGGACGACGGCTCTCAACTCTCGGTGTCGGAATACGGGGATGATGGCTTTGGCAATGTCGCATGGTTCCGCGGACCGGAGAACGCCACCGGGCAACGGGTGAAACTTTCCTACACCTACGACTCGCTGGTGCACATGTTCCCCACAATAACGGAGGACAGCGCCTTCGGCGACAGGAGCCGCGTGGAATATGATGTGCGGCTGGGATTGCCCCTCCGCGTCTACTCCATCGGCGGCGACAGCATCAGCTACACCTACGACGGCTGGGGTCGTCCGCGCACCATCCGTGCACCTCAGGAATGGAGAACCGACGCGTACCCGACTATACGCTACCGCTATTGGGACGGCAACGACAGTGATGCCCCGCAGTTTAACAGTCCCAGATTCCGTTCCATCACCGGCATCAAAGTCACATCTGGCAAGGCGACTCCCGTAAGTTGTGGCGACTACAGCGGTTGGCCTATATGGGCCCAAACGCTGCACCGCTCTCAAGCAGACCAGAACCTCAATGTAACGACCATCCTCTTTGCCGACGGCCACGGACGGGTACTGCAGACGAAGAAAACAGCCGTCATCGACGGCCGCCTCAAAAAGGTCGTCTCAGGCCACATCGATTACGACGATGCCGGCCGCCCCACAAAGGCCTACGAACCCTTTGAGTCGGATATGGATTACTGTAAATACCATACTCCATCCCTGAGAGGTGTGGTCACCCTGACGTCGTACGACATACTGGACCGCGTGGTGGAGAGTAAAATACAGATATCCTCAAGGGATAATATCGTGACACGCAACACCTACGGATTCAGCAGGGTGGGAAATGCCTATTGTTTCTCGACAGAGACCACAGACCCCGAAAGACGCCAAAGCATAACAATGACCGATGCCAGAGGCCTGACCACGAAGAGCATCGACGCTATGCTGGGAGAGACCCGCTTCGAATACGACATCTTGGGCCAACTGTCCAGAACATATGACCCCGACAACTTCATGACCGAATACGGATACGACAAACTCGGACGCCTCAGCTATCGTATCCACCCCGATGCCGGCAGAACCGATTACACCTACGACCCCGCAGGCAACTTGATTCGGGAGACCAACCCGCTGGGACAGATACAATACATCTACAATTACCAACGGCTGACAGATAAACAGTATTCCAATCTGACACTAAACAACGTACACTACGAATATGGCACCACGGGCCGGAACCGCGGACGGATAACCAAAGTCACCGACGGCAGCGGCGTGCAGAGCTTCGGCTACGACGCCATGGGCAACGTGTCGAAGAGTGTGCGTGTGCTCTCCGTCCCCGCGGCGGGCTATGCCTACACCTTCACCCACTCCTATGGCTACGACAGCTGGGGTCGCATGCACACGCTGACCTATCCCGACGGCGAACAGGTGACGTATCACTACAGCTCCGACGGCAACCTCGTCAGCATGTCCGGCACCAAAAGAGGCAATCCCCAACGATGGTATATCAACAAAATCCAATACAACAAACACGGTCAGCGTACCTATATCGAATATGGCAACAGATCATATACTAAATATGAATACGACTCCCTGCAGCGCCTGAGCATTTTGAAGAGCGATGACGGCCTCATGCGGCCGATGCAGCAGATTACCTACAAATTCGACAAAGTGGGCAACATCACTAGTTTAAGCAATGATGCGTCCCCCGTCGATGGTCTGGGGGGCTCCTATACGAATACCTATAGGTACGACAACCTGAACCGTCTCATCGAGGCTCACGGTACCGGCGACGTGGGTGGGCAGACACGAGAATTCAACATCAACACGATGCAGTATTCGAGATCCGGCAGGCTGATGTTCAAAGACCAGGATCAGAACTCCGTGACCACACCGAACACAGGAAGGGGACTGCCGACGACGTATGGGTACGATGCCAACGGAGACCATCCGCATGCGCCGCACCTCCTCAGAGACAGTGGCATTCGTGCCCTGCTGTGGGATAATGCCGGCAACCTGTCCCGTACAGAGGGTATCAACGGTTACACCCGCGACCTTTTCTGGACCGAGGACAACCGCCTCTTCGGTGTGGTCGACAACCGCCACTACAGCTACTATGCCTACGACCACACCGGGCAGCGCACGCTGAAGATGACGGGCGACGCCTCGTCGGTCGACGTGAACGCATGGGAGCAGTACACCTACGGCTGCCTCGACCATGTCACCCTCTACCCCTCGCCATACATGGTGCTGACCGAGCAAGGCTACACCAAGCACTACTACGCCGGAGCCGACCGCGTGGCGGCACGCATCGGCAGTGGTGGCCTGAAACACGACACAACCTGCATCTCCCAAAACGACAAGGTCTCGAAACAGGGCGATGAACTCTTCTGGATTGGTCTCAAATCCGCGAACAGCCGCGACTTAAAATCCAACATCGAGAGACTCAAAAAACTGAGAATCGTAGATCTCAACGGAAAGGAGATACCGGAGTGGAACAAATTCGACCTGGAACAACTAACGGCGGCCCGGATGCTCGAGGCTAAAATCGATCCCGGAAAGTTTCACTCCGCCGTCGAGATTCTCTCCGGAGAGCCCCCATACACCAACGTCGAGACGGAGCCCAAAGTTTACTTCTACCACTCCGACCACCTCGGCGGAGCCTCTTGGATTACCGATGGCACCGGCAAGCCCGTCCAGCACCTGCAATATATGCCCTTTGGACAACCTTTTGTCAACCAGCATCCCGCTGGTTATCAGGAACGTTATACGTTTACGGGGAAAGAGAGAGACGGGGAAACCGGGTACGGATACTTCGGTGCAAGATACATGGATTATGGCCTGCTGACCTCCTGGCTGAGCGTCGACCCGATGGCCGATAAGTACCCCAACATTTCGCCCTATGCATACTGCATGTGGAATCCCGTGAAGTTGGTGGATCCAGATGGTATGGAGGCTGGTAATCCTCCTAGATCAAGAATAACTGTACGAAATGGGCATGTGGTTCTTAATATGGATAACTTGCATAGAAGTACGCGGAATAAGATTAATGCATATAATAAGGATCCAAAAAACTGGCCTAATGGTTGCATTGGAGCGATACGCCCACTTGCACGTGTGAAGTATAAGGCACCAGAACTATTAGATCCTCAAGGAGGTTATGGGTACTCTCAACCTACTAGTCACAATGTTCGAACAAAAGCTGTCACAGCAAAAAGCACAGGACTTCCTGATCAGAGAGTGAAAACTCGTTCTATCGTTTCAGGTGGATCAAAAGGAATAAATCTTGCATTGGTTGCAATTGAAGCGACAATTTTCTCGTTAAACGCTATTGCTAATAGTTTTTGGAACAATGACATGAGGTATGCAAATAAGCAACTTGGTATGCTAACAGAGGCATTTGTAGATGTTCAAACGTATGCAAAAGAAGTTGGTCTGCCGGATGATTATTGTACACCAGAACAGATGTTGTACATTGCCAATTATGTCTTGCAACGTGAAAATGTGACGAAAGACCCTGTAATTAAAAAAATTGGAGATGAAATTAGAGCAAATATCAATTATAAATACAGTAAAGAAATTGAACAATGTCCAAAAGAATATTAAACATGCTGGCGATTGCATGCACACTGGCTACCCTGTTGTCCTGTAATGAGAAGCACCGGATTGAGTGTCGAATTGACGGTCTCTGGGAAATTCAGTTGTCTTCACAAGAAGACTATTCGTACTGGTATGACAGTTGTGCATTTATGAATGAGATATTTTTTTTTGACATAGACAAGCATGTATGTTCCTTGCCTGATGTTGAAGAACCGTTGACAGAAAGAGCGAAGGAGAACTACAAAGGATATTGGGAGATTAATAAAATGGATTCACAATGGGTGATGACAATCACTCCCAAAAAACACCCCCTTCAAGGAGATTTCAGCATATCTTTTTATAAAGATACCGTCCATGATTCTCATAATCATGAGAAAATAAATTATTATATGAAAATGGAAAACGAAGAATGGAATATTGTATGTAAAAAAAGTGGGATAATTCTCAGTGTATGGTAAGAAGCGAAAGAGACCTGAAGCGAACCCAAAAAGTTGGACACGGCTTTAGAGTTCATTCCAGACTTTTCCCAACAAAAAAATACTGAATAGAACATCCAATAGTTGACCTCTTCAGCACATAAAACGCCCCCGCCAGACCGCACGAAAACCATGCGGTTTGGGGATTCGGCGTTTACGGGGAAAGAGAGAGACGTGGAAACCGGATACGGATACTTCGGCGCCAGGTATATGGATTATGGCCTGCTGACCTCCTGGCTCAGCGTCGACCCGATGGCTGATAAGTACCCCAACATTTCGCCGTATGCTTACTGTGCGTGGAATCCAGTAAAGCTGGTTGACCCTGATGGTATGGACACTCTCCTGTTTAATAAAAATGGCAAATACCAAAAAACAATACTGTCCAAAGGAACCCCCGTGGGGAAGATGAAGAGGAAGGATGGTTCTTTTATATGCTTCTACTTTGCAGATCCTGAAAACGACGTAAAGTCTGCAAAAGATCCTGATTTTAGAGTACAAATAGTAGAAGATAAAACGATAAAAGAATATATTAAAAGCACTAAAGTTGATAAATATATTAAACTATTAAAGAAGATAGGTTATTCAAATGACGAAAGAAAATATTTTGCTCTCATGTTTTTAGCAAACCATAGTAATGCTGGAACCAATCCAAATGACCCTTTTACGTTGGATTATACTTGTAGATTGGGGTTAACTGATAACATTTTATATGTAACAAAAGTGGGAGGTGAATACATTGGGCATAATGGACATAATTTTGGCAATTTTCTTTGGGGTGCTAGTGCAAACATATTAGAAGTTCCATTGTGGATAGCCCTTTTGGGTGCTCATTATAATAATATTAAATCGAAAGATGAAAATGGAGGAAAGCTAGATTCACTGGATGACCAATTCTCAATATCTTTAGGTCATAAATGGTCAAGGAGGAATAAATTATGAAAAAATTAATGTTAGTATTTGTGTTTTCTTTACTTCTAGTTACTATATCTTGTAATTATGAGCCTAGGCAAATGGATCAACAACGCAGAAAAACACCTGTTTTGGGACAAGATGTGGACTCCTTGTTTAATGGTGTAGAAAGCGTCATATTTAGACATGGCTACGATACGACTAGTCTTGTTTATTGTCTTACATTCCAGAATGGTAAAAGGTGCATTGTTTCTTCAGATCAAAGGTTAAGCAAAATGTTTTTTTATGAGATTAATGACAAAACAATAAGCCCACATAAACGCCCATTAAAGGGAGAACATGTTTTCTTCAAAAATAATTATGGCTGTAATATCACTCAAATAGAAACATTAATCTTCTTTTGTTGGAGAAACAAGTTTGAAAATGTCACACATTACAATGAGCAATACATAACACTACGCTCTTCTCAGATGACATATTTTTATAGTAAAGACTCTATGTTTTTCAATGGTGGAAAATACGAAAAAATTGATTCTAACTGGTACGTAATGAAATAAAAAGACTGTCATCGATAGGTTAGGATGGGTCAAGGGGCTGGCACCTGTCGCAATGGGAAAGAATAGATAATTGAAACGAACAGCACATAAAACTGACATGCGACCCCGCACAAATTACGTGCGGTTTTACCCCTCGCCCTATCTGGTGCTGACCGAACAGGGCTACACAAAACATTACTATGCCGGAGCCGACCGGGTATGTGCCCGTCTCGGAAGCGGCGGCCTGGACCACGATACCGCCTGCATCTCCCGCAACGAAGAGGTGTCGACCCGAGTCGAGAACCTCTTCTGGCACGGCCTCAAGCTAATGGATGCTAAGGAATTCAAGCCCGAAATCATCAAGGAACTGCAACTTGTGGATGCTAACGGTAAAGAGCTGGATTGGCTGAAAAACGTGGATATAGAAAAGCTGCTGATGCGGCTGCGGATTTCGGTGAAA